>Ga0208960_1001780_pt1 | contig 11276 bp, 10 predicted proteins | sample GreLakmeON33MSRF_FD_187703 | JGI IMG/M metagenome (GOLD analysis project Ga0208960, IMG submission 187703) | Freshwater lentic microbial communities from great Laurentian Lakes, MI, USA - Great Lakes metaG ON33MSRF (SPAdes) | ecosystem: Environmental > Aquatic > Freshwater > Lake | place: Great...
CCGCCGCGCCGACACCCTGTCGGTTCATTGCCCGCTCACCGCCGAGACGCGCGGCATCATCGGCGCGCAGGAAATCGCGCTGATGAAACCCGGCTCCTACGTCGTGAACACCGCTCGCGGCGACATCGTGCAAAAAGCCCCCGTCTTCGCCGCGCTGCGCAGCGGCCACCTTGCCGGCGCCGGCCTCGATGTCGTCGAAGCCGAGCCGCTCCGCACTGCCGAGGAAGCCGCCACGCCCAACCTGATCGTCACTTGCCACGCCGCGTTTTGCTCCCCGGAGGGCATGATCGAAATGCGCAGTACCTCGGCGAAAATCGCCCGCGCGGCGGTGCTGGGGCAGCCAGTGTGGAACCGGGTGAATTGAAGTGCTCCGCCCGAGATTTGAGCACCCACCGCAGCAGCGACTTTCCCCGGGCTTCAGCCGTTGCCAAGGTTAGGCGCTCGGCGGACGCGGTGGGGTGGGCATAAAAAAGCGCAGGCCTTGCGGCCCACGCTGGAAAACTGTCGGAGAAACACGGGCTCGAAAGCCCGTGCCACGACGCCACCACAAACTCAGCGCCGACCGCGGAAGCGGTTGAAGCTGCCCTTGTGGCGGATCTGCCCGGGCAGACTGCCACGACCGCGCTGCTGTTGCGGTTCCTCGGTGCGCGCGACGAAGGCGCGATACGGGAAGCCTTCGAGGCGGAGCTCAGGAATCTTCGCGCCGATGAAGCGCTGGATGTCGCGGATGTCGTTCGCGTTTTCCGGAGTCACGAGCGTAAACGCGTCGCCGACGGCCTGCGCCCGGCCGGTGCGGCCGATGCGGTGAACGTAATCCTCGGGCTTTTCCGGGACATCGTAATTGATAACGTGGGAGACGCCGGCGACGTCGATGCCGCGGGCGGCGATGTCCGTCGCGACCATGACTTCATATTTGCCACTCTTGAATCCGGCGAGCGCCTCGATGCGCTGGTTCTGCGAACGGTTCGCGTGGAGGACGGCGACGGAATGGTTGGCCGATTTTAGCCGGCGCGCGATTTTGTCGGCACCGTGCTTCGTGCGGGAGAACACCAACACGCTGTCGAAATCAGTCTTCGCGAGGAGCGCTTCGAGCAGTTCGAATTTCTGGTCGGCGGCTACCGGATAGAGGGCGTGGTTGACGGACGCGGTGACGGAGCGGGCAACGCCACATTCGACGCGCGCCGGATTGCGGAGGGCAAACGAGGCGACCGCCGCGATCTCCGGAGGAACCGTGGCGGAAAAAAACAGTGTCTGGCGCTCCTTCGGGCAGCGCGCGATGATGTCTTTGACGACCGGGAGAAACCCCATGTCGAGCATCCGGTCTACCTCATCGAGGATGAGAATGGTGATGTCACGGAGGCTGATTTCGCCGGTTTTGAGGTAGTCCACCAGGCGGCCCGGCGTGGCGACGATGATGTCGACGCCGCGCTTGAGGTCGGAACGTTGGGCCCCATAGCCGACGCCACCGAAGACGGCCACGGTGCGGATATCGGTGAAGCGGGCGAAATCGCGAAACGCGGTTTCGACCTGGGCGGCGAGTTCCCGCGTAGGCTCGAGGACGAGCACGCGGGCGCGCCCGTGCTGGCCGAGGCGGGTGAGGACGGGCAGCGCGAACGCCGCAGTCTTACCGGTGCCGGTCTGGGCGGAAGCAATGAGGTCGCCGCCACCAAGGACGACGGGGATCGCGCGCAACTGAATGGGCGTGGGATCGGTGTAACCGGCGGCTTGGACGCCGCGGAGAACATTTTCGGACAGATTGAGAGCTTTAAAGGCCATGACTTGTTTCGTGGTGCCATTCTGGGCGCAGCGAAGAATCCGGGAGGACATTCGTTGCTGAGTGCGGACGCTAAGGTGCCGCGGGATTCTTCGCTGCGCTCAGAATGACAAACCGAAGAGAGCGCGGCGTGGAAAAAGAAAAAGGGACGGGCCCCAAAGGAGCTCCGTCCCTCGAAAATTCAGTTCGTGAGAACGAATCGATTAGTAACGGCGCTCGCCGCGATCGCGATCGCCACCGCGACCACCGCCGCCGCCGCCGCCGAAGCCGCGACCACCACCGCCGCCGCCGCCGAAGCCGCGACCGCCGCCGCCGCCGCCGAAGCCGCCGCCGCCGGAACGCTCTTCCTTCGGACGGGCTTCATTGACAGTGAGTTGGCGACCACCGAGATCGGTGCCGTTAAGCTTTTCAGCTGCGGACTTGGCTTCGTCGCCAGTGCCCATGGTGACGAACGCGAAGCCACGGGGGCGACCGGTCATCTTGTCCATCGCGACGTAAACGTCGGTGACGGCGCCGAATTGACCGAAGGCCGAACGGAGTTCGTCTTCAGTGGTCTTAAAGGACAGGTTGCCGACGTATAGTTTGGAGTTGCTCATGTGATGTCTCGTAGATCCTTCGTCCTGCTGCCAGTCCGTTCCCAACTTGGGTTTCGAAATCATCACTTAAGCCAAACGCTCAGCCAACGACTCACCAGATACTGTCGCCTAACGCTATCTCTAACGATCGAGGCGCTAAGACACACAGTGCGCAGACCATAGCAAGCGAATTCTCAGATGCGGGAATTTGCGGTGCCGGACGACAACCCCGCCGACACCGAGGCTCAGATGGAATACTTCACCTTCACGTCGTCCGGAATCGGCGTCGCCCGGCCGGTCGCCAAGGTCACGAGCACATAGTCACAAAAGCCGTCGCACACGCGCTTGCCCGTCGGGTTCTTCTCGATCTCAAAGGCCACGCGGCAACCGGTTTCGGAAAAATGCTCGATCCAGCACCGCACCGTCATCCGGTCGCCCCAGCCCAGCGGGCGTTTGTAGTGGATGTTCGCCGTCGTCATCCACCAGCCCAGCCCACGATCGGCGAACGCCTGCATCGACATGCCGTAATTTTTTTCCATCTGCTCGAACCGCGCCGCCAACACATAGTCGAGATAACGCGTCGAATGCACGTGCTGGTAGAGGTCGATGTCATCGGGGCGGACCGACAACTCGGTTTCAAACTTGGAAAATACGTTCATGAAAAAATCCGCTGACTGCCGGCTAGCCAAAAAAGCCGTCGATTTCCCGGCGCTCCCGCTTTGTCGGCCGCCCGCTGCCACTTTCGCGCGCCGAGGCCTGCTGCACGCTGCGCTCGCGAAGCTTCTCGAACTCTTCCGGCGGGGTCAGATCGACGCAGAAATCCGGCAACAGCTTTGCGCCCACCCGCGAGCGGGGCACGCCCACCACCCGCAACGTCCGCGTGAACAAGCCCAACTTTACCTTCACGACTTCACCCGCATGCACTTCGCGCGCCGGCTTGGCCACGCGTTCGTTGATCTCCACGCTGCCGGCCCGGCAGGCCTCGGTCGCGATCGGCCGGGTCTTGAACACGCGCATCGCCCAGAGCCATTTGTCGAGGCGGGCGGCAGAGCGGTCGGCTTCAGATGGTGAGGTCACGCGGGGGAAAATGAAAACGACCGCGAATCTGGATAGACGCGCGGCCGGCGGCAAATCTGTTTCCCACGAAATCGCGTTCAGATTTTTTTCCCGCTGCGGAAGTCCGCGCTCAACCAATCGTCGAGCAGCGCTTTCTCGTGACGAAGCGGATCATCGCGAAATCCCATCGTGAGTTTCATCAGGAAGGCCATGTCGCGCAGCTCCCGTTTTCCTGCTTTCACCACGGTTCCGTCGACGTTCGTCAGTCGAAACACCAGCGAGAAGCGGGGAGGATAGATGTCCTTCACGATCCGCACATCGCCCCACTGCCCACCGAGCCACGGTTCAAAATCTCCCGCCAAATCCACTTCCGTGATCGTGATGGCGAGCTTCTGACCCGGCAGGAGACCCCGCACGCCACGGGTGGTGAGATACTCCTTCAGCGTTTCCAACGTGGCGTCCCGTCCTTTGTCGGAGCCCAGGTAACCGTCGCGGACGTCGATAAATTTCTCGGGCTCGAAAAACACGACTTCAACGCGGGAGGGTCCTTTGACGGTGTCGAGCGCACGGGCCACCGATCCGCTGACTACCGCCACAACAAACAACAAGAGAACTCGGGTCGTTTTCATAGTGGGACGGTGACGAACGGTAGCACAGAAATGTTCCCACGCGAGCGCGGGAAACGATTCATCGCATCGCCGCCGCGATCGTCACGACCACATACTTGCTCGTCGGCGTGTTGCTCTTCGCCGCGACACTGCCGATCGGCACGAGGACGTTCGCCTCGGGAAAATAGGTCGCCACGCAGCCGCGCGGGATGCGATACGGCGCCACCATAAACGAGCGCGCCACCCGCTCCACGCCACCAAACCGATTCGTCAGATCAACCAACTGGCCCTGCATCAGACCCGCCGTGCGAATATCTTCCTCGTGCATGAACACCACCCGCCGCCCGCCAAAGACGCCGCGATAGCGATCATCGAGACCATAGACCGTCGTGTTGAACTGGTCGTGCGTGCGGATCGTCATCATCACGAATTCGCCCGCCGCGAGCGAGCGGCGCGGAATCGGCGCGACCGTGAAATTCGCCCGCTTCGTCGGCGTGCGCCACTCACGGGCGTCCCGGGGCGCATTGGGCAAATAGAAAACACCCTCGCGGATGCGCCGATTGTAATCCTCGAACCCCGGGACCACCCGGGCAATGCGGTCGCGGATGAGATCGTAATTGCCCGCGAACGTTGGCCAGGAGGGCAGCTCTTTGACCTGCCCTTTGAGCTGCGCCGCGACGCCCGAGGGCGGGCCAGAGACCGGCCCTGATCTGAACACCGCCATCGCGATCCCGCACACGATCGCCACTTCACTCCGCAATTCCGCCGACGCGGGGACGAGCCGCCCGCGCGAGGAATTGATCACGCCCATCGAATCTTCCACCGTCACAAATTGCTCGCCACTCCCCTGCGTGTCGCGCTCGGTGCGACCGAGACACGGCAAAATTAACGCCGTGCGACCTGTGACGAGGTGCGAGCGGTTGAGCTTGGTCGCCACATGTGCCGTCAAGGCGCACTTCCGCAGCGCCGCCGCCGTGAACTCCGTATCCGGCGTGGCCGAGAGAAAGTTTCCACCCATCGCGACCATCACCTGCACGCGACCGGCGTGCATCGCCTGGATCGCATCGACCGTATCGAGCCCGTGAGCACGGGGAGACTTCAGGCCAAACTCCGCGTCGAGCCGGTCGAGCCACCAGTCGGGCATTTTCTCAAAAATCCCCATCGTGCGATCGCCTTGCACATTCGAGTGACCGCGTACGGGACACACCCCGGCACCCGGCCGCCCCATATCGCCGCGCAACAGGAGGAGATTTACGATGGTCTGAATCGTCTCCACCGCATTCGGCTGCTGCGTCAGACCCATGGCCCAACAACAGATCGTCGCCCGCGATTTCATCGCGATCTGCGCCGCGGCGTGGATCTCCTCCCGCGCCACGCCGCTCGCCGACACAACCTCGTCCCACGAGGTCGCCCGCAAATCGGCCACGAGCGCGTCGTAACCGTGGGTGTGGGCACGGATAAACGCGTGATCAAACACTCCGCCGGGCACGGCGCCGGCCTCCTCCACGGCGAGCATTTCCTTCATGATGCCTTTGAACAACGGGAGATCTCCGCCGATGCGGGGCTGCAGCCAGAGATCCGCGAGCCGCGCGCCGTCGCCGAGGAGCGTCGAAAACGCCTTCAACGGATTCATGAAGTGCTGCGGATTCTTGAACCGCTCCGTCCCGACCTCGGGCAGCGGATTCACCGACACGATCTTCGCTCCGCGCGCCTTGGCGGCTTCGAGCGCGGTCAACATGCGCGGGTGATTCGTGCCGGGATTTTGGCCGATCACAAAAATCGCCTCGGCCTTTTCGAAGTCCTCCAGTTTCACGGTGCCTTTGCCGATCCCGATGGTCTCGCCGAGCGCGACGCCGCTCGATTCGTGGCACATGTTGGAGCAGTCCGGCAAATTGTTCGTCCCCAATTGCCGCACGAAGAGTTGCCACAGAAACGCCGCTTCATTGCTCGTCCGGCCCGAAGTGTAAAATGCCGCCGCATCCGGCGCCGGCAGCGCCCGCAGTGCGTCCGCGATGAGCGCAAACGCGTCATCCCACGAGATCGCCTCGTAGTGGCTCGCACCCGCGCGCAACACCATCGGCGCCGTCAACCGCCCCTGCGCGTTCAGCCAGTGGTCGCTCTGCGCAGCGAGCTCGGCCACCGTATGTTTTTCGAAAAATTCCGCCGTGATCCGCCGCGGAGTCGCCTCGTCGGCCACGGCCTTGGCACCGTTTTCGCAAAACTCAAACGTCTGCCGGTCGCCATCCGGGCTCGGCCACGCGCAGCTCTGGCAGTCGAAGCCGTCCTTCTGGTTCACCTCGAGCAGCAGTTTCGCGCCGCGCACCGCGCCCATTCCACCCAGCGTGAGGCCCGTGGTGACGGCCACCGCTTGCAGTCCTCCGGCCGCTCCGCTCGGCGCGCCGAGCTTGATGGCGGCGACTTCGACGGGCGGCTGCGCAGCGGGCATGACGGGCGGGATCATGGCGGCGACGTTGGCGGGTACCGAGCGTTTTTCAACTCTGCGCCGCTCGCCACCATCCATCCACGCTCGCGCCCAGTCCTCACCGCTGGATCCGCGCGGAGCCACCGTGCGCGAACGCCCGCACTTGTTCCGCCGTCGCCATGGTGGTGTCGCCGGGGAAGGTCGTGAGGAGCGCGCCGTGGGCCCAACCGAGATTGACCGCGTCCTGCGGTGATTCGCCGCCGAGCAGCCCGTAGAAAAAGCCCGCCGCATAACCATCGCCGCCGCCCACGCGGTCAACGACATCGAGTTCGCAGGTCGGCGAGACATAGGTCGCACCATCGATCCACGCGACCGCACCCCAAGCGTGGCGGTTGGTCGAGTGCACTTCGCGCAACGTCGTCGCAACAATCTTAATATGCGGGTGCTTCTTGATGACATTTCCCATCATGCTGAAAAACGCGCTCGGATCCAATTTGGACTTCGCCGCGACCGCCGGCCCGGGGATGCCGAGGCCAAGCTGCAGATCCTCTTCGTTGCCGACGAGCACATCGACGTGGCGGATGATACGATCGAGCACCGCGACCGCACGCTCGGGGCCGCCGGCGATATTCCAGAGCTTGGCGCGGTAGTTGAGATCAAAGGACGTGATGGCCCCGGCCGCCTTCGCCGCCTGCATGGCTTCGATAATCACCTCGGCCGTGGTCGTGGAGAGCGCCGCGAAAATCCCGCCGCTATGAAACCAGCGCACCCCGCCCGCGAAAATTTCCTGCCAATTGAAATCGCCCGGCTTGAGCTGCGCCGCCGCTTCGTTGCTGCGGTTATAGAAAACCACGGGCGCCCGCAGGCCTTGGCCGCGGTCGCTGTAAACGGTGGCCATATTCGGCCCATGCACGCCGTCGTGCTGGAAGTGTTTGTAGAACGCTGTGACGCCCATGGCGCGCACCCGTTCCGCAATCAAATGACCGATGGGATAATCCACCATCGCCGAAGCAACGCCGGTCTTGAGGCGAAAACAGTCGGCCAGATTCCCCGCGACATTGAATTCTCCCCCGCTCACGTGGATATCGCAGTGGGTCGCCTTGCGAAACGGAATGATCCCCGGGTCGAGGCGGTTGACCAAGGCACCGAGTGAAACGAAATCGAGCGCGGCGGCGGGGCGAATGTTCAGGCCATATTTCATCAATGAGAGTGGAGTAATGGTTCTGGGGACTGCGGCCAGACCTTTTATTGCGCCCGACTTGCGGCGCGATTGCATCCTCCGCTTTTCTTTTCCACGGCCATGGTTATGGTCCGAACGCCGCCGCATGTTCACCAGCTTTCTCCACCTCTTTGCCCGCCGGCCCACGTCCGAGGCCAATCATGACCCGTTTATCAGGGAGGTGGTTGTGCACGAACGCGACGCCCGCAATCCCCGCGTGGAGCGGGTGATCTTCGTCTGCTGGATGCTCATCGCCGTGAAACACGTCGTGATCATTTGGGCCTGCCAACGCTACCCCGTGCCCTTTCACCAGCTTTGGATAAATTTTCCGACGTGGCTCTTCGGCACCCTCGCCACCGGCATTTACTTCTGGCGCATGCGACGCGGATAACGGGTGGGCGGGCGCGGCCCTGCGCCCGTCGTCTGCACACCCCCCATCCCTGCGGGCACCGAGAGGTGCCCGCCCTCCGCCGAACCGCATTTTTGTTGTCGGTTTTCTCATTTTCTCTGCACGCTGCCGGCCTATGCCCAACGTCCCCGGTCTCCGTTCCCCCTATAGCAAAGTCGGCCGCCTCGTCTATTTCGGGCGCATGATCGACAAGATCCGCCTCCACGCGCGCGGTGCCCTGCCCGCCGATTACATTAAGAATCTCGGCAAGGCCTTCGACGCCCGTGCCTGCACGTTTCTCCGCATCCCCTACGACGAGCTCACCGCCCACGTCCTTTCCGCCGCAACCCCCGACGATGCCGCCGCACTCGCTTGGGCCGAAAAGACCGGCGGCGCCCGCAGCGACGAGGACTGCGAAATCTGGTGCGGGTTCATGATGAAACGCGGTTGGCGCGATGAAGGGGCCGAGATCCTCGTCAAACGCATCAAGGAAAGCGCCCTTGAGGCGGCGCCCATCATGACGATGTTCGATTACCTCGACTTCGACGAGGGCCGCGATTCGGTCACGGCGCGCGCGTGGGAACAGTGAACCGCTCCGTTGATCGGCCCTGCCGCGGCACGCCATGACTCCCGCCGTCGCGAAACGCTTCCGCCTCCTCGCCAGCGCCCTCAGCGTCCTGCTGCTGATCGGGGCCCTCGCGGCAGGTGGGTTCTATTTTCGTATCCGCGCGAGCCTTCCCCGCCTCGATGGCGCCACGACTGTTGCCGGCTTGGGCGCGCCCGTGACCATTGAACGCGATGCGCAGGGCGTGCCCACGCTCCGCGGCCAGACCCGCGCCGACGTCTCCCGCGCCCTCGGTTGGCTGCACGCGCAGGAGCGTTTCTTTCAAATGGATCTCCTCCGCCGCAGCTCGGCGGGAGAACTCGCCGAACTCTTCGGTAAGGCCGCCCTCCCCCTCGACCGCGCCACGCGGATGCACGGCTTTCGCAAGCTCGCTCAACGCGTGCTCGCCCAACTCCCTCCCGCCGAACGCACGCAACTCGACGCCTACACCGCGGGCGTCAACGCCGGCCTCGCCGCACTCGGCGACAAACCTTTCGAATATCTCGTCCTGCGCACCACGCCGCAACCCTGGCGACCCGAGGACAGTATTCTGGTCGTCTACGCGATGACCCTCGATTTGCAGGACGAAGTCGGCCTGCACGAGCAAACGCTCATGACGCTCCGCGATAAACTCGGCGACGAAGCCGTCGCGTTCTTCGCCCCCGCGTTGACACCCGCCGATGCCGCGCTCGACGGCACCACCGCACCGGTTGCCCCCCTGCCCGGCCCGCAGCTCATCGATCTCCGCAAACGCCCCAAGCCCCTTTCCTCGCTCGACCCACGCCTCCCGGTCAACGCACCCTCCGCGTTCCCGGCCTCCGACGTCGCCTCGCGTTTTCCCTTCCCGCCCCGCGATCCCGAGGCCGTGCTCGGTTCCAACGCGTTTGCCCTCTCCGGCGCGCACACCGCCAGCGGAGCCGCCCTCATCGCGAACGATCCCCACCTCGACCACGGCGTACCCACTATCTGGTTTCGCGCCTCACTCGAGTGGGCCGGCCCTCCAGCGGTTCCCGGCTCTCAACCCTCAGCGCTCAACGCTCAACTTCATCGGATCACCGGCGTCACCCTGCCCGGAATCTTCGCCGTCGTCATCGGCAGCAACGGCCACATCGCGTGGGGCCTCACCGTCGCCAATGCGGACACCGGCGACCTCATCGTTCTCCAAGTTAATGCCATCTCACCGCGACTCTACACCGCGCCCGGCCACGACGAACTCCTCGAAATCGAAAAACGCCGCGAAACCATTCTCGTCAAAGATTCCGACGCCGTGACCGCCGACTACGAATGGACGATCTGGGGTCCCATCGTGACCAAGAACGAAAAAAAACGTCCTGTCATCCATCGCTGGACTGCACACGAGCCCGCGGCGACCAACTTCACCTTTTTCGGCCTCGAGGACGCCACCACCGTCCCCGCAGCCGTCGCCATCGCCCACCGGTCAGGCATCCCTGCGCAAAATTTCCTCGTCGCCGATCGCGCGGGTGACATCGCGTGGACGGTCGCCGGCGCCCTTCCCCGGCGCGTCGGCTACGACGGCCGCGTGCCCACCAACTGGTCCTTCGGTGACCGCCGCTGGGAGGGTTTTCTAGCGCCGGACGACTACCCTGTCGTCACCACCAAGCCCACGGGAAACCCCGCCGAAATCCTCAGCTCGTCTGGGCGACTCTGGTCCGCGAACCAACGCCAGATCGGCGGCCCGTCCTTGGCTACCCTCGGCGACGGCGGTTACGCCCGCCCTGCCCGTGCCGCCCAAATCCGCGACGCCCTCACCCCGCTCGAACGCGCCACGCCCAAGGACCTCCTCGCCATCCAACTCGACGACCGCGCGCTCTTCCTCACGCCCTGGCAAAAGCTCCTCGTCGAGACACTCACGCCCACCGCCACCGCCGAGAAAAAATCCCGCGCCGAGCTCCGCGGCCTCGTTGAAAACTGGGCAGGCCGCGCCAGCCTCGATTCCGTGAGCTACCGCCTCGTGCGCGATTTTCGCGAGGCCGTTTACCAGCGCATCTTCCCGGCTATTTTTGATCCGTGTATCGACACCGGCCCGGCTTTCAATTGGCGGAAACTGCATTTGGAAAGCGCCCTGTGGACGATGCTGCGTGAAAAACCCGCCCACCTGCTGAACCCCGCGTTCCCGACGTGGGACGCTGTGCTCCTCGCGGCCGCCGACGAGGTCGTCACCGGTATCGAAAAATCCAGCACGCCGCTCGCCCGCGCCACGTGGGGCCAGCAAAACGTACTCCGCATGCGCCACCCCTTCAGCCACTCCCTGCCCGCCTTTCTCACCCGCTGGCTGAACTTCCCCGCTACGGCGCTGCCCGGCGACCACGACGTGCCCCGCGTGCAAAGCCCCCGGCACGGCGCCAGCATGAGAATGGTGGTCTCGCCCGGCCGCGAAGCTGAGGGCCTCTATCACATGCCCGGTGGCCAAAGCGGCCACCCACTCTCGCCCTTCTACCGCGCTGGCCACGAACGTTGGGAACGCGGCGACCCCACGCCCTTCCTCCCCGGAAAAACTGCGCACACGCTTACGCTGACGCCGTAAGCGCACGTCCGTAACGGAACGGCGGTTTCCCAACCGCTGACTGACCGCCGCCCCTCAAACCGGGCGCTGGGGAAAGCGCCCCTCC
>Ga0208960_1001782_pt1 | contig 11268 bp, 10 predicted proteins | sample GreLakmeON33MSRF_FD_187703 | JGI IMG/M metagenome (GOLD analysis project Ga0208960, IMG submission 187703) | Freshwater lentic microbial communities from great Laurentian Lakes, MI, USA - Great Lakes metaG ON33MSRF (SPAdes) | ecosystem: Environmental > Aquatic > Freshwater > Lake | place: Great...
TTATGGAAACTCAAACTGGAACGGTGACACTCAAACGCGGTTTGGCAGAGATGCTGAAGGGCGGCGTGATTATGGACGTGGTTAACGCCGACGAAGCAAAAATTGCCGAAGAGGCGGGTGCTTGTGCAGTGATGGCGCTTGAGCGCGTGCCGGCAGACATCCGCGCAGATGGCGGCGTGGCGCGCATGTCCGACCCGGCGATGATTGAAAAAATCATGGAGACGGTTTCCATTCCCGTGATGGCCAAGTGCCGCATCGGCCACTTTGTTGAGGCGCAGGTGCTGGAGTCGCTGGGCGTGGACTATATTGACGAGTCCGAAGTGCTGACGCCCGCGGATGAAGAGCACCACGTGAACAAGCATGACTTCAAGGTGCCGTTTGTGTGCGGCTGCCGCAACCTGGGCGAGGCGCTGCGCCGCATTGGCGAAGGCGCTGCAATGATGCGCACCAAGGGCGAGGCGGGCACCGGTGATGTGGTGGAGGCCGTGCGCCACGCGCGCAGTGTGCTCGGTTCCATTCGCCGGCTGCAGTCCCTGCAAGAGGAAGAGTTGATGGCGTTTGCCAAGGAGATTGGCGCGCCGTACGAGCTGGTGAAGGAGACGCGTGAACGCGGGCGGCTGCCGGTTGTGAACTTTGCGGCTGGCGGCATAGCCACGCCGGCAGATGCAGCGCTCATGATGCAACTGGGCGTGGACGGCGTGTTTGTGGGCTCGGGAATTTTCAAGTCTGGTGATCCGCTCAAGCGGGCCAAGGCGATTGTGATGGCCACCACGCACTATCAGGATGCGGCCATCATTGCCGATGTAAGCAAGAACATTGGCGTGGCGATGGTGGGCATTCACGTGCACTCCATCCCCTCCACCGAGCTGCTCGCCACGCGCGGCTGGTAAACGCGCATGGGCGTCGCGGTCGGCGTTCTCGCGCTGCAGGGCGACTTCCATGCACACCTCACGGTGCTGCAGCATCTGGGGGCGGAAGTGCGCGCCGTGCGCCTGCCGGCGCAGCTGGCGGGCTTGGCCGGGCTGGTGATCCCCGGCGGTGAATCCACAACCATTGGAAAACTGGCCGAAGCGTATGGGCTGATGCAGCCCATGCGCAATCTGGCTGCGCAGGGCGCGGCGATGTGGGGCACGTGTGCCGGCGCCATTCTGCTCTCGCGCGATGCGCATCGCGCGCAGCCGCTGCTGAACCTGATGGACATCACGGTGCAGCGCAATGCGTTCGGGCGCCAGGTGGACAGCTTTGAAGCGCAGCTGCAGGTGCCTGCGTTGGCTGCCGGCCAAAATGGCAGCAGCAAACCGTTCCATGCAATTTTTATCCGTGCGCCGATGATTGAGAGTGTGGGGCCGGATGTGGAAGTGCTGGCAACGCTGCCCGCCGGCGAAATTGTGGCGGCGCGCCAGGGGCGCCTGCTGGCCACGGCTTTTCACCCGGAGTTGACGGCTGACACGCGCTTTCACGAATTGTTTTTGCGGCTGGCTGGAAAGTGAGCTAAACAAATGCCACTGCAAATCCGTTCCTTGGACTGGCGCGACCTGGCGGCGCTGCGGCGCATGAGCATGCAGGGGATTTGCCTGCACACTGAGGCAGCGCTGACGCGCGACACGCATCCGCTGACGGTGGGCATTGCCGGCTACATGATTGTGGGCAGCTCTGCCGCCACTTTTGTGGCGCGCGAGCGCGGCGCACAGCCGGCGTTTGCGCAGCTGCGCAGCAGTGGCACGCATGCGCGCGTGCACTTTCTGGCGCCGGCCAGCGGGCAGCTGCCGCCGCATACGGGCAGCGCCCTGCTGGAAGAGCTGGCGGGCGAAGCCGGCCGGCGCGGCGCGCAAAATCTGATCGCCGAAGTTGACGAGCACAGCGCTGAATTTGAGATGCTGCGCCGCAGCGGATTTTCAATCTACGCCCGCCAGGAAATTTACCAGCTGCAGCCGCCGGTGCCGCCCGGCGCCAGCGGCGCGCTGCGCAAGCGCACTGCCGCGGATGGCTTTGCGGTGCTGGCGCTGTATGACAATGTGGTGCCGCGGCTGGTGCAGCAGGTGGAACCCCCGCCGCCCGAGAAGGGCAACGGCTATGTGTTTACGCGCGGCGGCGAGCTGCAGGCATACCTGCAGGTGGGGCGCGGCACGCGCGGTAGTTTTGTGCAGCCGTTTCTGCATCCGGAGGTGCAGGATGCAATCAAGGTTGTGGTGGGCGGATATTTGCAGCTGGAAGCGCAGCAGGCCGGCAACCCGGTGTATTGGTGCGTGCGCAGTTACCAGCAATGGATGCGGCATGCGCTGCTTGATTTTGGCTTTACGCTGTACGGGCAGCAGGCGGTGATGGTGAAGCGCCTGGTGGTGCCGGTGCGGCGCGCGCTGCTGGACCGGCTGGCCGTGCTGCAGGCGCCGGAAATTAAAGTGTCGGCGCGCATTGCGGAATTTGCGCGGCCGGACCGGCTGCAGGCATTACCGGATGATGGCGCACGCCCGCCGACGGCAGCAAAATATGCACCCAGCCCGGTTGGCATGCCGGCTTGGGAAAGATTAAACTGAGCGCTGGATGCGGACCACACCACCGCCCGTGGACACTTTGCAAAACAACCCTGTGCTGGATCCGGCGCTGCCGCAGACCGACGACCTGCCCGCGCTGTTAAACCTGCTGCCGCCGGCAATCGCGGAACGCGTGCGGCAAATTGACCGTTCCGATGAGCTGCTAGAGGTGGTGATGGATGTGGGGCGCGTGCCGGCAGCGCGTTACCTGAGCGGCGAGGTGGCGCTTGCAGAAACCAAGCTGACCGTCGCAGACATTCAGGCAGTGGTGGCCGGCTTGCGCGAGTTTGACTCTGACAACCGTTCCGGCATCGAGCGCACGCTGCACCGCATCTCTGCCATTCGCAACCGGCAGGGAAAAATCATCGGGCTGACGTGCCGCGTGGGGCGCGCGGTGTATGGCACGACGCAAATTGTTGAAGACCTGGTGCTATCGGGCAAAAGCATTTTGCTGCTGGGGCGGCCGGGCGTGGGCAAGACCACCATGCTGCGCGAAGCGGCGCGTGTGCTGGCCGAGCGGCGGCGCGTGGTGGTGGTGGACACCTCCAACGAGATTGGCGGCGACGGCGACATTGCGCATCCGGCGGTTGGGCGGGCGCGGCGCATGCAAGTGCCCAACCCGGCGCGCCAGCATGAGGTGATGATTGAAGCGGTGGAGAACCACAACCCCGAGACGATTGTGATTGACGAGATCGGGCGCGAACAGGAGGCGCTGGCTGCGCGCACAATTGCGGAGCGCGGCGTGCAGCTGATTGGCACGGCGCATGGCAACACGCTGGACAATCTGCTGCGCAACCCGACGCTGGCGGACTTGGTTGGTGGCGTGGAAGCGGTGACCCTTTCAGATGAAGAGGCGCGCCGGCGCGGCACGCGCAAGACGGTGCTGGAGCGGCGTGCACCGCCCACTTTTGATGTGCTGGTGGAGATTGAAGAGCGTGCGCGCCTGCGCATTCATGTGGATGTGGCCAGCGCCGTGGACAATGCCCTGCGCGGCTTTGCCAGTGTGCCCGAGCTGCGCTACCGCGATACAGCCGGCAAGCTGCATGTGGAGCCGGGGCGCAGTGCGCAGCCGTCCACCTACGAAAATAATGCGCGCGCTGCGCGCCTGCCACTGGTGGTGCAAGGCGGCCAGGTGCAGCGCGCAATTGCGCCCGCTGCACATATGCCCGCCGCTGCAGCGGGCGCGGGCCAAATGCCGGTAACAGCCGAGCAAAATGGCGATGCGCCGGTGGTGAAGGTGTATGCCTACGGCATTCCGCGCACGCGCGTGGAACAGGCTGCGCGGCGCTTGCGCGTGCCGCTGCGCCTGGTGGACCGCGTGGAAGATGCCAGCGCCCTGCTGACACTTAAGTCTTATTACCGCCGGCGCCAGCGCCCCATCAGCGATGCCGAAAACCTGGGCATGCCGGTGTATGTGCTGCGCTCCAACACTGCGCTTCAAATTGACGGATTTTTGATGGAGGTCTTCCAGGTGAGCAGCGGGCTGGCAGCGGATGATCCGCTGCTGGCAGAGGCGCTGCAAGAAGCGCAGGCGGGCGTGGAGAGTGTGCGCCTGGGCGTGCGCCATCTGGACCTGTACCCGCAAGATGCGCGCATTCGCCGCCACCAGCATGAGCTGGTGCGCACAGCGCAGCTCATCTCGCATTCTTACGGCAAAGAGCCCAACCGGCGCGTGCGGATTTTCAGCGAGTGAGCTTGTTTGTAAGCTTTGAGGGGCCGGAGGGCGGCGGCAAAACAACGCAGGCGCAGCAGCTGGCAGACGCACTGTCCGCCGCCGGCCATGCGGTTGTAAACACGCGCGAGCCGGGCGGCACGCCGATTGGCAACCAGGTGCGCCAGCTGCTGCTGGACCACGGCAGTGCCGGCATGCAGCCGCAAACGGAGTTTCTGCTGTTCAGCGCCTCGCGCGCACAGCTGGTGCGCGAGGTGATTGAGCCGCAGCTGGCGCGCGGCGGCGTGGTCTTGTGCGACCGCTTTTATGACTCCAGCCTGGCGTACCAGGGCTACGGCCACCAGCTGGATCTGGTGGAGCTGCAGCGCACCACGCGCCTGGCCACCGGCGGGCGCGCACCAGACTTGACATTTTTGCTGGACATTGATGCGCAGGCGGGGCTGCAGCGCCGGCGGGCGCAGGGCGGGCAGTGGAACCGGCTGGATGGATACGCGCTGGAATTTCATGAGCGCGTGCGCGCCGGATTTTTGCAGCTGGCGGCTGCGGAGCCCGCGCGCTGGGTGGTGCTGGATGCCGGTGCAGACCCGGCGCAGCTGCAGGCTGCGGTGCTAAAGCATGTGCTGGCGCGCCTGGCGGGCGCGGCCGCGCGCTAGTCGTCGAAGTCGCCCGCTGCGCCGGCGCCAGCGTCCGCGCCGCCGAGGCCCAGCTCGTTCTCAATTGCCTGCGGGTCCTCGCCGGCCTCAAGCCGCCCGGCCATCTCATTAAATTCGCCGCCCATATCTTCGCCCATCTCGCCGCCCATGCGGCGCATAAAGCGCCCCACTGATTTTGGATCGTTCTCGTCAATGTCATTAAAGTTGGACGGGTCGGAGAGCTGCTCCATGCGGCTATCCTCCGAGCGCAGCACGCGCACGCGCGAGAGGTGGCGCTGCAGTTTTGGGCTTTTGCATTGCGGGCACTTGGGCTTGGCGGTGTCAAACTCGGCATACGTCATGCGGATGGAAACCGGCGCAGCACACGCCAGGCAGCGATATTCATAGAGCGGCATTGATGGTTGTTCTCCGGAGCAGCCCGAATATAATAGCACTTCTGGTGCAGTGCGCAACATGAAAACACAAACGCTGGCAGTGCAGCAACGGCTGCTGATTGTAATTTCCGGCCCGGCGGGCGTGGGCAAGGACAGCGTGGTGCGGCGCCTGCAGCAGCGCAACGCGCAGCTGCATTTTGTGGTGACGACCACCACGCGCGCGCGGCGCAGCAGCGAGGTGGAGGGCGTGGACTACAACTTTTGCGCGATGGCGGAGTTTGCGCGCATGATTGATGGGAGCGAGCTGCTGGAGTATGCGGTGGTGTACGGCGAGTACAAGGGCGTGCCCAAGCAGCAGGTGCATGCTGCGCTGGCCAGCGGCAAGGATGTGGTGATGCGTCTGGATGTGCAAGGCGCGGCGCGCATCAAACAATTGCAGCCCGGTGCCGTCCTGATCTTTTTGACGGTGGAGTCGGAGCAGGAGCTGGAGCGCCGGCTGGTGGGGCGCCAGACGGAGACGGAAGACAAGCAGCGCATGCGCCTGGCAATGGCGCGCCAGGAGCTGCTGCGCGTGCCGGAATTTGACTACTGTGTGCCCAATGATGACAAAAACCTGGACCGTGCGGTGGCTGTGATTGAGGCAATACTGGTGGCTGAGCGCCACAAGGTGAACCGCCCGGCCATCAGCTTGTGAGCGAGCTGCCTGCAGCCAGCGGCCCGGCAGCGCAGCCCAACACCCGCCAGCACGCAGTGCCCAGCGCGCTGCCATTTTGGTGTCGCGTGTTTTTGTTTGCGAACATTGCCGTCTTTGTGCTGCAGCAGGCACTGGGCTGGTGGCTGGACGCGCGCTGGCCGCTGATTGTTCAAGTGCTGGGCGCCAAAGTAAACGCCGCCATCATTGCCGGGCAGTACTGGCGCTTTGTTACGCCGTTGTTTTTGCATGGCAACCTGGTGCATGTGGCGGTCAATTGCTACACGCTCTACATCATCGGGCCGGAGGTGGAGGCCGCTTTCGGGCATGCGCGCTTTGCTGCGCTGTACATGCTGGCGGGCGTGTGCAGCATTCTGGCCAGCTTCTTATTCACGGACGCAAATTCGGTGGGCGCATCGGGCGCGCTGTTCGGTTTGATTGGCGCGTTGGCGGTTTACCTGCTGCGCAACCGCGCGGCCTTTGGCACCATGGGCAAGCGGCGGCTGCAAAACATTGGCAGCACGCTGCTGCTGAACTTGGGGCTGGGCTTGCTGCCGTTCATTGACAGCTGGGCGCATGCCGGCGGGCTGGCAGGTGGCGCAGCACTGGCAGCTGTGATTGCGCCGCGCTGGCAGCTGGAGCTGGATGCCGCCAGCGGCCAGGCGCAAGTAGTGGATGGCAACCGCGCCGGCACGGTATGGTGGGTGCTGCCGGCTGCGGCTGCCGCGTTGGCATGTGCGGCGGTGCTGGCGGCGCAGCTGGCGCGCTAGGCTGCCGCCGGCCCGCGGGCAGCTGCGCCCTCTATAATAAAAAACAGCCCGCAGGCTGGTTTAGCAGCCGCAGAACGATGCGGCTGGCGCACCATGTACGCCGAAATTCTCCCCAACGTCCCTTCCCTCAAGCATTCTTTTCATTATAGTGTGCCGCCGGCGCTGGCGGGCAGCGTGCGCGCCGGCCATTTGGTGGTGGTGCCGTTTGGCAAACAGCGCGTGCAGGGCGTGGTGCTGGCGGTGGGCGCAGCGCCGCCCGCGGGCGTGGCGGAGTTTAAGGCGGTGGAGGCGCTGCTGGATGCGGAGCCGGTGCTGAGCGCGGAACAACTGGGGCTGGCGCACTGGCTGGCGCGTGAGACGCGCGCTGACTTGATTGAGTGCGTGAACCTGATGCTGCCGCCCGGCCTGGCGCAGCGCGCGGACGCGCAGTACCAACTGCTGCGCGAGCCGGTGGTGACTGTGCGGTCTGGCGCGCTGCAGCTGCGCGTGCTGGCTTTGCTGCGCGAACGCGGCGCGCTGCGCGGGCGCCAGCTGCAGCGCGCACTGCCGCGCGTGGCGTGGCGGCCGGTGCTGGAGCGGCTTGTGCGCAGCGGGCATGCAAGCAAGACGGCGCTGCTGGATGCGCCCACCGTGCAAGTGCGGCATGCAAAGACGGCGCGCCTGACGGTGCGCAGCCGCGGCCAGAGTTTGGCAGCCGCGCAGCTGCAGCTGGGGCGCCCGAATGCAGCCGCAGCGCTGCTGGCCCAGCTGATAGACCTGTGGCCCGGCCAGCCGGAACTGCGGGCAGCGCAGGCAGCGAGCGGCTGCACGCGCGCGCATGTAATGCGGCTGGTGGAACGCGGCGTGCTGCAAGTGCTGCCGGAAGCGGCAGTGATGGCGCTGGCTGTGCCGGCGGCTGTGGCACAGGCTTGGCTGGCAGCGCATGCGCTTGCGCAGCCGGAAGCCGGCGCTGTGTTGGCAGCGCTGCTGGCAGCCAAGTGTGCGCTGCCGCAAACACCGGCTGCGCAGCCGCTGGCTGCGCTTGGGCTGCTGCATTGCTCCACCAACCCGGAATGCTTGCGCCTGACGGGCACTGTGCTGCAGGCACGCGCGCAGCTGCTGGAGCTGCGCGGGGCCACGCGCCGCGCACAGGTGCTGGATCAGCTGGCGCTGCATGCCGGCGGCCCGCTGCGCGTGGCTGTGCTGCGCGAACGCACGGGCGTTACGCTGCCGGAGCTGGCGCAGCTGGCAGAGCTGGGCTTGATTGACTTGGATGCGGAGGAAGTGCTGCACGATCCGCTGGCTGCTGTGCATGTGGCGCCGGATGCAGCCCTGGCGCTGACGGATGAGCAGGCAGCCGTGTGGGCCGGCGTGCACGCAGCGTTTGCAGCGCCGGCGGCGCGGCGCGCCAAGCCGCTGCTGCTGCACGGCGTAACCGGCTCCGGCAAAACTGAAATTTATTTGCGCGCAGTGGCCGAGGCGCTGCGCCGCGGACGCGGCGCGATTGTGCTGGTGCCGGAGATTGCGCTAACGCCGCAAACGGTGCGGCGCTTTATGGCGCGCTTTGCGGGGCGCGTGGCTGTGCTGCACAGCCGCCTGACGCCCAACGAACGCTACGACAGCTGGCGGCGCGTGCGCTCGGGCGCATTGGATGTTGTGATCGGGCCGCGCTCGGCGTTGTTTGCGCCGCTGCCGGACGTGGGCGTGATTGTGGTGGACGAGGCGCACGACCAGGCATACTGGCAGGATAGCGTGCCCTACTACCACGCGCGCGCCGCAGCAATTGAGCGCGCGCGCCAGTGCGCCGCGGTTTGCATTTTGGGCAGCGCCACGCCGGATGTGGTGGACAGCTTTCGCGCGCAGCACGGCATTTATACGCTGCTGGCTTTGCCGCGCCGCATTCTGGCGCATTTGCCAGCCAGCGACAAGCGCGCAGCCGTGGCACAGTATGCGCCGCTGCCGCCGGTGCATGTGGTGGATATGCGCCACGAGCTGCGCGCTGGAAACCGCTCTATTTTCAGCCGTTTGCTGACGAGCCAGCTGGCGCAAGTGCTGCAGCGCGGCGAGCAAGCCATCTTGTTTTTAAACCGGCGCGGGCAGGCCACATATGTTTTCTGCCGCGACTGCGGGCATGTGCTGCAGTGCCCCAAGTGCAGCATTGCCTACACCTTTCACGCAGCCCCGGAGCGCCTGCTGTGCCACCACTGTAATGCGCAGCGCGCTGCGCCGGCCGCCTGCCCCCAGTGCAAAAGCGCGCGCATCCGCCACTTTGGGCTGGGCACGGAGGCAGTGGAGTCCGGCCTGCAAGCTGCGTTTCCCGGCGTGCGCGCCGTGCGCTGGGATGCAGACAGCACGCGCCAGCGCGGCGCGCATGCTGCCATCCTGCAGCAGTTTGCAGCGCATGCAGCGGATGTGTTAATTGGCACGCAGATGATTGCAAAGGGGCTGGACCTGCCGCTGGTGACGCTGGTGGGCGTGGTGTCCGCCGACACGGGCCTGGCGCTGCCGGACTACCGCGCCAGCGAGCGCGTGTTCAGTGTGCTGCTGCAGGTGGCGGGGCGCGCCGGCCGCGGGCAGCGCGCCGGGCAGGTGGTGCTGCAAACCTACCAGCCGGAGCACTTTGCCATTCAAGCCGCAGCCGCGCATGACTATGCAGCGTTTTACAAGCAGGAGCTGGCGCTGCGCCGCAAGCATGGCTACCCGCCCTTTGGGCGCGTGGCGCGCTTGGTGGGGCAGCATTTGCGCGCCGATGAGCTGCAGGCGGCAGCGCAGGCGCTGGGCGCAGCGCTGCACGCGCAGCGCGCTGCAGATGTGGACATCATCGGCCCGGTGCCGTGCTTTTACCAGCGCGTGAACGGCATGTACCGCTGGCAGATTGTGCTGCGCGGCGCACAGCCGGCTGCGCTGCTGGATGTGGCGCTGCCCGCCGGCTGGCGCGTGGAAGTGGACCCGGTGAGCCTGCTGTGATGCAGCGCAGTGCCAATGTAAAATGCGCGCCATGAGCAGCGCGCTGCAATTAACCGGGGCGCTGCTGGCGCAGCAGCTGCAAGCGCTGCGCCGCAACCATGCGCTGGAGCACGCCACGCTGCATGTGCTGGCGCAGCAGTTTCCACAGGCGCTGCTGGCGGGGCGCGCTGATGCGCGCGGCTTTGTGCTGTATGGCAGCGTGCCGGGCGCAGCTGTGCAGGCTGCCGCCCACAGCGCGCTGCAGCGCTTGCGCAGCGGCGAGCAGCAGCTGGCACTGCATCCCAACTGCGGCACCAATCTGGTGGCAGCCGGCTTGCTGGCTGCGCTGGCCGTGGGCTTGGCCACAGCCGGCAGCGCGCGCAGCCGGCTGGCGCGCCTGCTGCGCGTGCCGCTGCTGGCGGGCCTGCTGCCTTTGGCAATGCTGGCTGCGCGCCCGCTGGGCTACGCTGCCCAGCGCAGCCTCACCACCAGCAGTGCCATGGGTGCGCTGCGCATTCACAGTGTGACGCGCACAGAGCGCGCCGGCTGGGTGCGCCATCGCATTCAAACGCGCGCTGCTGCTGCCGGTGCGGCCCTGCAGAGCTTTGCGCTGCCGGACAGCGCAGCGGCGGGCAATGAAACGCAAAGCTGAAGGCGCAGCGCCGCCGCCGCTGGTGGTGCTGCACGGCGACGACGAATTTGCGATCAGCGAGCATGTGCAGCAGCTGCGCGCGCTATCAGTGTTCCACTTGAATGTGAGCGAGTTTGACGGGCGCAAAGCGGGCATGGCGGAAGTGCGCGGCGTGTGTGATTCGCTGCCGTTTTTGAGCCCGCGGCGGCTGGTGGTGCTGCACAATGCGGGCGGCAAAAGCGTGGAAGGCGACGAGCCGCCGGCCGCCAAAGGCGGGCTGGTGTCTGCGCTGGTGGATTACCTGCCGCAGCTGCCGGCGTTCACAACGCTCGTGCTGCTGGACCAGCGCAAGCTGCCGGAAAACAGCCGGCTGCTAAAGGCGGCGCGCAAAGTGGCAGAACATGTGGAGCATTTCTGCGCGGTGCCGGCCAAAGAAGAGGAGCTGGCGCAGTGGGTGGTGCAGCGCGCACGCGCAGCGGGTGGAGTCTTCAGCCCGGCAGCTGCGCGCGCGCTGGCAGCTGCCATCGGGCCGGAACCGCGGCAGCTGGCAGGCGAAGTGCACAAACTACTTGCGTTTGTGAATTGGGAGCGCCCTGTACAACCCGCCGACGTTGAACAAACCACACCCGCCGCTGGACAGGGAACGATTTGGGTGCTGGTGGATGCGCTGGCGGAGCGGGATGCGCGCCGGGCGCACGCCTGCCTCGATAAACTGCTGACACACGACGCGTTGCAGCCGCTGTTCGAAGTTTTTCCGATGATTGTGCGCCAGTACCGCCTGCTGCTGCAGGCGCGCGAAGTGCTGGACAGCGGAGCTGGGGCTGCTGAACTGCAAAGTGCCCTGAAGGTGCATCCGTTTGTGGCGCAAAAGCTGGGCACGCAGGCACGGCGCTACACGCTGCCGGCGCTTGAGGCCATTTATGCGCGCCTGGCGCAGCTGGATGTGGCCATGAAGTCCGGCACCGAGCCGCGCACCGGACTTGAACTGCTGGTTGCCGACCTGACCGCGTAACCGCGTCCG
>Ga0208960_1001783_pt1 | contig 11267 bp, 8 predicted proteins | sample GreLakmeON33MSRF_FD_187703 | JGI IMG/M metagenome (GOLD analysis project Ga0208960, IMG submission 187703) | Freshwater lentic microbial communities from great Laurentian Lakes, MI, USA - Great Lakes metaG ON33MSRF (SPAdes) | ecosystem: Environmental > Aquatic > Freshwater > Lake | place: Great...
GCAGTAGATGATCGGGATCGGCGGTCCCCAATACCGCTGCCGTGAGATGCACCAGTCGTGCAGCCGGTAGTTGACCACCGCCTTGCCCGCGTGCTTTTCCTCGAGCCAGGCGGCGATGGCAGCCTTGGCCTCGTCAACGGGAAAGCCGTCGAACCGCTCGCTGTTGCAGAGTACGGCACCGGCGTCATCGGTGAAGGCTTCGGTCAGCGGCGTACGCGCCGTCTGGTCCGGGCCGGCCACCACCCGCTCGATCGGTAATTCGAACTTCGCCGCAAATGCGAAGTCACGCTCGTCGTGGCCCGGCACGGCCATGATGGCGCCCGTACCGTACTCCATCAGCACATAGTCGGCAGTCCAGACCGGAATCAGACCGCCCGTCGCAGGATTCGTGGCGTAGGCGCCGGTGAACGCACCCGTCTTCTCCTTGTTCGTCTTCCGCGTGACGATATCCTGATGCGCCGAACGCGTGCGGTAGGCGTCAACGGCGGCTTGCTGGTCGGCACTGGTGATCAGGTCGAGCAACGGATGCTCAGGAGCAAGCACGAGATAGGTCGCGCCGAAGATCGTGTCGGGGCGCGTGGTGAATACCGTCACCTCGCTTATCCCCGAGGCGACTTCGGAGGTCGCGTGGACGGCCGCGCTCCCTGCGTCCTCGAGCGGATTGAGGATCCGGAACCGGATCTCGGCGCCGTCCGAGCGCCCGATCCAGTTGCGCTGTGCCGCCTTCGTGGACGCCGACCAATCGAGGGTGTCGAGGTTGGCGAGCAGGCGCGGGGCGTAGTCTGTAATACGAAAGAACCATTGCTCCATCGCGCGCTGTTCGACCAGCGTGGTGCACCGCTCGCAATGACCGCCCTCAACCTGCTCATTCGAGAGCACCGTCTTGCAGCTGGGGCACCAATTGACGGCCGCCTTCTTGCGATACGCCAGCCCGCGCTTGAAAAGCTGCAGGAAGACCCACTGTGTCCACTTGTAGTACGACGGGTGCGTCGTATCCACCGTGCGCGACCAGTCCACCATCAGACCGGCCCGGGTGAGCTGCCGCGTGAAGTTGGCGATGTTTTTCGGGATCAGCTCCATCGGGTGCGCGCCAACTTTCAGCGCATAATTCTCCGAGTGGATCCCGAACGCATCGAACCCAATGGGCTCGAATACCGTGTGCCCGATGAGCCGTTGAAAGCGGGCGAAGATGTCGTTGCCGGTGAAGGCAAAAAGGTTTCCGACATGCAGCCCCTCGGCTGAGGGGTACGGAAACATCATGAGCGCGTAGAACGGGCGGTCGCAGCCGGCGATGTCAGGTCGGTTCGAGGCGCGCTGGGCCCACTTCTCGCGCCAGGTGCGCTCGACGAGCGCCGGATCGTAGCCGATTGGCTCGTCCGGGGCGGGCGTGTGAGGATGCTGGGTGGGTGAGGTCATGAGACTCGAACGGGGCGGCTGGGGCCAGGAATCGCCCGCCGAGTCGCCCCCAAGGCCACACGGAGCTTTTTTCTGGGTCAGCAATGCGTCAGGCGGTTCGATCCAATCTAGCCGACACGCCACTCCGTACAAGGATGATGCTCATGCGCGGCGGGGCCGCTCCGACTGTTTGAACAGGTACGCACAGGTCTCGAGGCGTGGCCCCTTCTCGTCGCAGACGGCGTACCTCGCCCCCTCGTACGCGCAGGCGCCGGCGTACCGGCCGTCCTTGGTGAGCGCGTAAAATGTCAGATCGAAGAACGGCCGGCCCTTGTCGTCAAGCAGCCGTGTCTCGCTGTGCTCGATCACGCGTTGCATCACATTGATAAGCGCCTGCTCGGCGGCGACGCCCTGCCGCATGTACTCCACGGCAAGGAACGCACCGCACACCATGATGTTCGACTCGCCACGCCCGGTGCTTCCCGCGGCGCCCACGGTGTTGTCGGTGTACTGGCCGGCACCAATGACGGGCGAATCGCCGACCCGGCCGGGCACCTTCCACGATATGCCGCTCGTGGTCGTGCACGAGCTCACATCACCAACGGCGTTCACGGCGTTCATGTTGATCGTGCCATGCGTCCACGGGATGCCACGCTCGGCGTAGTAGTCCTCCTCGTCGAATCCGCCGCGCGGCGCCATCCGGGCCGGCGGCGCCTTCACCCATGGGGAATACCCTTTCGGGTCGGCCTTCCACTTCTCGAACGCAGCCTTCGACGCCGGCGTGAGCAGGTCCTGCTCCTTGAATCCCATCGCCAGCGCGAAGCGCTTCGCATCCAGTCCGACGAGAAAAATGTGGTCGGTGTAGTCCATCACCGCCTTCGCCACGAGCGACGGCGTGGCGATGCCCTCGAGCCCACCCACCGCACCCGCGCGCTTCGTCGGGCCGTGCATACAACTCGAGTCGAGTTGGACCACGCCCTCCGCGTTCGGCAGGCCACCATAGCCGACCGACATGTCATCCGGATCGAGCTCCTGCGTGTTCACCCCCGCGATGATCGCGTCGAGCGTGTCGTCGCCTTTCACGATCTTGTCGTAGGCGATCTTCACGCCCGACGGCCGATCGGTGTGAAACCCGTTCGCGGACCCCACCACACAGGGCCGCGCCCGAAAACCAGTGGCCGGCACCGAGGTCATCATGCGCTCCGCCTCCCACTCCTCGACACTGATCGATCGGGGCGTGAAGCCGAGCGCGGCAAGCATCGCACTGCGCTCCAAAAATTCGCGACGATTCGTGCTCATCGGTACTCCCCTGAATGGTGGTAGAGGTCGAATCTACGGCCGAGCCACGGGACCGCTACAGTGAGGCGTACCCCTGCGCCGGGTACACCGAGAGCCAGAGGTCGAGGGTGCCCTCGATCGATGCGGCCGTGGCCGGGTGATCGAGGTCGGCTGGATGCAGCGCGATCCGCACGACCGACGCCCCACGCTGCAGCGTCCAGCGCATCCGGGCCTGGAGCAACGACCCGTACGCGCGGAACGCGCCCCGCGCACTCCAACGGATCACCGGCGATCTGATCGTCCTGCGGGCTCGGAAGGCATAGATCCGCGCGTCGTCCTCGCTCACGGCGAGCCCCGCGTCGCGGACGGCCCGGTGGGTGTCGTCCTTCGCGAGCCATGCCGGTGGAACGAACCCGACTGGCGCGAGTCCGAGCGCGCGGAGCCGTGCTAGGCCCCGGTCGATTCGCGCCCGCGCCGCGTCATAATCCAGCGTCAGAAACTCCCCTTCTTTGTTGGTACGGCCCAGCGCGCGCACCTCGTCACGCCAGCTGCGCGGCGACGCCACCTCGTCGTGGCGTTCGCCATGCAGGAAAATCTCCGCCCCTTCGGCGGCGCGGGCGCGCACCCACGCCACGCACGCGGGATCGCCCTCAATGGGAGTGCCGCCATGCCAGTCGGGCACGACGAGCAGTCCGGGTTTGACCCCTCGCGCGGCGCAGATTGCCCAGAGCCGTTCCACCTTCGGCATCAGCGGCGGCGCGACGTCGTGTATCGTGATCAGCACGGATGGCATCGGCTACGGCCCGCCCGCGTGGTCCCGCACGATCTGGCGATAGAGCGCAAAGATCCGATCGAAGACCGAGCCCCACGAGTGGTTCGCCTCAGCGTGCGCGCGGCCGCGCGCGCCGAGCGCTTCGAGGTTGGTGCCGAGCAACCGAACCGCCGTTTCAGTCAGCGACCCCACGTCTCCCGAAACAAACCGCTCACCAGCCCCGGAGGCCTCGACCTGTTCGCTGATGCCGCCACGATCTGCAGACAGCACCGGCGTGCCGCTGGCGAGCCCCTCGAGCGGTGCGAGCCCGAATGTCTCATTCGAGCTCGGTGCCACGAACAGGTCCCACGAAGCGAGCAGGTCGGCGAGCCGTTCGCGGTCACGCTCATAGGGAAGGAACCGGATCCACGGCGCTTCCGCCGCCATCGCCTCAAGCATCGGACGCTCCGGACCGTCACCAGCGAGCGCGAGCACCGCGCCGGTGTTGCGATACACCGCTGGCCAGGCGCGCAGGAGCAGGTCGAGTTCCTTCTCCGGAGCAAATCGCCCGACAAAACCGGCCACGAGCCCGGCCGGGAGTCCATAGCGGGCCCGAACCTCTTCACGTTTCGCCCGACGCCGGGGATGATACAGCGCGAGATCTACACCGAGGGGAATCAGGGAGACCCGGTCAATTCCGGCCTGATGCAGGTCGTCCATCACGAAACGCGAACAGACGATGGTATGCGCGAAATGTCGGTCGATCCGGCGCGCGTACTTCCACGCGACGTCGTGAAGAGTGCGCTGCCACCAGGGCGCGCGCTCGGGCCAGGGCGAGAACAGGCGCGGAAAGTTGCTGTGATAGAACGCCACCACGGGGATGTTCAGTCCACGGGCCGCCAATCGCACGATCCAGGGCACGAGACCGGGGCTGCCGACCTCGATCAGGTTCGGCGCCTCATGCCTGACAATTCGCCGGTTGCTGCGGGTGGCCAGCATGAACCGGTACGGCGCCTGCTTCGGCACGACCGGGCCTTTCAGCCGGTAGACCCGCACACCGTCGGATTGAGAAATGGCATCGCGCGAGCCAGGCAGCGCGAGTACCTGCCGGTACGCCGGGTGCGCTTCGACGTACGCCGCTTTCTCACGCAGATAGGTGCGCACGCCGCCGGTGGTGTCACCGTAGAACTCGGTGATGTCGAGGACACCAATTTCAGCGCGCGGGCGGAGCCGCGGCGGGAGTACCGTCTGCGACAGGTCCAGTGCCGACGCGCGAAGCTGCGCATCCGAAAGGAAGAGCGCATCCCCAGCGGAAGGAACGCCTGACGGCTGGTCGGTCACTGGTGCCCGCTGATCTTTGCCTGCACGATGGGTGAACAGTAGCGGCCACCGCTCGGCATTCGCTACCAGCGCCAGTGCGCATCAATAACTTGGATGATGACTTCGACCAGCGCCGGCGACGGCCTTCGCGGCATCGCCTTCTTTGACGGACTTCCTGACGCTCTCCTGTGGCACCTGGCCAAGATCGGCGAACAGGCCACCTTGGCGGTGGACGACCTCCTGTTTCGGGAGGGCGAGCATCGCGCTTTTTTCGCCGTCATCCTCGCTGGCAACGTCGCGATCGAGCGCGCCGAATCCGATCGGGACGGTGTCTCGTTGCGTCTCGCGACGCTCGGCCCCGGCAACGTCCTCGCCGAAGGCGCACTACTGGACTCGGGGGCGCACGGTTCGTCGGCACGCGCCCTGCTCCCCACGACAGTCATCATCTTTCGCACCGAAGCGCTCGAACCGGTCCTGCGGGACCAGCCAGCGCTGCACGCGGCCCTCGTGTCCCGGTCCGCGCGCGCGATCGCCGAACGGCTCCGTGGCGCCGACGCGATCCTGTCCGGAGGACGGCGCGGCCCAGGCTTCGGCGGCCCGACCCGCAAGGAACACGATTTCCTCGGCGAGCGCCTCGTACCCGACGCCGCGCTCTACGGTGTGCAGACCCTGCGCGCGATGGAGAACTTTCCGATCACGGGCGTCCCGCTCGCCGATTTTCCGGAACTGATCATCGCGCACGCGCAGGTAAAAGAAGCGGCCGCGCGCGCGAACATGTCGCTCGGCCTGCTGGATAAGACGGTCGGCGATGCCATCGTGCGCGCCGCGCGAGAGATCCAACAGGGCAGGCATCACGAGCACTTCCGCGTGGACATGATCCAGGGTGGCGCCGGCACCTCGACGAACATGAACGCCAACGAGGTCATCGCGAACCGCGCACTCGAGCTGCTCGGCTATGCCCGCGGCGCGTACGAGCAGGTGCATCCCAACGAGCACGTGAACCTGTCGCAGAGCACCAACGATGTGTACCCGACCGCGTTGAAGATCGCGCTGCATCGCGGCATTGCGAGCCTCAAGGAGGCGATGACTGGTCTGGTTGGATCATTCCTCCGGAAGGGAGAGGCGTTCGCACCGCACCTGAAGATGGGCCGGACGCAGTTGCAGGACGCGGTGCCCATGACGCTCGGCCAAGAGTTCGCGGCATTTGGGCATACCATCCAGGAAGACATCGATCGGCTCGCCGAAGCGCAGGCGCTGATTCGCGAGATCAACATGGGCGCGACGGCGATCGGGACGGGCATCACGGCGCCGCATGGATACGCGGAGCTGGTGCGGGGCATCCTCTCGGAGGTGACGGGCCTCGCGCTGATCACGGCGCCCGACCTCGTGGAGGCGACGGCCGACACCGGAGCGTTCGTGCAGCTCTCGGGCGTCCTCAAGCGGTGCGCGGTGAAGCTGTCGAAGATCTGCAACGACCTCCGGCTACTGTCGAGCGGGCCGCGGACCGGGTTCGGCGAGATCAACCTCCCACCGATGCAGCCCGGATCGAGCATCATGCCGGGCAAGGTGAACCCCGTCATCCCCGAGGTGGTGAACCAGGTGTGCTTCGATGTGATCGGGGGCGACATGACGGTCACGATGGCGGCCGAGGCCGGGCAGCTGCAGCTCAATGTCTTCGAACCGATTATCGCCTTCCGCCTACTGCGCAACATCCAGTCGCTCCGGAACGCCTGCGTTGTGCTCAGTGAGCGTTGCGTGGATGGAATCACCGCGAACCCCGACCGGATGCGCCAGCTGGTGGAGCATTCGATTGGCATCGTCACGGCCCTCGTCCCGATCCTCGGTTACGATAAATGCGCCCAAGTAGCGATGGAGGCGCTGCAGTCGGGACGCGGCGTGTATGAACTGGTGTTGGAACGAGGGTGGATGAAGCGCGCCGAACTGGAACGCGCACTGAATCCTGCGACGATGACGGGCGGAACCAGCTGATCGGGACGCGCACGAACGCCACCACCGTTTCAGGGGAATCCCGACGCGGTTTTTTTGCCTCAGCACTTCCATAGAGTGGCGCCCAGTCCGTAATTTTGTGGGGCTGTTTATCGCAGTGGCAGGGCCTGCCTCACCTTCCCGTCATCCCTACGGACAGGACCATTTCATGACCCGTTTGCCTTACCGCCGGCTCGGCGCCGCGATGTTCATCGCAGCCCTGACGCTGGCGCTTGCCGCCTGTGGAGGGCAGGAGTACCCCAACTCCACCTTCATTCGCAACACTGAGATCAACACCGACATCATCGCCCTGTGGGACCGCATCCTCTTTATGGGGACGCTGGTCTTCATCTTCGTCGAAGGGCTGCTGATTTACACGATCTTCAGGTTCCGCGCGAAGCCGAACGCGCCGCTGCCGAAGCCGGTTCACGGCAACGTCACGCTCGAAATCGCCTGGACGCTGCTCCCGGTGCTGATTTTGATCCCGATCGCGGTGCCGACGGTCAAGACCATCTTCAAGACGCAGGCCCCTGCCGCGGCTGACGCGCTGCAGGTCGAGGTCTACGGCCACCAGTGGTGGTGGGAGTTCCGCTACCCGCAGTACGGCGTGACCACGGCCAACGAGCTCTACCTGCCGGCCGGCAAAACGGTCGCATTCACGCTCCGCACCGTGGACGTTCTCCATTCATTCTGGACGCCGGCCCTCGCGGGCAAGCGCGACCTGATTTCGAACAAGACGAACTACATGTGGTACACCCCCGACGCGAAGCTCGCCGAGGATGCGTTCAACGGGTTCTGCACCGAGTACTGCGGCTCGTCGCACGCGAACATGCGCTTCCGGGTGTACACAACGACGCCGGAGAACTTCGAGAGCTGGGCGGCGCATCAGAAGCTCTCCGCCGCCGGTTCGCCGGCCGCTCTCGCGGCGACGGCATCGGCCGACAGCGCCGCCAAGAAAGCGCCTGCCAGAGCCGCCATCATCCCGACACCGGCACCTGTGCCCGTTTCGAACGTCGGCTACATCTTCCCCGAATCGAAACTGAAGTCGCACAACGTGCCGCACACGCCGATTCCGGCGAGCCTCACGTTCGACGACGCGTTGCTCACGTCTGCCGATGTGGCGGCGGGACACGCGCTCGTCACGAACATCGCAAACCTCGGCAAGGCGCCCTGCCTCACCTGTCATATCATCAAGGGTGAAGGCGCGATGCTGAACCTCAGCGACAATGGGGCCAAGGGTCCGAACCTGACGCACGTCGGCACGCGGCACACCTTCGCCGGCGGCCTGTTCCCCACCAACGCGGCCAACATGGCGCGCTGGATCAAGAACGCGCAGGTGATGAAGCCCGGCGCCACGATGAACACGTTCGGCATCGGCGAGTACAGCGCGCTGATAAAGGCCAAGGTCACGGCCGGGCTCACCGACAAAGAAATCGCCGACATCGTGGCCTACCTGATGTCACTCAAGTAACGGCCGGAGACTCATACCCATGGCAACGACCGCCGCCCCCGCCCCGATCAACACACCCGCCGGCACCAGCTATGCGCCAGGCGAGGCCACGGGCATCTGGAGCTGGCTCACCACGGTCGATCACAAGCGGATCGGCACGCTCTATCTCTGGACCGCACTGACCTTCTTCATCGTCGCTGGCATCGAGGCGTTCATCATCCGCCTCCAGCTGATGAAACCGAACAACCAGCTCGTCTCGGCTGAGATGTACAATCAGCTCTTTACGATGCACGGCACGACGATGGTCTTCCTCGTCATCATGCCGCTCTCGGCCGCCTTCTTCAACTACCTGATTCCGCTGCAGATCGGTGCCCGCGACGTCGCCTTCCCGCGACTCAACGCGTTCAGCTACTGGGTCTACCTGTTCGGCGGCATCTTCATGACGGTGCCGATCTTCTTCGATGTGGCGCCCAACGGCGGCTGGTTCGGCTACGCACCGCTCACCACGATGCAGTTCTCGGGCGGTCTGAACATCGATTTCTGGGTGATCGGCCTGCAGATCCTCGGCGTCAGTTCGCTCGCTGCGGCATTCAACTTCATCACGACGATCATCAACATGCGCGCACCGGGCATGAGCCTGATGCGCATGCCGATTTTCACCTGGATGTCGTTCGTCGTGCAGTTCCTGCTGATTCTGGCCTTCCCGGCCATCACGATCGCGCTCTTCTTCCTCCAGTTCGACCGGTTCTTCGGCACGCAGTTCTATGAAATCGCGGCCGGCGCCGACCCGCTCCTCTGGCAGCACCTCTTCTGGGTGTTCGGCCACCCCGAGGTGTACATCCTGATCCTGCCCGCCTTCGGCCTCGTGTCGGAGATTCTGCCGACCTTCTCGAAGAAGCCGCTCTTCGGCTACAACGTGATGGTCTACTCGGGCATCATGATCGGCTTCCTCGGCTTCGGCGTGTGGGCCCACCACATGTTCGCTGTCGGCATGGGCGCCACGGCCGACACGATCTTCGCGATGGCCACGCTGCTCATCGGCATCCCGACCGGCGTGAAGATCTTCAACTGGGTGGCCACGATGTGGGGCGGCAACATCCGCTTCACCGTGGCGATGAAGTTCGCCATCTCACTCGTGGCCCTGTTCACCATCGGCGGCATCTCGGGCGTAATGCACTCGTCGCCGCCGACCGACCTCCAGCAGACCGACACCTATTTCATCGTCGCGCACTTCCATTACGTGCTGTTCGGCGGCTCGATCATGGGCATTATGGGCGGTATCTACTTCTACTACCCGAAGATCTTCGGTCGCTATATGAGCGAGAAGCTCGGTAACTGGCACTTCTGGAGTTTCTTCGTCGGCATGAACATGACGTTCTTCCCGATGCACTACGCCGGCATGCTCGGCATGCCACGCCGCATCTACACCTATGACATCGGCCAGGGCTGGGAGCAGTTCAACCTCTGGTCGACAGTCGGCGCGCTCTTGCAGGGCGTCGGCCTGATCTGCTTCGTCTACAACTTCGTAAAGAGCCGGAAGCGCGGCGAAGTGGCGCCGAACGACGCGTGGGGCGCCGGGACGCTCGAGTGGTCTATTCCGTCGCCGCCGCCGGACTACAACTTTGCCAAAATCCCGTACGTGACGTCGCGCTATCCGCTCTGGGACATCAAGCAGCCCGAGATGACGGCCGAACTCACGCACACGGCGCCCGACGCCGGCGTGATCGCTGATGCGCACGCGGTGCCGATGCACGAGGAGACCCAGTACTACACGGCCAAGTCGCTCGGCATCCCGATGCCGTTCCCGACGATCAAGCCATTGTTCGCCGCACTGTTCATGGTGCTGATGATGGCCGGCCTCGTGTTCATCCACCTCGACCTGTTCTGGGTGGCGATCTTCGTGATGATTGGTAGCGGAGCCGCCTTCGTGGGATCACTCTACGGCTGGCTCACCAGCCCCTTGGAATAACCGGAGACCATGACTGTGGCCACCGCCGACACACCTGCAGGGCACGAAGGGCATCACGAGCACGTGCACTACACGAGCACAGGGCTCGAGAACCGCAAGATCGCCATCTGGGCGCTCATTGGTTCCGAGTGCATGCTCTTTGCATCGCTCATCTCGACGTATCTGATCTACAAGGGCCGGTCCAAGGTCGGGCCGTTCCCGCACGAATGGTCGTGCAAGACGTCCAACGTCGTGGGCAAGACCGCCGAGCTGGTGGCGGGCTGCGCGCCGGCCGACGTGCTCAAGCCGATTCTCGACATCCCGGTCACGTCGCAGTCGACCTTTGTTCTGCTGATGTCGTCGCTCGCGATGGTGCTCGCGCTGGCCGCCGTCGAGAACAAGGGTCATCCGCTTCCGGCCGGCGCCGGCTGGTGGGACCGCTGCCTGGCGTCGTCGAAGTTCTGGCTGATGGCGACCGCGGTCATGGGTGTCGCCTTCATTGGCTACCAGTCGTACGAGTTCACCTCGTTCGTTCACGAGGGGCTCACGATCAAGACGAATTTGTTCGGCTCATCGTTCTTCACGTTGACCGGCTTCCACGGCGCCCACGTGACAGTCGGCGTCCTCTGGCTGATGTCCCTGCTCTGGATTGACCGCACCCGTGGACTCGGACCCAAAGACGAACTGGTGGTCGACATCTGCGCACTCTACTGGCACTTCGTCGACGTGGTCTGGATCGTGATCTTCACGCTCGTCTATCTCATCTCCTAAGCGACGAGGCCCATCAGCATGTCCGACGACGCCAAGCACGCCACCGAGACGCACCACCCGACGGGCAACCAGTACCTGAAGATCGCGATCATTCTCACCGTGATCACAGCGATCGAGGTCTGGGCGTACTACATCCCAGCCCTTGTGGCCTCGCCGCTTTTCAATCCAGCGCTGATCATCATGTCGGCGCTCAAGTTTGCGATCGTCGTCCTGTACTACATGCATATCAAGTTCGACCACTCGCTCTTCCGGCTGCTCTTCACCGCATCGCTGATTCTCGCGATGTGCACCGGCACCGCGCTGATGTTCCTGTTCGGAGTGTTCAAGCTCTGACGGAACGGCGGGCAGACGCCTGACGTGTGGAAGGG
>Ga0208960_1001784_pt1 | contig 11263 bp, 5 predicted proteins | sample GreLakmeON33MSRF_FD_187703 | JGI IMG/M metagenome (GOLD analysis project Ga0208960, IMG submission 187703) | Freshwater lentic microbial communities from great Laurentian Lakes, MI, USA - Great Lakes metaG ON33MSRF (SPAdes) | ecosystem: Environmental > Aquatic > Freshwater > Lake | place: Great...
CGCTGGCGCGGGTGATTCGCTCAAAGTTGTGGGTCACGCCTTTAGGCTGACCGGTCGATCCCGAGGTGTACATCAGCATGCTGGTGTCGGTGGGTGCGCGGCCGGGCTTGCCTTTGAGCGGCTCGGTGCGTGCCACCACTTTGTCCCAGGTGTCAAAGCCGTTGCGCGGGGCCAGCGGAAAGGCAATGCAGTGCAGGCCCGCCGGCAGGCCTGGTTGCTGCTGCTCCCAGGTGTCGAGCTTGCCGACAAACAGCAGGCTGGCTTCACTGTGCTCGAGCACATAGGCAACAGTCTGCGCTGTCTCGGTCGGAAAAATCGCAACCGTGCTGCAGCCGGCCATCCAGATGGCCAACTCGGCCATGATGAAGTGGGCGCAGTTTTTCGACAAAATAGCGATTCGCGCGCCCGGCTCGATGTTGAGACTTTTTATATGCGCTGCCATGCGCCGGGCTTCGCCCAGGGTTTGACCCCAGGTGTAGTCCAGCACCGCACCGCCGCCGATGGGCTGGGTCATGTAGACGGCGTCTGGGCGGGCAGCCTCGTGCTCATAGACATAGTCCAGCAGTAATTTTGGTGATGACATCGGGATTCCCTTGGTGGTTTTTAGCGGCCGCAGCCGCCGCTTCAAAGATTGGCGCGCACTGATCTTAAGCGCAGATTTGCGTTGGCCGACTCATGGTCTTCCCTGACTGAACACGGCCTGCCACAGCCTCAGCACAGCCTCCCTTGGGCCTTGCAATTCGGCGCTCGCAAGTTGGGTGGACTCTTCGTTCAGCCGGGCCCGGTGCTGCACCCGGCGCAGCTCGCGGTAGGCTGCGGCTGCCTCATGCCCCAGGCCTGGCGCGAGCAGGCCGGCTGCCTCGGCCCGCTCCAGCAGGGCAATGTTGCCGGCGTTCTCCAGCAGTTCGGGGTGCTGGCTGGCCTGCGACAGCACCAGCAGCTGCACCGCAAACTCCACGTCAATCATGCCGCCAGCGCTGTGTTTGACATCAAATTGCCCCGGCCCGACCGCATGGGCGTGGCGCACCCGCTCGCGCATGTCGACAATTTCGCGTTCAAGCGCTTCGCCCGGCCGCGCCGCGCTGATGACCGCTTGCCGCACCTGGTCAAAGCGCTCGCGCAAAGCGTCGCTACCCAGAACAAAACGGGCCCGGGTCATGGCCTGGTGTTCCCAGGTCCAGGCGGTGTTGCTGCCGCGCTGCTGCTGGTAGTTGGCGTAGGCCTCAAAGGTGGTGATGAGCAGGCCTGCGTTGCCATTGGGCCGCAGTGCCGTGTCAATTTCGTAGAGGTCGCCCTCGCTGGTTTTGACGGTCAGCCAATTGATGAGTTTGCGCACCAGCCCGGCATAGATTTCGCCAGCCCGCTCGTCCTCATCGGTGTAAACAAACACGATGTCGAGGTCGCTGCCGTAGCCCAGTTCCCGTCCGCCAAACTTGCCATAGGCGATGACGGCGAGTTGCGGCGTCTCGCGGTGCCGGGTTTTCAGGCGCTCCCAGCACCAGCGGCAGGTGATGGTCAGCACTGCCTGCGCCAGGGCACTGAGGTCGTCAGCCACTTGCTCGACGGTGATGCGGCCCTCGAGGTCACGCGCCAAAGTGCGAAAAACCTCGGCATGATGGGCCCGGCGCAGCAGGTTGAGCAGGGTTTCGTCATCGTCTTCGCTGGTAGCCGCCAGGGCGGTGCGCCGTTGCTCGAGATCCAATTCGAAATCAGTGGCGCTGAAGCGCTCACCCAGCATGTCCGCGCCGGCCAGCTCGTCAATCACACCCGGGTGCAGCAACAGGTAGCGCGCCGGCCAGCGGGCAGAGCCCAACAAGCGCAGCAGCCGCTCATGGACATTGGGCCGCTCCAGCAGCAGCGCCAAATAGCTTTCGCGGCGCAGCAGCGGCTCAATCCAGTCGGCCAGACGCAGCGCCGAGGTTTCAGTGACTACCCCCTCATGCACCCATTGCGCTGTGCGGGCCAGCAGCCGCACCAGCCTGGCACGGGACTCCTCACGCAGTGCCAGCACCCGCGGATGCCCCCGCCAAAGGCTCAGCCGCGTCTTCAAGGCGGCGGGCAACTGCGCCAGCAGCTCCTCAAAGTCACTGGTCTGCGCCAGCGCTTTGGTGCCGCAGCTTTTGCACTCGGGCTCGGCGCCACCGAGCAGCTTGTCAAATTCTTGCGCTACCAGTTCGCGGTGCGCATGAAGCTGCTGCAGCAGCAGGGGAATGTTGGCAAATCCCAGGGTCTGCGCAATCCAGTTCAGGTCTGGGTCCTGTACCGGCAGGATATGGGTCTGCTGGTCGTCAAGGTACTGGATGCGGTGCTCCACCCGACGTAAAAACACATAGGCATCAGCCAGCGCTTGCGCCGTGGCTTGGGGCATCAGCCCGGCCTTGGCCAGGCGCGGCAGTGCAGCCAGGCTGGGGCGAGTTCGCAGCTCCGGAAATTGCCCACCGCGCACCACCTGCAGCAGTTGAACAATGAACTCAATTTCTCGGATGCCACCCCTTGAGAGCTTGACATCGTTGGCCCGCTCCGGGTGACCGGTGCTGCGCCGCACTGCCTGTTCACGAATTTGCCGGTGCAGCAGCCGCAATGCGTCAAACACCCCGTAGTCGAGATAGCGGCGAAATACAAAGGGCAGCACCACGGCGCGCAGGTCCGGCGCCTGGCTGGGCGCTGACCCACCCAGGGTGGCCACCACACGGCTTTTGAGCCAGGCAAAGCGCTCCCATTCGCGGCCCTGCACATGCAGGTATTCTTCCAGCGCCCCCAAGGACACGGTCGGCGGTCCCGAGTTGCCATTGGGGCGCAGCGCCAGATCAACCCGGAACACAAAACCGTGTTCGGTGGTGTCGCCAATCAAGCTGTAGATGGCGCGCACGGCGCGGCCAAAGTACTCTTGGTTGGACAAGCGGCCCCGCCCGTTCGAATCGGCAGCGGTCTCGCCGTCTTGGTCGTACACATAAATCAGATCGATGTCACTCGACACATTGAGCTCGCGCGCGCCGAGCTTGCCCATGCCAATGACCCACAGTTGCGCCGGCTCCCCGTGCGGGCCGATGGGTGCCCCATGCTGTGCTTGCAAATCTGATTGCACTTGAACGCAGGCGGTTTGCAGTGCCAGCTCGGCCAGCTCGGTCATGGTTTGGCTGATGTGCTGCAACGGCGCCTGTTCATCGCAATCCAGGCAGAGCAAGCGCTCGAGCACCAGTTGGCGCAGGGTGCGCAGGGCAGCGCCGGTGTCAAGCCCGCGCTGACGCAGCGCTTGCAGCAGTTCAGCCATCAGTGCAGGGGTGGGGCGCCCCGGCGGCAGCAGGTGCAGCTCTTGGGCATGGCGTCTGCGCACGCGTTGGCCAAATCGGGAGTGCTCCGAGAGGGCCTCCCGAGTCATAATTCCTGTCATGCTGTTAGGTTCACGATGATGGCTTCGCCGTCTGTTCCGCTGGCTTTATTGAAAACCCTGTCCGCTTTGGCGCGCGGGTCTCTTTGGTTGTTGCTGGCTGCCACGGTGCTGTTTTTGTCCGCATGGGGCACTTTGCATTGGGTCATTGTGCCGCGAATCGACGATTTCCGTCCGCTGCTTGAGGCGCGCACCTCAGCCCTGCTGGGCGTCGAACTGCGCATTGGCGCCATCAAAGCACAGTCAACCGGCCTGGTGCCATCCTTCGAACTCGACGATGTGCGCCTGCTCGACGCCCAGGGTCGCCCGGCCTTGCAACTCGGACGGGTGCAGGTGGCGCTGTCGCCGCGCTCGTTGTGGCAACTGGGCTTTGATCAGGTCTATGTCGAGCGGCTGCAGCTGCAAGTGCGGCGCGACCGCGAGGGCCGAATTTGGGTCGCCGGTCTAGATTTGTCGGGTAGCAGCGGTGATGCGCAGGGTCTGGCCGACTGGTTGTTTTCCCAGCATGAGTTGGTGCTTCAAGGCGGCAGCATCGAATGGACCGACGAGCTGCGCGCGGCCCCACCGCTGCTGCTGCAACAAGTGCAAATGGTCTTGCGCAACCAGGGGCGACGTCACGAGATTCATGTCAATGCCACGCCGCCGGCGCTGCTGGGCGAGCGCCTCAGCCTGACCGGGCGCTTTGTGCAGCCCCTGCTGTCTTTGCAGGCCGGGCGCTGGCGCGATTGGGAGGGGCAGTTGTACAGCGCCACAGACCGCATTGACCTGGCGCTGCTGCGACAGTTTGCTGACCTCGGGGCCGACCTGCAACAGGGCAGTGGCGCGGTGCGGCTGTGGGCAGACATCAAGCGCGGGGAGTTGCAAGGCGCTGTGGTGGATCTCTCTTTGGGCGGTGTACGTCTGTCTTTGGGCGCGGGTCTGGAGCCGCTGGCACTGCTCTCGCTTGCCAGCCGCCTGAGCGCCAAGCGGCTGGCCGAGGGTTTCGAAGTCTCGGCCCGGGCGCTGGCTTTTGACACCCCGGACGGCCTGCATTGGCCGGCAGCTGATTTGAGTTTTCAGCATCAAGTCGCTCAGGCGCCGCGACCGGCGCGCAGCGAACTCAAAGCCAGCGCCGTCGACCTCCTGGTGCTGGCCCGACTGGCCAAGCACCTGCCTTTGGCAGACGAATTGCGACTGGCCCTTTTGACGCACGCGCCCAAAGGGCAGTTGCGCGACCTTGAAGCGAGCTGGCAGGGCGCCTTGGGCGCACCCAGCGGCTATGCGGCCAAGGGCCAGCTCAAGCAACTCGCGCTGAGTGCCGCCGCCCCGGCGCCCGGCGCACCGGGCCTGGCCTGGCCCCTGCCCGGCCTGCAGGGGGCCGCGGTTGAGTTTGACCTGAACCAGGCCGGCGGGCAGGCCAATCTGCGCCTGCAGGATGGTGCCATTGAGCTGCCTGGCGCGCTCGCCGAGCCACGGGTGCCGCTGGCGCAACTGCTCGCCGAAGTGCGCTGGCAGATCGCCGGTGAGCGCCTGTCGGTGCAATTGCCCAAGCTGAGTTTCAGCAATGCCGACCTGCAGGGCGAGGCGCAAATCAAATGGGAAGCCCCGGCCGGGGCACGCCGTGCCGGCGAGGCGCAGTCGCCCGGGCTGCTTGACCTGCAGGCCACGCTGAGCCGCGCCGAGGGCAGCCGGGTGCACCGTTACCTGCCAGCCAGCCTGCCGCAAACCCGCAGTTATTTGCGCGAGTCGATCACGGCAGGCAGCGCCACTGCCGTCAAAATTCGCCTCAAGGGCGACCCGCAAAAATTTCCTTTTGTCGATCCAGCACAGGGCCAGTTCAGCGTCAGCGCCGATTTGCAGAATGTCAACTACGCCTATGCACCGCGCAGCTTGCAGGCGGCCGGGGCGCTGCCCTGGCCAGGGCTGACCCAGCTCAATGGCGCATTGTTGATCGAGGGTAATCAACTCCAGCTCAACGGGCTGCGCGCCCGGGTGGCAGGTGCGCCAGGCCTGCAAATCAGCCGCGCTGATGCGGTGCTCACCAACTTGGACGCCATCGGTGTGCTAAGCGTCAATGCGCAGGCCCGTGGGCCACTGGCCGAGGCCCTGGGCGCGGTGAACGGCTCGCCCCTGGCAGCCCTTGCCGGGGACGCACTGACGCGCGCGGTGGTCAGTGGCAATGCCGACTACAAGTTTCGCCTCTCGCTGCCGCTGGCCAACCCCGGGCGCACCAGCGTGCAGGGCAGTGTCGTGCTGGCGGGCAACGATATCCAAGTGCTGCCCGAGACGCCACGGCTGACGGCGGCGCGCGGCACCATCAACTTCAGTGACAAGGGCTTTGCGATTGAGGCGGGGCAGGCGCGGCTGTTTGGCGGCGAGGCTCGGCTGGAGGGTGGCTCGGTGGCCCTGACGGGTGTTGTCGTGCCGGGCGTGGCTGGCCGCCCGGCGGCAAACATTGTGTTGCGTGCCAGCGGCACGGCGACCGCCGAGGGCCTGCGCTTGGCGCGCGAGCTCGGCGTGGTGGCACGCCTGGCCGAGCAGGCCAGTGGCAGCGCCAGCTATGCAGGCGTTTTGACCTTGCGCCAAGGCGAGCCAGAGCTGCTGCTCACCAGCAGCCTGCAAGGCCTGGGCCTGGGCTTGCCCGCGCCGCTGAAAAAAAGCCCGGAGTCGGCCCTGCCCCTGCGCCTGGAGATACTGCCCCTTGCCACGCCGGCCGGCTCAGTACGGCTGCGTGACCAGTTCAAGCTGGAACTGGGGCAACTGCTGGCCATGGCCTTTGTGCGTGAGCTGGGCGCTGGGGCACCCCGGGTTTTGCAGGGCAGCATCGCGGTTGGGCTGACAGCGCAAGAATCCGCGCCCATGCCCGATGAGGGCGTGCTGGCCAACATCAATGTGCCAGTGCTCGACCTGGATGCATGGGACAGCGCATTCACCCGGATCGCCGGCACGCCCGCGAGCGCCGCTGCCGACGGCCCCGGGCGCAGCGGCGCAGGCGCCAACCCGACGAGCTACCTGCCCACCGGCCTGGCCCTGAGGGCCCAGGAGTTGACATTGGGCGGGCGTAAATTTAGCAACCTGGTGTTGGGCGGTTCGCGCGACGGGCAACTGTGGCGTGCCAACCTGGATGCCAGCGAACTCAATGGCTACCTGGAGTACCGCCCAGGCCAGGGCAGCAATGCCGGGCGGGTTTACGCCCGGCTGGCCCGCTTGCTTATCGTGCCGGGCGGCGGTACGGATGTCGAGTCGCTGCTGGCAGAGCAGCCGGCCAGCATACCGGCGCTCGATGTGGTGGTGGCAGACCTGGTCTTGCGTGGCAAGCCGATGGGCCGGCTTGAAGTCGACGCGGTCAACCTTGGGGCCTCCGGTGCTGCCGGGGCAGAAGGGGTGGGTCGGGAATGGCGGCTCAACAAGCTCAACCTGATCATGCCCGAGGCCAGCCTGATTGCCACCGGCAGCTGGGCCAATATGACGGCCGTCGCACCAGGCCAAGCGCTTCGGACAACGCCTGAGCGGCGGCGAACCACCATGAACTTCAGGCTCGAGTTGGCTGACGCCGGCTTGCTGTTGGCCCGCCTGGGCATGAAAGACCTGGTGCGCCGGGGCCGCGGCAAGATGGAGGGGCAGGTTGCCTGGCAGGGCTCGCCACTGACCCTTGATTACCCCTCGATGGCGGGGGCTTTTGTGGTGGACATCGAGAGCGGGCAGTTTCTCAAAGCCGAGCCGGGCATTGCCAAATTGCTCGGCGTGCTGAGCCTGCAGGCCCTGCCGCGGCGGCTGACGCTCGATTTTCGGGATGTCTTCAGCGAAGGCTTCAGTTTTGACTTTGTGCGCGGCGACGTGGCCATCGAACAGGGTGTGGCGCGCAGCAACAACTTGCAGCTCAAGGGCGTCACAGCCGCCGTGTTGATGGATGGCCGGGCTGACTTGGCGCGTGAAACCCAGGCCATCCGGGTGGTGGTGGTGCCCGAGCTCAATGCCGGCACCGCCTCGCTGATTGCCTCGGTGATCAACCCGGCCGTCGGCCTGGGCACTTTTTTGGCGCAATGGCTGCTGCGCCGGCCCCTGATGGACGCAGCCACGCAAGAGTTTCAGGTAGACGGCAGCTGGGCTGACCCTGTGATACGCCGCGTTGACCGCAGAGCGCCAAGCCCCTGAGCCGCCGGCACCAGGTTACAAGCCCAGCAAACCCGGCACCACCGAGGCTATCAAATGAAAGTTGCTGCCCTGCAAATGGTATCGAGCACCGCTTTGCAAACCAACCTCGAGCAGGCCCTCGTGCTGCTGCGCCAGGCCGCCGCTCAGGGGGCTGAATTGGCCCTGCTGCCAGAGTACTTTTGCCTGCTTGGCCGACGTGACACCGACAAGCTGAGCATCCAGGAGCCCTATGGGGACGGCCCCATACAACGATTCCTGGCCAGTAGCGCGCGCGAACTCGGGCTGTGGATTGTGGGCGGTAGCCTGCCCCTGACGCTGGCCGAGGACGGGCTGCCAGACGCAGACCGTGGCAGCCGGGTCTACAACAGCACGCTGGTGTACTCGCCCCAGGGGGAATGCATCTGCCGTTACGACAAAATCCATTTGTTCCGTTTTGACAATGGCCGTGAACGCTATGACGAGTCAGCCGTGTTGCGCGCCGGCAGCCAGCCTGCGCGCTTTGAGCTGCCATCGCGTGACGGCCAGCGCTGGCAAATTGGCCTGAGCATTTGTTATGACCTGCGGTTTCCCGAGCTCTACCGCCAGTACGCCGCGGCCGGCGTTCACTTGTTGTTGGTGCCCAGCGCATTCACCCACGGCACGGGGCAGGCCCACTGGGATATTTTGTTGCGCGCCCGAGCGATCGAGAACCTGGCTTTTGTGGCCGCTGCCGCTCAGGGCGGACTGCATGAGAATGGCCGCCGCACCTGGGGCCACAGCCTGCTGGTCGACCCCTGGGGCAGCCTGATCGCCGAGCAGGCCGAGGGCCAGGGCTTGGTCTGCGCCGAGCTCGAGTTTGATCGGCTGCGCGAGTGCCGCAGCCAGTTGCCGGCCTTGAGTGACCGCGTGTTGTGAGCGCACAGGGTATATATTTAAGCTCCCGGCGGCGCGCCAGCGGCGCTTGCCGCAGCGCAACAAGCCCTTCACCTGTGCCGATCCCCTGACAACAAAAGGATGATGTTTTGAATCCAAAAAACAACCCAGCTACCGACGACCAGGCCGCGATAGCCCTGCTGACGCGCTACCACTGCCCGACCCCCTTTCACGAAGTGCGCGCCTGGTTTTTCGGCAGCATTGCCTCACCCGTCATGCATGTCGCACCCTTGCAGATCGTGCAAAGCCTGTGGGGTGGCGAACTGCCCGCCATGGCCTCCGAGCGGGATGCGAATGAACTGCTGATGGTGCTGATCAACGGTTTGTGGAATCGCCTCACCGCGCACCAAGACCCCGAGCATCCTTTTGAGCTCTGGCCCACCGAAGTGCCGGTGACCCGCCAGGGCTTGCGCCAATTGGCCCAGGTTCGCACGCAAGAAATCGACGGTTTCATCAAGGGCCTGTTTGGTCCGGCCGAGCAGCTTGACCTGCCGCAGGAGGCCAACCAGGCCGTGACCGCCCTGGCCGATGCCCGCTCTATTTTGGGCGGCGTGGTCGATTTGCTCGACGACCCCAGCAAACCAGCCGAGCTCGAGCAGCTCGAGGCCCTGCTTGTCAATCTCAAGCAGATCGCCCATATCGCCGGGACAGAAATCAACCGGGCCAGCCTGGCCTGTGTGCGTTTACGGGGGGGCTCGCCGCAGCCAGACCCCAGCCCCGCGAAGCCCACACTGCATTAGTTGCCCAAATGCGCACCGAGCGCGCGCACCAGGCCGGGGCTCAGGCCGGTTTGTCTGGGCCTTCGCCCTTGCCGGGTTCGGGCTCAGCTTGGGCTGGCAGTTCGCCACTTTTGCGACCCGAAAACATGGTCCACCAAACGATCAACAGCAACAAAAACAGCGCCCCCAGGGCCTCAAGTACAAGCAGGATCATGGAGCGGTCTCGGTGTTTTGCAGCATGGGCGCTGATTGTAGGTAGCCTGCTTGGCGTAGGTGGCCTGAAGGCGCAAAACCAGAGCCCGACCGGCCCTGAGCTGTTGGCCCCAGTGAGCGCTGACTTGCCCACCGACAGCGCCTCCCTGCCCCATGAATTGCTACAAGGCAACACCCGCTGGGTGCCGGCCCGCTGGGCTGATTTGCCTGGCTTTGGGCTAGACACCCTCTACGAGGCCTGGAATGCCTGGATCAAAAGCTGTGAACGACCGGCAGCCGCGTTTGCGCCCCTGTGCAACGAAGTGCGGGCGCTGAGCATCGCTGACGAGCCAGCCCAGCGGGCTTGGATGATGGCGCGCTTGCAGCCCTACCAGGTCAGGGCCCGCTCGGGTGCGGTGGAGGGGCTGTTGACCGCCTACTACGAGCCCGAACTCAGCGCTGCGCGCCTGCCTGATGCGCAATTTGCAGTGCCCCTGTACCAACCGCCTGTGGGGCTTGCCCAACGAAGGCCTTGGTATACACGCCAGGAAATCGACACCTCGCCGATGGTTCGCGAGCTGCTCGCTGGGCGAGAAATCGCCTACCTGGCCGATCCTGTGGATGCCCTGATTCTGCAAATCCAGGGCTCTGGGCGGCTGCGCATCAGCGCGCCTGACGGCAGTGTGCAGCAGGTCCGTTTGGCCTATGCGGGCACCAACGAGCAGGCCTACAAAAGTGTCGGCCGCTGGCTGCTCGACCAGGGTGCTGTTCGTGATGCCTCCTGGCCGTCGATTAAAAACTGGGTCTTGCGCAACCCGACCAGGGTTAATGAGATGCTGTGGAGCAACCCACGCATGGTGTTCTTTTGGGAGGAGCCGCTGCCGCCCGCCGACGCCGTCTGGGGCCCCCGGGGTGCCCAGGGCGTGGCCCTGACGCCCGGCCGCTCGATTGCCGTAGACCCAGAGAGCATCCCCTTTGGCACACCAGTCTGGCTCACCACCCAGGGCCCGACCACCAGCCTGCAAAAATTGGTCTTTGCCCAAGATACAGGTGCTGCCATCACCGGCCCGGTGCGAGCCGACTACTTCGCCGGCTGGGGCCGTGCCGCTGAAGAACTTGCCGGGCGCATGAAGCAGCCAGTTCGCCTGTGGGTCCTGTGGCCCAAATCAGGCCGACCAGCCGAGCGGCCCTGACAAACAGCCCAGCCGCCGCTGGCTACCAACCAAGCTATAGCCTGTCATCCCGGTCACAACTCAGGCAGATCCGGCGCTAGGCCTAAGCCTGGCGCACCAGCCGGGCCCGATGTTCGGCGCCCACTTGCGGAAATGAGATACTCAAACGGCCCCGGATCAACCGCGAGAAAGCCCCATGACTGACCAGTACGCTGTGATCGGACGGCCGCTTGGCCACTCCAAGTCCCCGATGATCCATGCGGAGTTTGCCCGGGAGACCGGTCAGGACCTGACCTACGCGGCGATCGAAGCGCCGGACGGCGGCTTCGTGGCCACCGTCGAGCGCTTTCGCGCGGAAGGCGGGCGCGGCATCAACGTCACGCTGCCGTTCAAGCTCGACGCGGCCGCGTATGCGACCGAGCTCTCCGAGCGGGCCCGGCTCGCCGGCGCGGTCAATTGCATGAAGTTTGACGGCGCCCGGGCGGTGGCCGAGAACTACGACGGCCTCGGGCTCGTCAACGACATCGAGGGCAATCTGGGATTTCCGATGGCCGGCCGCCGGGTGCTGTTGCTGGGCGCGGGCGGCGCCGCCCGCGGGGTGCTGCTCCCGTTTCTCGAGCGTGGCCCCGAAGTGCTGGCCATCGCCAATCGAACGGTTGCGAAGGCCACCGCGCTATGTGAGCAGTTCGCGATGCGAGGCAATCTGGTTGCGGGCGACTATGCCGACCTTGCCTATCAGTGCTTCG
>Ga0208960_1001786_pt1 | contig 11260 bp, 7 predicted proteins | sample GreLakmeON33MSRF_FD_187703 | JGI IMG/M metagenome (GOLD analysis project Ga0208960, IMG submission 187703) | Freshwater lentic microbial communities from great Laurentian Lakes, MI, USA - Great Lakes metaG ON33MSRF (SPAdes) | ecosystem: Environmental > Aquatic > Freshwater > Lake | place: Great...
GGTGAAGCTCAGGGCAAAACCGCGGGACAGCGCGCGTCGTTGCCCGGCAAGAATAATCGCCGGTGACAGCGGCGTGGAGAGCAGCAGTTCCAGCGCGCCGCTGGCGCGGTCCTCGCTGAAACGGCGCGTGGCCTCGATGGCCAGCGCGCATTTCCAATACAGATGCAGCACGTAGGCGGCGACGAAGGCGATGATGAAACAGGCTTCACCACGGGGGAGATTGAACGCCAGCAGTGTCGCCAGCAGCCAGATCAGGACGAGCAGCGCCGGAAAAATTTTTACCCACCGTCCGGACGTGGCCAGGCGGCCGGCGAGCCAGGCATAAGGATTCTTCCCGTTCACGCCGTCCCGCGACCGGCATCCGGCGGCGGCCCGCGGCGAAGGCACGGCGGATTTGCTCTCGCGCCAGTTGCGGCCCAGCAGCACGCAGGCGAGCACCACGAAGAGCAGGGCCATTCCCCCGATGACGGCCATGGAACCCCAGAAGTTTTTCGCGGAATAGTGCGGGTCGAAGGCCAGCCAGTAGGTGTAGCCGGGGCTGGGCCAGAAGAGAAACGGATCAAGGAAGTCCGCGCCCTTCGGCAGCATCCAGCGCACGGCGGGGAGGATGCCGGTGAGGGCGGCGAGCAGCATGAAGGTGCCGCCCATCGCGGCGCGGGTCTCGCGGTTCACGGCGGAGACGCACAGCCCGACGGCCAGCGAAAAGAAAAGCGTGAGCGCCAGCACCAGCAGCAGCCGGGCGAATTCCGCGCCGCTCACGCCACCGACGAGCAGCGGCAGTCCCAGCACCGGGAAGGCCGCGAGCAGCGCATAACAGGCATGCAACGACGTGGCGGCGAGTTTGCCGAGCGCGACATCCAGCGCCGTTAGATCAGTAAGGAAAAGCAGGCCGAGCGTTCCCTCCCGCCGCTCGGCGCTGAGACAGTCCGCCGTAAGAAAGACGCCCGCCACCAGCGCGCAGCCAAAGGCGAGGAGGGAAAGCGCCCGGATGAGATTGTGGCCGAGCTGCGCCTGCTGGCCGCCGGGCTGGTGCGCGAGCATCAGTCCGAGCCAGACGAGCGTCAGGGCCAGCGCGGCGGCGGCCCGGAGCCATTGCGTGGCGGGTCGTCGCGCCGCCACGCGCAGCTCCCGGTCCACGATGGGCAGGACGGAGAGCGCGGGTGGTTTCATGGCTGGAAGGCAAAGTTGACCAGAGGCGACGAGTGAGAGGACTGGTCAGGTTTTCCCCTCGCATTGAGTGATGGTCAGGAGCGGCATGGCTGATGGCCAAAATCCAGATTCCCCGGCGCGAAGTCAATCGCCGCCTGCCACGCTGAATGTGATTTGCATTTCACAGAAACGGACACGGAGACGCTTCCGTTGGAGTTCAACCTTTAGGTTGTCCCCGGTTTCCCGACTGGCCGCCACCGGACACGCTAAAGCGTGAACTCCAACTTCTGAAAGAGCCGCCGCCTGCCACTGCGGGCTTGATTTCCCCGGCGCGGACGGCAGCTTGGGCGCGAATCTTTTCGAGCATCACATGAAACCCGTTGCCTTCGCCATCGGCGCACACCCGGACGACATCGAGTTCCGCAAGGCGGGAACGTTGCGGCTGCTCCAGCAGGCCGGGTGGGAAATCCATTATCTGAACATCGCTAACGGCTGCTGCGGCAGCACGCGCCATCCCGCCGCCACGCTCCGCCAGATGCGCGCCGCCGAGGGACGTCGCGCCGCGAAAATTCTGGGCGCGCATTTCCATCCGAGTTTTTGCAACGACATGGAGATTGCCTATGACCTGAAGTCCGTGCGCCGCCTCGCTGCGATCATTCGCGAGGTGCAGCCGGCGATCATCCTCACACATCCCCCGGCGGATTACATGGAGGACCACACCAACACCTGCCGGCTGGTGGTCACGGCGGCGTTCACGCGCGAGATGCCGAACTTCCGCGTCACGCCCGCGCGCCGGCCGTACCGCGGCGACGTGACGATCTACCATTGCGTGCCGCACGGCCTGGTCGATCCGCTGCGCCGCCCGATGCCGCCGGAGTTTTACGTCAACACCACGAGCGTCCACGCGGTGAAGCAGGCCGCGCTGGCCGAGCACCGCAGTCAGTTCGAGTGGCTGGAATCCAGCCAGGGCGTGGCCTCGATCACGCAGGCGCTAGACGAGAGTTCGCGGGTCGTCGGCCAGATGTCCGGACGCTTTCAGCACGCCGAGGGCTGGTGGCGACATCTGCATCTGGGCTTCAGCGCGCAGGATCGTGATCCGTTGCGGGAAGTTCTTGGCCCGTTGGTGCGGATGGCGTCGCGGCCTCGGACGAAAAATTTTACGGGCGAGACGCCAGCCCCACTAAAGCGCCGCAGCAAGCCCAACCACCGCTCCAAATAATTTTTCACGCAGCACGCACCACGTTCCCATGCCACGCAAACTCTCCGCCCTCTCGCCCGACTGGTGGGACTACACCACCATTGACTCCGAGCTCGTCGTCGCCGTCGCGCGCCTCACGCCGCGTGATCTCGAAAAGCTGTCGCGCCCCGGCTTCAGGGTCGTGATGTATGACTCGCTGGAGGAGTTTTATCTGGCTGAGGCGCTGGAATACATCGACGCGTGGCGGCAGAGCACCGAGGACAATCCCGTCGGCATCTGCGGCCCCATCGGCCCGACCGAGCAACTCCCGCTCGTCGCGCGCCTGGTCAACTCTCTCGGCCTCGGTCTGCACAGCGCGCATTTCTGGGGCATGGACGAATGGTTTTTGCCGGAACTGGACCGGGAAGCGCCGGTGGATCATCCGCTGAGTTTCGAGAAGGCCGACCGTGAATTGTGTTTCGATCGCATCGCGAAAAAGCTACGGATGCCGGACGCGCATCTGCATTTTCCCAAGGCCGACACCGCGCCGTACCGGAAGTCATGGGACGCGGGGGTGCGCTGCGCGGTGATGCAGGGCGGCCAGGGCGACGTGAAGCATTGGGCTTTCAACGACCCGCTGCCGCGCCGGGGCCGGTTCAAGGACGCGCCGCCGTCGAAGGAGGAGTTTCGCAAGCTGGCCACGCGGATCGTTGAGCTGCATCCCTTGACCATCGCGCAGAACGCGCGGACCAGCGGCGGCGGAAACATCGCGCTGGTGCCGACGCAGGCCATCACGGTCGGGCCGCTAGAAACGTGGCGGGCGGAAAAAGTTTCCATCTGGCACGCGGGCCGGCACGACAATCCGTTTGGCCAGCGGTTGACGGCCTACATGATTGCGAAGGGGATGGTCGATACGGCGGTGCCAATGTCGCTGCTGGCAGATCATCCGAACGTGCAGTTCAATTATTTTCGCGGCGGGCTGGGAACGTGTGACGTGACGATGCACTGAGGTGGAAGGAAACCACGCACGCACACCGATGGACAAGGTCAGCAGGGGGCCGGCGATGAGGATGACACGGAAAACCGTGGAAACGGTTGATAGGTTCAGCGCGGCAATATCACCCCGTTGCGGCGGGTATTAATGAGAGGTGAAATCGCAAAAGCGACCGAAGTAGGTGAATCTGCCGGAACAGCGGGATTTCTTTAACGGTTTCGACTGAGGAATCAGCAGGGGAATTTTAATCCATTGACAATTATTAGGTGCCAACTAAACTTTGTTCACACTTGAGGTTTTCACCTCGGTTCCTCCCGACCCAGTGGTGGTTGCGTTATCACCGCTGGGTTTTTTTATGCTCCAACCCCGCCGGATCATGACGTTCAACAACGCCGGCAAAAACGTCAGGCCCGCGATCATGCAAGTGGTCGTGCCCACGGCCATCACATAGCCTAGGCTCTCGATGCCGCGATGCTTGGCGAGGACCAGACTGCCGAAACCCGCGATGGTCGTCAGACCGGAAATCAGCACGGCCTTGCCCGTGCTTTTGGCGAGGATGCCGGGGTGCCGTTCCTCGGCGAAACGGTTGAGGATGTGAATGCCGTTGGTGACGCCCACGCCGATGATGAGCGGCAGGGTCATGATGTTGGCGGGATTGAAAGGAATGTTGAACAGACCCATGAAGCCGACCATCCACAAGGCCCCGATCCCGACGGGCAGCAGCGAAAGAATCACGCACGCCACGCTCCGGAAATGGATGAGGACCAGAATGACGATCGCGATCAGCGAGTAGCCGGCCGCCTCCTGATAGCTGCTCTTGAGCAGGGTGGTGTATTCGAGCAACTGCACCGGCGTCCCCGTCACCTTGTCCTCCACCGAGCGCAACTGCTCGACGAACTCCTTTTGATGGTCGCGCTGCCAGCAGTCTTTCTTCGGATAAACCTGCACGAGATATTTTCCGGTGACACCGAGGAAGCGTTTGCGCAGGGCCGGGGGCAGATCATCGGTGGTGAGGCGGGCCCGGTTGTCCTGGGTTTGAATGGTCTCGAAGGTCACGCGCACGTCGTCGAACAGGGCTTGCTGGAAGACGGCCAGTTGCCGGGTCACGACGGCAGGGTCGGCCATGAGCATTTGCCGGCGCAGGTCGGTGATCGTCTGGCTGAGGGAGCGGAGCTGCTGGTAGATGGCGGGGTCGGCGGTTTTGACCTGGGCCATCGCCAGGCTGAGATAGCCGTTGAGTGACCACAGGGTCTGGGTGAAGTCGCGGAGATCGATGGGGCCGCGGTCAGCAGGCGCGAAGTGGATTTGTGAAATGTCGCGTTTGATCTCGCCGACGATCTGGAGCTTGCGGGTCTGGTCCTCGGTCAGGTACTGGGCCATCTGCTCGATGCCGGCCAGATCCACCGAGGCGACGGAGGAAAGGTTCGTCAGCCGGGCGGACACGGCGACGGCTTCGGCCAGGGAATCGGCCATGATCGCGCCGTAGAGGACGGACTTCTTGGCGGAGCTTATTAGTTTCTTTTCCGTGATCACCGAGGGCAGGCCATCGCTCTGCATGTTGAGCAGGTTGTAATCGAAATAAACGTGGCTCGCCGGAATCAGGCACGCGAGGCACAGCCCGATGGTCGTAACGATGGTGGTTCGCGGCCGGGTCAGCCAGAGGTTCTCGATCCACTCACGGCGATCGAGGGCGGCGCCCAGCTTGTGGTCGATGATGTTTTGCCTGCCGCGCAAGAGCATCACGGGGAGAAAGGTCATCATCGGCACCAGGCAGATGATCAGCCCGCTGCCGCAGATCACGCCCATTTCCTGAATGCCCTTGAAATTAGTCGCGCCCATCGCCAGAAACGCGCCCGCCGTGGTCAGCGCGCCGGTGAAAATTCCCTGCCCGGTGTAAACCATCGCTTTTTGCAGAGACTCCAGCGGGCTGCGGCCGTGGCGCAATTCCTCCTCGTAGCGGGTGATCAAATGAACGCCAAAGTCGATGGCCAGCCCGATGAGGATCGGGGCGAAGGTGATGGTCAAAATGTTCAAGTGGCCCACCGTCCAGGTGGTGAAGGCCATGGTGTAGGCCAGTCCCAACAGGAGGCTGACGGTGGCCTTGAGGGGGCGTCCCGTTTCGTGGTAGCCATACACAAAAATCAACGCCACCAGCGCCAGGGAAATGATCGTGGCCAGCATCGAGTCGGTCTGGGACTGCTCCATCTCGTCGATTTCCAGGATCGGCCCGCCGGTCACGCCGACATTGAGGCCGGGGACTTCAGACTGGGTTTGCGCCACGAGCGAGCGCAAGGTCCGGAGTGCCCCCTCGTTCGAGGCCTCGTCCTTCGCGCGGGCCGTCACCAGATAGATGTGGTCGTTCGCGTAGGTGATGTACATCTTATTTTCCGCTTCCGCGCCGCCGCCGAAGAGGGCGGTGATGCCGGGGGAAGGCGGGACGCCGCGCCGCTGCAAACTGTCACCAGCCTGGGCGAGGATGCGCTCCAGCGCGGGCAGTGCCTTGACTAGGGAATCGTTCTGCGCGTTCTGCTCGGCCTGGGCGTTGAGAAACTGGCGGTTCACCAGGTTGAACAGCGCCGGCAGGTTGGTGGCCTGCGTGAATTGTTCGAGGAACGGACGGTAATCCCGCAGCGTCTGGCGCATCTCGGTCAGATCGCCTTCCGGCACGAAGAGCAGCGCCTTGGCCCCGAGCATTTTCAAATCGCCCTTGAAAACCACGTCGGTAAAAAGGTTCGTCTCCAGCTCCAGCCGCGCGCCCAACCGCTCGACGAACTGCCGGTTCTTCTCCTTGTCCTCGCTTTCCACCACCACCACCAGGTCGTCCTGGAGCGGGAATTCCTTTTTGTATTTCAGGAAATTCTGGTGATACTTCTTGTCGCCGCCCACGAGATTGTCGCGGTTGGTGTCGAACTCCAGATTCTTGATCGTGTAGTAAACACATAAGCCCGCGAGGATGATCTGCGGATAAAGGAACCAGCCCGGGTGCCGACAGACGACGCGGGCCAGCCATTGCAGCAGGCGCACGGTGAGTTGTTCCTTGGGCTGGGACATGACGGCTTAAGAACGAACCGGGGTTATGCGGCTTCGGGAAATTCTGCGTTGCTGTAAACGTCCTTCACGTCATCGTGCTCCTCCAGCAGGTCGATCAACCTCAGCACCGCCTTCGACTCCGCCACCGGCACCAGCACCGTCGGCAGCCAGGTCACCTCGGCCACGGCGCACCGGATCCCTTTGGCCTCGATCTGCCGGTGGACCGCCTCGAAATGCCCCGGGTCGGTGAGAATCTCGAACCCCTCCGGCTCGGCCTTGAAATCTTCCGCGCCCGCCTCCAGCGCCAGCTCCATCAACTGATCCTCACCGGCCGCGTCGCGCGGGACGATCATCTGCCCCTTGCGCTGGAAGAGCCGCGTGACCGCGCCGGGCGTGGCGATGCTGCCGCCGTTCTTGGTGAGCAGACTGCGGATTTCAGCGGCGGTGCGGTTGCGGTTGTCGGTGCTCAACTCCACGAGCAGCGCCACGCCGTGCGGCCCGTACGCCTCGTAGGCCAGGTCTTCATAGCTGGCGCCTTCCCCCGTGCCGGCGCCTTTGTGTATCGCTCGCTCGACATTGTCCGTCGGCATGTTGGCGGCGCGGCCCCGGAGCAGCGCCATGCGCAGCCGCGGATTCATGTCCGGATCGCTGCCGGCGATTTTGACGGCGATGCTGATCTCCCGGCCGAGCTTGGCGAAAATGCGCCCGCGCTTGGCGTCAATCGCGCCCTTGAAAGTTTTGACCTTCGCCCACCTGCTGTGTCCTGCCATAATTTCGACGGAATTGAACACCACGCCCCGCGCAAGCAGAAGCACAAATTTCCAGCGGCGGAAAATCCAGATGCACCCGCCGCCACCGGGCGGGCCAGATAAATCGAAGCGCCTTTCCGCCGCTTCGTCTCTTGTGTTGCACGCCGGATTTGGAAATCATTTCTCATGCAATCAAAACGGACTCACTGGAAAATCACCTGGGCCGCGCTGCTCGGCGCCGGCACGCTCTTCGCGGCCGGCGCGGACCAGCCCGCCGACCCCGAAGCCGAACGCCTCGCCACCGCCGTCGAGGCCTTGAGCCGTCTGCAGGATGTGAACCTCCAGGAGAAGCCCGCCATCAAGGCCGCCGTCCTCCGCGTGCTCGAAAAGACCCGCGGCACCGCGAACTTCGTCAAGCTCGTCCAGCAGTTCAAACTCACCGATCAGAACCCCGGCCTCCTGGAAGTCGCGCAAAAGGAACCAGCCGGCGAGGCAGGCGTCGCCGCCATGCGCCTGATTCTGGCCGCGAAAGATTTCCCGCTACTGAAAAGCGCGCTCGCCGGCACCAACGCGCCGGCCGCCGCGAAAACCGCCGAGGCGCTCGGCCACGCCGGCGACAAGCAGGCCGTGCCGCTGCTCGAACCGCTCGTCACCGAGGCCGCCCGTGACGCCGCCGTCCGCAAGCAGGCCGTGCGCGCGCTCGCCCAAACGCAGGAGGGCGCGACCGCGCTGCTCGCCCTGGCCCGCGCCGACAAGCTGCCGGACAATTTGAAATACACCGCCAGTTCCGAGTTGAACGCCGCGCGCTGGCCCGCGATCAAGACCGAGGCCGCCAAGCTCCTGCCCGCGCCCGCCGCCCAGGGGACCGAGGCTCTCCCGCCCGTGACCGAATTGCTCAAGATGAAAGGCGACGCCGCGAACGGGGCGAAAATCTTCACGCGTGAAACCACCGCCTGCAGCAAGTGCCATCAGGTGCGCGGCCAGGGCGTCGATTTCGGCCCGGCCCTCACCGAGATCGGCACCAAGCTCGGCAAGGACGCGCTCATCGAGTCAATTCTCAATCCGAGCGCCGGCATCTCCTTCGGCTACGAGGCGTGGCAGATCGACTTGAAATCCGGCGACGAGGCGTTCGGCCTCATCGCCAGCGAGACGGTGGACGAACTCGCGGTCAAGGCGCAGGGCGGCATCATTACGCGCTACAAGAAGAGCGACATTGCGAAACGCGAGCAGCAAAAACTCTCGATCATGCCCTCCGGCCTGCAGCAGACCGTGACCACGCAGGAGTTCGCTGATTTGATAGAGTTTCTTTCCTCGTTAAAGAAGCCGTGACGCACCGCCCCAGGCGTCTCACCGCGCCGCCGGCACCAGTTCGCAAACGACTCCGTTGGTCCGGCCTTCGAACGTCAGCACGTAAATTTCCCCGCGCGCATCCTCGGCGAAACTGGCGACGTTGCGCGGCGCCGTTCCCGGCGGCGGGACGTAGAGCGCCCCGCTCTGGGTGATCCGTCCCTTTTCCTGGCGCAACCCCCAGATCGTCCCCAGCGCGAAATCGGCATAGAGGTACGCACCGCGCAGGGCCGGAAGTTTTTTTCCGCGATAGACGTAGCCGCCGGTGATGCTCAGGCCCGGGCTGTGCGTGGTGTTCTTGTCGAAGGCCGGGTTGTGTGGATACTCGATGACCGGATCGATGAAGTTCGCGCCGGCGGGCGCGGACTCCTTGAACGGATGGAAGCCCTCGCGCCGGTTCCAGCCGTAGTTGCCGCTTTTCGTGATGATGTTCACTTCCTCCCATTTGTTCTGGCCCAAGTCGGCGGCCCAGAGTTGGCCGGTGCGCCGGTCGAAGCTCATCCGCCAGGGATTGCGCAGGCCGTAGGCCCAGATTTCGCCGCGCGCCGCCACGCCCCGGCCGAGGAACGGGTTGTCGGGCGGAATCCGGTAGGGCTGCCTGCCCGTCTGGGCATCGACATCGAGCCGGATGATCTTGCCGAGCAGCGACTGCAAATTTTGTCCATTGTCATGCGGATCATCCGCGCCGCCGCCGTCCCCGAGGCTGACGTACAGATAACCGTCCGGGCCGAAGATCGTGCAGCCGCCGCAGTGGTTCCCGTACGGCCGGGCCACTTCCAGCAGGATGCGCTCGCTGTAGAAGTCGGCGCGGGCCGGGTCTTTCTTGGAAACGACAAATTCGCTGAGCACGTTGCGGCGCGGGTCGTGTTGCGTGTAATAGACGTAGAATTTTCCGTTCGTCCGGTAGCGCGGATGAAACGCGACCCCCAGCAGCCCCTCCTCGTTGTCCCGGTAAGGCTGGCGGAAGGTGAGGTCGAGGAAGACGCTGCGGGCATTGGTTTCCAAGCCCTGCCGGTTCTTCGGCAAAATCAGGATCGTCCCCGGCTGCTCGGCGAGAAGCATCCGCCCCGAGCCGTCCGGCGCCTCGCCCAGCCAGACCGGGCGTTCCACCACGAGACTGGGCCAGAGCGGACGCAAGTCCAATTTCGGCAGCGCCTCCGCCGCGCCCGACCAACCGGGCACCACGCACAGCGCCGCCCAAACCAGCAGGGCGCGCCGGAGGAAATTTGCGGTGGTCATCACCCCAAGGAATAAAGGAATGACGGCCATTGTCAAAGCCGGCGTGATTTAGTGCTAGTGAACCGGCCGCCGTCCGGTATATTCGCGGCCAATTGAAAGGCTTTCCGATCATGAAAAAAACATTGCTGACCCTGCTGCTGTCCGTTTTTAGCGCCACGGTTTTTGCCCAGCCGGCCGGGCCGGGCGGTTCCAGGATCAACGCCGCCCTGCTCAGTTTCTTCGGTGACACCAAGGCGTTTTCCGCGAAGGCCGACGTGCGCGTCACCGACAGCGCCGGCAAGGAAAAGGTCCGACTGCCGATGCAGATGTTTTTGCTGGACGGAAAAATGCGCGCCGAAATGGATTTGTCCCAGATGAAGGGCGGAGACATGCCGCCGGAAGCGGTCCTCATGCTCAAGCAGACCGGCATGGACAAAATGGTGACCGTGGTGCGCCCGGACAAGCTGGTCACCCTGATCCTCTACCCCGGCCTGCAAGCCTACGCCGAGATGCCGATGCCCCCGGAGGAAGCCTCGACCAAGGATTTGAAAATCGAAAAGACCGCCGCCGGCAAGGAAATCATCGACGGCCATCCCTGCTCGAAAAACAAAATCACGGTGACCGACGCCAAGGGCAAAAAACAGGAGGCGGTCGTCTGGAACGCGAACGACTTGAAAGATTTCCCGGTCCAGATGCAAATCCAAGAGACCAAAATGGTCACAACCATCCTCTACACCGAGCCAAAATTCGAGAAGCCCGAGGCCAAACTGTTCGACGCCCCGGCCGGCTACACCAAGCACGCGAACATGCAGGCGTTGATGCAGGCGGCCATGTTGAAAATGATCGGTGGCGGCAAATGACCCTGCCCCAGCCCATCGGCCAAAAAATAAGCGGGCGCCTTGCGGCGCCCGCTCAACCCAAACAACCAAACTTACCCCCTTTTCGCCACACAGATCGGCGCAAATTCATTTCATGCCGCCCCGTGGGACGGACATTTTTGTTTCAAGCTCCCCCAAGATTGGAAAGCGTTACGCAAAGTCAGACGCGGCCTTCCCGATTCTGTTCAAACATTTTTTGCCGATTTCCCGGCCGCTCATTTCGCGTGTCCCGTGACCCCGGGTTCAACAATCCCCTCCGCCAATAATTCCGCTGAAATTTTTATCTTATGCGCATTGCCAATCTCAATCCCGACTCCGCCATCGGCGCGAGTGCCTGGTTCGTCGAACTCGAAGGCCACCGTCTGCTCATGGACGCCGGCACCCATCCCAAACGCGACGGCCGCGACAGCCTGCCGCTCTACCAACAGATCCTCCGCGAGGAACTCGACGCCGTGGTCCTTTCGCACTGCCATCACGATCACGTCGGCTCGCTGCCTGTCGCGCTCCGGCATTTCCCTAAGGCCCATGTGCTGATGACCGAGCTGAGCTACTTCATCGCCGAGCGCGTGCTGCACAACTCCGTCAACGTCATGACCCGCCAGCGCGACGAACTCGGCATCAAGGAATACCCGCTCTACACCCACGACGAAGTGGACGAAATGATGCCGCGCTTCCAGGGCTTCAAATACAACCGCGAAGTAGCCTGGGCCTCCTTCCA
>Ga0208960_1001791_pt1 | contig 11244 bp, 8 predicted proteins | sample GreLakmeON33MSRF_FD_187703 | JGI IMG/M metagenome (GOLD analysis project Ga0208960, IMG submission 187703) | Freshwater lentic microbial communities from great Laurentian Lakes, MI, USA - Great Lakes metaG ON33MSRF (SPAdes) | ecosystem: Environmental > Aquatic > Freshwater > Lake | place: Great...
ATTTGATTCGCTCACGTGGGCAGCGGAATGATTTGAACCCCGGCGAGTTTGCAAGCCGAGCCGGAGTCTGCGTAGGCGAGGCGCAGCATGTTTGAGCCCTTAGGGCAAATCAGTCCGCTGCCAAAAACTTCACGAACCACTTTTGAGTCCATGCATAAGTGATCAGCCGTGAAAAGTCCTCTCGGGGCTCAGACAGTCCTCGGCGACCGACACGATCTGGTTTGCGAAATTTTATTGCAAGTGCCGTCGGCCGCCTGCGGAACTCGCCCGAGAGAACTTTCCAACGGCTGGGCACGCAAGCGGATGCGCGACTGATCTGAAAAACGTTCGAGCGAGAATTTGATTCGCTGCACACCACTGCATTTCAAAGTTTTCGTTGCGCTATGCCAGAATCTGTTTGATCACGTCACCCTTGACGTCGGTCAGTCGATAGTCGCGCCCTTGCGCGCGATAAACAAGCCCTTTGTGATCCATCCCAAGCAAGTGCAACATGGTCGCGTGTAAATCGTGGACTTCGACGGGGTTTTCGACGATGTTGTACGAATAATCGTCGGTCTTTCCATACGAGATTCCAGGCTTCACTCCGCCGCCTGCAAGCCAAAGGCTGAAGCAGCGCGGGTGATGATCGCGACCATAATTTGTTTTCGTCAACATGCCTTGGCTGTATGCCGTTCGTCCGAATTCGCCAGACCAGAGAACAAGCGTCTCGTCCAGAAGTCCCAGTCGCTTGAGATCTTTGATCAGCGCAGCTTGCGGCTGATCAACATCTTTGCACTGCACGCGCAATTCGTTTGGAAGATTTCCGTGCTGATCCCATCCGCGCATATAAAGCTGAATGAATCGCACATCGCGCTGAGCAAGTCGTCGCGCCATCAAACAATTTGCGGCGAAACTCCCTGGAGTTCGAACATCGGGACCATACATTTCAAGTGTCTGCTCAGACTCGTCGCTGAAGTCAGTCAATTCTGGAACAGACATCTGCATCCGATACGCCATTTCAAATTGCGAAATGCGAGCCTGCACTTCGGGATCAAGACTCGTTGCAAATTCTTCTTGATTGATTTCTCCAACGAGATCAAGCATGCGTCGGCGATCTTCGCGCGTGACTCCATCGGGGTCGCGCAGATACAACACCGCATCACGCCCAGCACGAAGTCTGCATCCTTGATGTTCACTTGGAAGAAATCCACTTCCCCAAAAACGCGCAGAAAGAGCCTGCATATTGCCTTTTCCTTGCGTGATCATGACCACGAAAGACGGCATATTTTTATTGCCACTGCCAAGTCCATAGCTCATCCACGAACCGAATGATGGACGGCCAGGTTGTTCGCTGCCAGTTTGGAAAAAGGTAATCCCTGGTTCGTGATTGATCGCCTGCGTGTGCATCGAGTGGATAAAGCAGATTTCCTTTGCAACCGAACCGGTATACGGCAGCAGTTCCGAAAGCATCATGCCACCTTCGTTGTTTTCATGTCGATCGAATCGAAAGACAGTTGGGGCAACTGGAAAACTTGTCTGGCCACTTGTCATCGTGGTGATGCGTTGTCCATTACGAATCGAAGATGGAAGTTCTTTGTTGAATTGATCAACGAGATGTGGTTTATAGTCATACAAATCAAGTTGACTCGGCGCACCTTCCATATGCATATAGATGACGCGCTTCGCTTTGGGCGCATAGTGCGGCAAGTTTGCAAGGACACTTTTCGCATCAGTTGCAATAGGTGCGGCACTTGCAGCGCGTGAACCCATCAACTGTGCAAGTGCAACTCCACCTAAGCCAGCACCGAGCGATCCTGCGACAGAACCAAAGAATCTCCGTCGTGTGAGATTGAGAAGATATTCTTCGAGCGCATCTGCGGATCCTTCGCGGGTTGCAGGATTGTGTGGTCGTGGGCTCATGTGGTTCAGTCCTTTACTAAGGTCGCATCACTTGAAAGTATGGCATTTGCGAGCAAAGTCCATGCTGCAAGTTCGCGAGAATCTATGTTTTCAGGCTGTGGAGAAATGCCAACTGAGACGAATTTGGCTGCATCATCTTTGGAATTTTCATATCGAGTTCGGTTTGCTTGCAATGCGCTGTTCAATCGCGCAAATGTCGCGGCGGATGGAATCTGCCCTGTGCAGCGTTCGAATAGATCGTTCAAGCGTTCAATATCCGTCGGGCGTTCACGAATGACCCGCATCGCAACATTACGCGCTGCTTCCACAAACTGTTCATCGTTCCACAACACGAGCGCTTGCAGTGGCGTATTCGTTGTCGTCCGACGCGTGACGCAATACTCGCGAGTCGGCGCATCGAATGTCAGCAAGGACGGCGGGGGAACCGCGCGCTTCCAATATGTATACAGACTGCGTCGCCACAATTCGTCGTTCTTTCCTCGAACATATTCGCGAGTATTTGACGATGGCATTGCAACTTCTTGCCAAAGCCCATCAGGCTGATACGACTTAACACTTGCACCGCCGACGCGTTCATCAAGCAAGCCACTGACATAGAGGGCTTGATCACGAATCTGTTCTGCGGCGAGGCGTTGTCTTGGATACCACGAAAGAAGTCGATCATCTGGATCGAACGCTGCGACTTCTGGGCGGACATGCGAAGACTGTGCATAGGCCTGGGTGTTGAGCATTAGACGAATCATGTGCTGAATATCCCAACCACTCTCGCGAAATTCGACAGCGAGCCAATCAAGCAATTCAGGATGTGTCGGCCATTCACCTTGAAATCCAAAATCGTTTTCGGTGCGAACAATTCCGCGTCCAAAGAATTGTTCCCAGAGTCGATTGATGGCAACGCGCGAAGTGAGCGTGTTTTGCGATGAAACCAACCACTGCGCCAATCCAAGTCGATTCTTGGGTTGATCTTCACTCAAGGTTCCAAATACTTTCGGAATCGCCCGAGTCACCGGACGATTGCGATCAACTTGGTCGTAGATGCCACGCTTGAGTACGAAAGTTTCTCGCCCCATCGGCTTTTCCATCATCACCATCGTGTGAGGGATCTGAGACTTGATCATCTCTTGAGATTTCGCAGCAGCATCTAACTTGGCGGTGATTTCTCGAAAGCGCGGTGAGGTTGTCATCCGCCAAGCATCGCGAGCAACGGCAAGGCTTTCTGGGCGAACCGAAGATGCCGGCAAGAGCAACGGAACCATTGCGCGTGCGAGAATTCCATCATTCGCAATTGCTCGGTGATAGAACCCTCCAGGTCCACCAGTATTGACGATCTTGCACACAAGAACATTTTCGCCAGCGCGAAGAGGAATCTTGACGCGTTCCTGATCCGCTCCAACGGATCGATCGATGCGCGCTTCGTGGACTTTCACTCCGTTGACATAGACCACAATCCCGTCATCGCTGCCCAGTGAGAGTTCGAGTTCGCGGGCTGTCGGAGAAAAGATCTGGCGAGAAAGAAATTCGCTGCCAGCACCTTGCGCAAGTCCAATCTTTTCTGCTTCAACAATTCCTGGTCCATAGCGCCAACTATATTCACCCCATTTTTCATTGGGATTAAAGATCGTCGAAGATTCAGGGCCTCGAATGACCTCGTATGGGTTCTCGGCTACTTCAGTAGGCCACGGTCCCGCGATGTACCACGCACTTGTGGTATCGGGAAGTTTTCCCATAAAAGATTCGCTGACCTTCGCCAGTGAAATTGCTACACGTCCAAACGAATGTTCCTTATAGGGCGATTCATACCCAAGCGTGATACGAAGTCGTGTTCCTCCTGCAAATCCAAATGGTTCTGTTGATGCGAATAGAGCAACCCGTCCACCAGGTTGATGGTGTGCATCGACTGCCCAGACGCGACCGTCTTTGGCAGTGAGCGCATTTGTCACGCGAAAATCTGCATCGGGTTGTTCGATATCCGCCCACGCCCAATCAAGTTTCACCTTGCGAGTTTGTGTCGGATCAATTTTTGAAATCTCTTCGACTTCGATCGAATCCAAGATTGCATTTCCATTTTGTGCGCGGCCGACTCGCCCATGTGGCAGGGATGCATCAACCATCGCATTCAGTGCAACCAATCGAAGATCGGTAGCGTCAGTTTCCAAAGTCAGAATATGTTGATCGTCGGGGGGAGTGATGCCGCTGGCAAGCACCGAACCGTCTGGTTGAATGGTCATTGTCGATCCGTGCGTCGACTCCGCAGCAACGACGGGCGCAGTCACCCATTCAAGTTCTGTTGGAGAGATAAATACGGCTCGATAATTGTCAAATTCTTGTGCTTCCTCTGGAGTTGCTTGATCTCGTTCTGCAGTCAACGCCACAAGAGTTTGTTTGACATCTTCAAGTTGCTTCGTCTGTTCTGGTGTCGGCACATCGATCGAAGGCTCAAGTGATCGATATGCATCTGTCGACTGCGCATAGATGCCAGGCTCTTCATTGGAATTAAAGAACGCAATCATTCCGTAAAAATCTTCGCTGGTGATTGGATCGAATTTGTGATCGTGACACCTTGCGCATTGCACGCTGAGTCCCATGAATGCAGCACCAGTGGTCGCCACTCGATCGACAGCGTATTCCAATAAATATTCTTCGTTGATTGCGCCGCCTTCGTCGCTTGTGACATGATTGCGATTAAATCCGCTGGCAATCATCTGCGCGGAAGTCGCGCTTGGGATCAAATCACCCGCAAGTTGTTCGATGATGAATTGGTCATATGGCTTGTTGTCTTTGAAAGCATTGATGACCCAATCTCTCCAAAGCCAAATTGATCTTCCTGCATCCATATGAATGCCGCTTGTGTCTGCATATCTTGCAATATCGAGCCACGGCACGGCCATTCGTTCTGCGTATCGCGAGCGATAGGGTTCCTGCGACATCAATCGATCGATCAACTTTGCGCGTGCGTCTGGACTTGCATCACGCACGAACGATTCGATTTCCTCTGGCGTCGGTGGCAGACCTGTGAGATCGAGAAAAATTCTCCGAACAAGAGTTGTGCGTTCGGCGGGGGGACTTGGGCCAACGCCTGCTTTTTCCATGCGCGCAAGCAAGAATCGATCAATTTCATTTGCCGACCACTGCGTATTCTTTGGATTCGCAGGCACCGGTCGCGTCGGTGCCGTGAATGCCCAGTGCGATTCATACTGAGCACCATCATCAATCCAGCGCCGAATGATTTCCCGTTGAGCAGCGTCGAGCGAATGCTTCGTGCTGTCGGGAGGGGGCATCATGAACTTTGGATCATCGGAAGTGATTCGCCGCAAAAGATTGCTTGCTTGAGCATTGCCCGCAACGATTGCAGCTCCTTCAGGCCGTGCCTTGGTCGCTTCCTCAAAGCTGTCGAGTCTCAAGTCCGCATGTCGCTTTTCTTTGTCGGGACCATGGCAGATGAAGCACCGATCTGAAAGAATCGGGCGAACATCTCTTCCGTATCGAATGGGCTCAAGAGGCACAGCGCTCAGCGGCGTAGGCAGAGTAAAAATTGCGAGAACGATCCCCGCAACAACCAATCCAAAGATGGTCAAGCGATTTCGCAACATCGAACAAAAGTATATGGAGTGAAGCCCAGATTTTTCGTTGCCGAGTTGGGTTTTTAGAGTCGGCTGGAGGATTCAGTGCGGCTCAGTGACTCTCGCATCAAAGTATGCGCGCTCTGCGCATAAAATCCTTTCAAAATTTCATTGGGAAGCGCAATTCCTCGAAGCAGAGGCGAATCCTTGGGAGTGAAGGCCACAGGATCGACCATCGCCAAGTCTGGATCTGCGATGGGGCTCGGACCAGACCAGTTTGTTTCCCAAAGGGTCCTGAGTGCCCAATATCTGCTTGCATAGAGATCAAATGCGCTCTGTGAGGAATTGGCCTTCGCATCCATTTCAAATTTCGTTGATTCATCCACTAAGTGTGCATCACTTGTGACGATGTCGGATCCGAACAATAATCTTCCAGTCCAACGCTGAAAAAAAGAAAGAACATCTTCGCGTGGATGCTTCGAGATTTCTCGCACGATCCATTTTGTCGCACTTGTGTCGAGCGAAAGATTCGGATGTCGCGTCAGCAAGCCAGAGAGAAATTCCAGATCCTCTGGCCATCCACCCATGTGTGCGGCGATCCATCGAGTTGGAAAACGATCAAGCATTCGTTCGAGTGGTTCGTATTGCGAAGCCTTCGTTCCATATCGACTGTGATCTGAATAGCGCGTTGCGAACCAGGTGTCTGGATCGGCAACATGCACCATGAATGTCATGCCCAAGTCGTACGCCGTTTGCATCGCAGCAATTCGATTTGGATTATCGAGTCTCATGAGATTTGGTTCGCCAACTTCTGTACCGATATCCACGCCGCGCGGAGCTGCCCAGAACTTTGCGATGCGTGCCCCTTGCGCGTAAAATTCTTCGATGCGTTTTGCATAGCCCACGCCATGCGTTTGTTTGGGATCTTTGTCTCGCCAATTTGGGACGGCTATAAAGTGAATGCGCTCTTGAAAGATGTCGCGCAATCCATCGATCTGCTCGATGGTTGATGTCATGCTCCAAATCTCTGCAATTCCATAGCAATCCATCGCTTCTCGAAGAATGGGTGCGGCGTTCAGTCCGCCAACATGCGCATGCGCATCGATGATTGGCAGGATGGGCGCGCCGAGCTTGCCAGCTTCGATGCGATAATCAAGATCGAAAAGATTCGAGTCATTCATCACAGGACAATGTTAGTCCTTCAGCGGCCCGAAGGACGGCGGCTCTTCGAAGTGTCGCGTTTACGAATCGAACCACTTGGCTTGGGACTCGTTGCAGTCGTCTTAATACTTCTTTTGCGCGCTTTGAGATGTGCACGAACAGCTCCAGATCGCGGCGACTTTAATTTTGGTTGTTCAACCAATCCTGCATGATGGACCATACCAATATAGACCTCATAATCCGCTTCAATATCAAGATGTCGAACGAGTTCGCATGCGATGTATCCAAGCGCACGCAATGGCACAGGAGATCCACCAGGCACGACAAGATTTGGGATCGTTAAAAAAGCATCAATACCTTGATCGGGCGATGTCGCAAAAATTTTCGTTGTGACGCGATCATCTTTTGCAAGAACACAGATTGCAAAGTTTCGACTGTCGCGAATAATTGGAGAAAGTGGCTGACCTTTTTCCATTGCAACGAGCAACATTGGTGGATGCATTGCAACTTGTTGAACGCATCGAACGATGACGCCACTTCGAAGTTCGCCAAATGCTGATGTCAGTAAAAATGAAGTTGCAGGAACAAGATTGAGTACGTGCTCGACGGTAAGACGATTTGCGGCCGGTCGGTCAGTCTGCATAAGTTTGTCTCAATTCCAAAATAAATTACGCCTCGACCGAATTATACGACCAAATTTGCGTTTGTCCACAAATCTTTGCTTATCAATGCTTTACATCAAAAAATATCGGACGAAAAAAGTTCTCGGACCTTAAAATAGATATCGTTGTGTCGCCAAAAACATTAATTTTGTCGAAAAGTGTTGCATTGTGGGGCATTGTGGGTATATTAAATACATCTTCCACATGGACCAAACTCATGCTCTTCCTCGGCGAATACGAACACAGTCTCGACTCGAAGCAGCGCCTCGCAATTCCCAGCGAATTGCGAGAGGTCCTGAATCCTGCAGTGAACGGAGACTCGTTCGTCGCAGTGCCTGGACCCGACGAGGTCCTCACACTTTGGCCGAATCAAACATTCGAGAAACTCGCAATGGGACATGGCGGGTCATTGATCGGAGACGAAGTTCTTCGGCGTTTCGAACAAGAATTCTTCAGCCAAGCTGCACGATGTCCGCTGGATTCAGCTGGAAGAGTGCGCATTCCGGATCGACTCTTGACGAGATTCGGATTGGCTGGAGCAGTTGTCATCTTGGGAGTTCGAGATCACTTGGAGTTGATTGCATCAGCGACATGGAAGGCTCAACAGAAGCAACGGAATTCTTCTGCGAGCGAACTGTGGCGTCAAGCCAATCAACTTATGAATGCACGGTCGAGTGGAACAAGGTGATGGATCGCCTGAACCACTTTTCAATCGCTACGACACGGACGTTGTAGCGCACGGACAAATCTCGATTCGCGCATGGATGCGCGAGCCGAGCGAAAAAACGGGTCATGGATGATCCGCAAGGGTCGTACGGTTTAGCCAGGATGGCACTTCCGTACGAATAGTCGAGTTGGATTCGTTTAACTCGCTTATTATCGTCGCCCCCCGCGTCACTGGCCCGACGCGGGGGCTTTTTTTTGCGCCGATAACGGTGTTTTTTTTCATTTTGTGAATTGAAGATAGGAAAGCGTCCGAACGGGATATACCCTTCAAGAAGGTCAGACGCTTGGTCGATGAAAGTCATCCAAGGATTCGCATGGAGAACGCACGGTGCGTTCGAGGCGAGCTGAGCAAGTCGGTGGGTGAATCCCACCGTTGATGGGCAGGAGGTCCGCGCACTATGTTGGTCATTACACGACGTGAAGGTGAAGAAGTCGTTATCGGGAACCCAGCGTCCCCGATTGGAATTGTTCGCATTGCTTCGATCAAAGGTGATCGTGTGCGCATTGCATTCGAGTTCCCGCGCGAGGTCGCAGTCCACCGCAAAGAAGTTGCAGAGCAAATTCTCGCTGGAGCCGTTGATCCGACTAAGAATGTCATCGGAAAGATTCGCCCGGCTGAGGGCGGAGCGTAATTTTTGTTTTCACGCTGAAACTATTTTTGTGAACGAACGCTTCACTTCAAAGCGCGAACTTCAGTTCAAAGCGCGAACTTCTAGGATTTCAGGAATGCGCTCGCGCAATTGTTTGGCGATTCCGGATTGCAAAGTCATGTTGCTCGAAGGGCAACCGACGCAGGCTCCATGAAAGCGAACATCGACAATTCCATCATGCACTGCCACCACTTCCACATCGCCTCCGTCTGCTTGAATATCAGGGCGAATGAGATCGACAACGGCTCGAACCTGAAAGAGCAGGTCATTCGATGAAGGTTCACTCTTTTTCTTCTTTTGAGATTGGGACTCGGTCACTCGTTCAGTCTATTCGACTTTTTCTATAATGAGCCTATGAAACGCGCTGATCCATGCCGTCTGCGCCGAATGACTGCGACGCTTGGAATTGCCTGCGTTTCTCTGTCGATCCTCGTAGCAATTGGTGGTTGCGCCGCGACGCCTGCTGGCGACCCGCTGAAGTCTCTCAGTCGCACAGATCTTGTTCCAGCCCGTCAGGTTGCGGCGATGGAAATTCTTGATTCCAACCCGACGGCCCCTGAATATCTCAAGGCGCTGAGAAAAATTCTGGTCCAGACCGGCTTTGTGCGCGAGTTGCGCGACGAAGCATGGAATCGTTTGATGAAGTACGACCTCGCGGGATTGAAGACGTCGCTCGAATTGAATCTGCCCAAGATGCAGATGTATGAATGGCGCACGGAAGTTTGCAAGCGCATTGGCGAGCTCGATTGGAAAGACATGACGCCAACACTTGTGCGCGCATGGGCAGTGGTCTTGCCGATTCTTGGAATGAATCTGATGGAGCGACCGGAATATCTGGCGCTGGTGAAGTTGTATGGCAAAGACCGCGTTCCAGAAGTTCTCTTTGATTTATTACTCACGAGTGATCCAGTGAAAGAAGCAAACTTGCGAAGTCGAAGTTGGGAATTACTGCTTGCGACAGGCGAGCGCGACCGAATTCTTGCGCTGCTTGCGGATGAGAAAATCGCGACGACAGATTCGTTCATTTTGGATATGCGCAGATCTGCAAGTGATTTGCAAATCGTGCCAAGAAATCGAGAGGAAATTCTTTGGATGCGCGCACTGCGAGCGCCCGCGAAACGAAAATTCTGGGATGAGGCGCGTGCAGCGGCGATGAAGTTGCCCCCAGATGTTCGTGCAAATTTGGAGCCGCGCGATCTGGCAATCATTGTCGCAGCAGCCAGAGAAAAGCCAGAACTTCTTGGACAAACGCGCGATCAGTTGTTCGAGGAAATTTCGCTTCGATTGGTCAACGAAAAGGGTCGCAGATATACAGCAAGCTTTGAAGGATTTGGCGCGCAACTTCCAGAAACGCCGCGTGGACATGCGAAGGAAATGAAGTGGGGAGATTGCGCCGCTGTGCTGATTGCATTGCAGGCACTGCAACAACCCGCCATTCGCGCTCATGTGTTTGACATTGCGGACAGGGATCTTGCGGATCGAATGACTGAGTATGGTGGATTAATGCGGTTGGACGGTGAAGGTCGATTCGAACTGGTCGAGTACCCACCGCAAAGTCGTGGCAGTGATGTGAAATTCGAAGGGTCAAACGCAATGTTTGACCAAGGCTATGACGCGCTCTTTCATTTTCACAACCATGCGCAGGCGTATGACAATTCTCGATACGCCGGCCCGCATTTCGGCGACTTCAATTATTCCGATGCGACTGGAGTCAATGGTCTGGTCTTTACTTTCATCGATCGCAATACGATCAACGCAGACTTCTATCGTCGTGGACAAGTTGTTATTGATTTGGGAACAATCACTCGCCCGGAGAAATAAACAGATGCGCTTTTCCAAGATGCATGGCATTGGCAACGACTACATCTATGTGGATGCGGTTCGAGAAGATGTCATCGATCCTGCGGCGCTTGCGCGCGCGGTCAGTAATCGGCATACTGCAATCGGCGGAGATGGTTTGATTTTGATTGGCGCGCCAAGTGATGAGTCGAAAGCCCATGCAAGCATGCGCATTTTTAATGCCGACGGAAGCGAAGCGCAAATGTGTGGCAATGGAATTCGCTGCGTCACAAAATTTGTTGTTGACCGCGGGATTTGCGATGAAAATCCGCTGCGAATAGAAACAGGGCGCGGCGTTCTTGAAATGGAGTGGTGGGTTGGCAGCGATGGAAATGTGTGCGATGTCGAAGTCGACATGGGAGATCCAATTCTTGGCGCTGATGCAATTGGAGTGCGTTGGCCAGGAATCAATGGTGAATCGCAGATCGTGGCTCGACCGTGGACGGAAGTAATGTGGCACGATGCACTTGCTGCAGCAGGAAACGCTGGTGCAACCACAGCCGACACGAAGTGGTTAAAGTCGTCTGGGGTTCAGCCCATTGCAACCGTCGTCTCGATGGGAAATCCACACATCATTTTTTGGTGCGATGATGTAGCGAAGGTTCCGCTCGAATCAATCGGCGTCGTAATCGAACTGCACACATTCTTTCCAGAGCGAATCAATGTTCACTTTGTTCAAGTCTTGGGTCGTGATGAACTTCGAATGCGAACATGGGAACGCGGTTCTGGAATCACACTCGCATGTGG
>Ga0208960_1001792_pt1 | contig 11241 bp, 8 predicted proteins | sample GreLakmeON33MSRF_FD_187703 | JGI IMG/M metagenome (GOLD analysis project Ga0208960, IMG submission 187703) | Freshwater lentic microbial communities from great Laurentian Lakes, MI, USA - Great Lakes metaG ON33MSRF (SPAdes) | ecosystem: Environmental > Aquatic > Freshwater > Lake | place: Great...
CTCGTGCCCGATCGCTTTCGAAAGGTGCAGTGGACCCGGCTCCCGGCCGGAGAGACGCCGGCGGCGTTTGTCGCCCGCGTGCAGAAGCTGTTGGGCGGGACGATCGCGCCGGTCGCCGCAGCCGTGCACGCTTCATCGCAGACGAGCGCACCAACTCAGGCTCCTAGGTCTGAATTGCTACGTTGGGTTAGCGCCGCGTTAAGTGTCGCCGTGGTCGCACTCGTGGCCTTCGTGCTGCTGCGGCCGAGCAGCAAGGACGCCGCTCCTGCCCCAAAGCCGGTCGCAGAAACCAAACCTGCTCCGCCCTTGCTTCCTGCTCCCGCGGTTCCTCGCGCGACAGGTTCGGCACTACCCGCCCCGGCGAACAATTCCATCGCGGTGCTCGCGTTTGCGAATTTCGGGGGCGACAAGGAGAACGAATATTTTTCCGACGGCATCACGGAGGAGTTGCTCAACGTGCTCGCCAAGGTGCCGGGATTGCGCGTCGCGGCGCGGACGTCGGCGTTCTATTTCAAGGACAAGAACGTGCCGATTCCCGAGATCGCGCAAAAGCTCAACGTCGCCTACGTCGTCGAGGGCAGCGTGCAGAAATCCGGCACGCGCGTGAAAATCACCGCGCAGCTCATCAAGGCGTCGGACGGGTTTCACGTGTGGTCGGACACGTTCACGCGGGAGTTGAAGGACGTGTTTGCGATGCAGGACGAAATCGCCGGGCTCATCGCGAAAAATCTCCAGCTCACGCTTGGGGACGCGCCGCGCGTGGCGAAGACCGTCAATCCCGAGGCGCACCGGCTCGTGCTGGAAGGGCGCTACTTTTGGAATCAGCGCAACGAAGAGGCATTCGCGCGGGCGGAAGTAGCCCTCAAACGGGCACTCGAAATTGATCCCGAGTTTGCCGAGGCGCATGCCGGTTTGGCGGCAGTCTTGGGTGTTCGTGGCTGGTATCGCCTCATGGCAGGAAATAGGGCGCCAGCGGAGGCGGATTTTGCCCGCGCCAAGGAGGAAGTGCGCCGGGCGCAGGCGTTGAATCCTGAACTGGCGGAACCGAGCGCCATCATTGGCCTCGTGCTGATGAACGAATTAAAATTTAACGAGTCGGAGCGGCAATTTACCCAGGCGCTCGCGTTGAATCCGAACGATGCCACCGTGCGTCACTTTTATGCCAATCTGCTCGGCTCCCAAGGGCGTCTTGACGAAGCCGTGAAGGAAATCGAGCGCTCCCTGAGCCTCGATCCGCTTTCGCCCAATGCGCATTGGTCAAAGGCGACTTACTTCGGGTATGCCGGACGCGTGCAAGAGGCGCTCGATGCAACCGACCTCGCGCTCGCGTTGCGTCCGGGACACCCGGTCATTCTGAGTTTGCGTGCGCTGGCGTTTTGGAAGTTAGGCCGCCGTGACGAGGCGATCGCGACCGCGCGCGCGGTCGGTCGCGACTTGACCGCGCAACCGAGATGGAACGCGGATCCCCACGCCATTTACGTGCTGCGCCTGGCTGGCCTGCAATCCGAAGCCGAAGCGTATGCCGAGCGAGCGTTGGCGAATGTGCCGAAGGACGACTTCCGCTATGGGATGACGCTGGTGGCACTCGGGCGCGGCAAAGAAGCGCTGTCATATTTGCGAACGCTTAACGTCCCCGCTTTAATGAGTCTCTATTGGGCCCCGATGTGGGATTCGTTGCGAGATGACGTCCAGTTTCAACGGTGGCTCGTGACGATCGGCCGCGGCGCGGAATACCAAGTCGCGCGCGAGACGCTCGCGCGAGTGTTAAAGGAGCAGGCGGCGAAAAAATGAGCAACGCAGTGAAGAAGTGTCTCGAGCGACGCGTCACCCGACGCGCAAGCATCGACACTATTGCCAAATTCACCAAACGGGCAGCCAGACGGGGTCACGTCCGACGGGCCAGTCCGAAGTTATGTCAGGACATAGGACAAACCTACGGCCGACCCCCGCCGCCCCAGCGGAAACGAGGCCGGCGTGAGGGCAATCCGCTCGCGGCGCCCATCTGCAGTCGCTGTGCGATTCGGCGCAATCGGATCGGCATGGCGGCTATCAGTCGTGGGCACACGATGCTTCGAGCGCTGCCGGGCCCACAGCCGCTCCTGGCGCATCTGAGCGGATCCCGAAAACTGGGCCAGATGGAGTGTTAGTCTTTGGCCTTCGAAACTCGAACCGCCCGACAATAGCTATTTCTCCTGACGGCAAAGCGTTTGTGTACAACACAGCCAAGGGTTTATTCACTCCGGTGCCGCAAATGCCGGCGTTTGTGAAAGGGGTGATCAACCTTCGGGGCCGCGTGATTCCCAGTGTGGATCTTCGCGTAAAGTTCGGCCTGAAAGCCGAATTCACCGAGCGCACCTGCATCGTCGTCGTGCAGGTGAAACTTCCCTCCGACCAGACCGTGCAGATGGGCCTTATCGTCGACAGCGTTGAGGAAGTGGTGACGCTCGCGGCTAACGAAATCGAACCGACGCCAGACTTCGGCGCTTCGATCAGCACCGAATACCTCCTCGGCATGGCTAAAGTGAAAGGACAGGTAAAGACGCTGCTCGACATCAACCGCGTCGTCGCGCCGGACACAGTGCAGGCGATCGTGCAGTCCGTCTAATCGAGTTCGATCCGAAATTTTCAGCGCAACCGGCCCGGTGGTGGACACACGTCCGCCCCGGGCCGTTTAATTTTTTCAGCGACGAAGGTCGGTTTTCAACGACCTCAAACGGGATCGACCGCCACACCTTCAGACCGCAGCCGCTGAAGTTTGTAGGTGAGTGCGCGGCGGCTGATGGCCAACTCCTTCGCGGTCTCGGTCCGGTTGTAGTTATTTTTCCGGAGCGCATGCAGAATCGCTTCGCGTTCGATCTGCTCCAGGCGCTGCGCCTCGGCGGGTGCGAGCGCAGGCACGGCCACGTGGGCGACAATTCGCGCCGGCAAGTGCTCCGGCAGCACGATTTCCCCGCGAGAAAGCAGCGCCGCCCGCTCCATCGCATTGCGCAGCTCACGCACATTGCCTGGCCACCGATAGTTCAGCAAACAGGCCGCGACCGTCGCAGAGAAGCGTGATTTCTGCCGAGAAAACAGCCCAATGAAATACGTGGCCAACGGAATAATATCTTCCGCGCGCTCACGTAACGGCGGGAGGTGAATCTCCATTACATTCAGCCGGTAAAACAGGTCCTCACGAAATTGTCCGGCGGCGATCTGCGCCTCCAAATCGCGGTTGGTGGCTGCGAGGACGCGCGCGTTGGTGTGAAAATCCCGCCCCGAACCAATCCGGTGAAATGAACCATCATGGATCACGCGCAGCAATTTGGCCTGCAGCAGCAACGGCAAGTCACCAATTTCATCCAGAAAAATCGTCCCGTGGTTGGCCTCTTCGAAGCGTCCAATCCGCTGTTGGATCGCACCCGTGAAGGCACCCTTTTCGTGTCCGAAGAGCTCGCTCTCAATGAGGTTTTCCGGAATCGCCGCGCAGTTCACTTTTACGAGCGGCCCGGCGGCCCGCGGGCTCCAGCCGTGGATGACTTCGGCCACGACTTCCTTCCCCACCCCGCTTTCACCCGTGATCAACACGCGCGTCTCCGAGGGCGCGATCACGGCGGCGTCACGAAAGACGCCCTGGATCAGCGGACTCGCCGCCACCACTCCGACGGGAAGGGTGCTCTCCGTTTTACTCGAAAGTGGCGCGACGCCGCGCCGCTCAGTCGCGAGCCGCACGGTCGCGATGAGTTCATCGAGATCGATGGGTTTGGCCAAATAATTGACCGCCCCGTCGCGCATGGCGGCGACCGCGCTACGGATATCGGCAAACGCCGTCACGAGGAGCACGGGGAGCGTCGGGTGCTTTTGGCGGACGCGCCGCAAGGTTTCGATCCCGGACATACCCGGCATCCGCACATCGCTAATCATCATGGCGAAGGGCGTCGCGAGCAGCAGCTCCAGCGCGGCTTCGCCCGATGCAGCCGATTGCGTGTGGTAGCCTTGCGCGCGCAAAAACGTTTCGAGCAAACTGCGCTGGCCGCGATCGTCGTCGACGATGAGAATGGAGACGGCGGCGGACACGTCGGGCTTCATGCGGCCGGCCCGGTGAGGATGAGTCGACTGAACCGAAAGAGCGCACCGTGCGGCACGTTCGCATCGCAGGTCACCTCCCAGTGGTGCGCGGAGGCGATCTGGTGCACGATTGCGAGCCCAAGTCCGACCCCCTTCGGCCGCATCGTCACGTAGGGTTTGAAAATATTGGCCCGTTCCGCAACGGCGACGCCCGGGCCGTCATCGCTAATTTCCAAAACCGCCTCGCGGGGGCCGATCGGCGTCAGCTTGATTTCTACACGCCCCCCGGGCGCCACGGCTTGCAGCGCATTCAACAGGACGTTGAACAATGCCTGCCGGAGCAACTGCTCATCGGCCTCGACGACCAGCGGAGATTCCAGCGGCACCAAAGTAATTTGTTTTTCCTCGATATCCGGCACAAGCGTGCGGGCGACGTCGGCCACCAAGCGACGCACCTCGACGGAGCCCAGATGGGCCTCGCGCGGCTTCGAGTAATTGATGAATTCATTCAACTGCACCGTCACGCGATCGGCCTCCTCGATGATGGTCGACGCGTGCTCCTTGAGGTTGGCCGAACTGCCGGCCTGCATCGCGATCATCTGCGCCACACCACGGATGAGATTGAGCGGATTGCGCGTCTCGTGCGCCAAACCGGCGGCGGCGAAATTCATCCCCTTGAGATGGGTGTTCATCTCCCCGGCTTTGACCAGACGGATCTGCAATTCGGAATTCTTCGAGAGATTGCGCCACGCGAGCACCGAGAGCACCGCACCGCCGAGCGCGAGCAAACTGACCAGCGACCGGAGAAGTAAATCGCTCTGCACGGTCCGGCGCATTTCCGCCGTGGACATGGAAATCACCAGACTGTGGGCGCCCTGTTTTTGAATCACCGCATCATAGTCCTCGCGCGACATCCACGAGGGACGACTGAAGAGGGGCCGGGACACCGCGGCACCCGCAGGTTCTGTCGTGGGGGCCGCGCCGGGCTCAGTCGGCCGCCGCGATGCGGTCGGGCGAAAAGGGCGCGTGAGACGTTCATCGGAGACGACGATCGCAGCCGGTGGGCGCACGCCGTCCTCGGTGGCGGCCGCGCCCAGATCCATCAGATTGAGAATCGTCAGCGATAGCTCACTCCAGAAGACCCCGCGCGCGCGGAGCATTTCGGGCGTCAGCTCCACCGCATGGCCGGCGCTCGCGATCGGTTCACCCGTGGCGCCAAGAATCGCAATGGACTCCAATTCATCCGGGCGAATCAGATCTTGCAGCGCTGACTGTAGGCGTTCCTTCGATACCACGATCCCGTTGCGACGCTGGGAGCGAACCACGACGCCGAGCGTCGAGGTAATGTCCCGCCCACGATTGATCAGCGCCTGGGCGGCGTCACGCTTGAAGCGGACGTGTTCCTCAATCTGCCACCCGCAGATCCCCAAACCGCAACCGATCAGGGTGACGGAAACGACGAGATTACGCTTTGCAGACGGCCAAATCATAGGGGGCGTGGATACACTCAGCCCCAGACCACGCGCCGTTCCAAGCCCGCAATCAGGGGTTGCCGATGAATTTCTTCATTTCCTCTTTTTCGAAAGTTTTCGGCGCCAGCTCTAGTTTCGAGCGTTCGTCCTTGGCTATGCCCGACAAATCGTTGGGGTCCATCACCACGTGCGGCGTGAGGAAAATCAGCAATTCCGTCTTCTGGTTCTTTTTAATGTTTCGTTTGAACGCATAACCCAGCAGCGGGATATCGCCGAGGATCGGTACCTTGTTTTCCTGATCGATCACCTGCGTGGAAATCAGACCGCCGATGACGACGGTTTGGTCGCTCGGGGTCACGACGACGGTGTCGGCGGAGCGCTTGTCGATCACCGGAGAATTAACACCCGTCGAGATCGGGACGGTGGTCGCACTCAGCGAGGAGATTTCCGGCGAGACGATCATCTCCACCAAGCCGGCCTGCGTGATGAATGGCGTCACGCGTAAAATGATACCGACATCCTGGTAGGAGACGGTGTTGATCGTCGTGTTATTAGTATCGCTGACGCGCGAATTGGTAATGAGGGGAATCGACTGACCGACGAGAATCGTCGCCTGCTGGCTGCTGCGCGTGAGAATTGAAGGCCGGGATAGAATTTCGGTCTTATTAACGGACGAGAGCGCGTGGATCGTCGCATTCACATTTCCGCCCAGAATTTTGTAGAACGCACCGTAAGACGTGGGATCGGTCAGTGCGCCGGCGACACCGAACTTGGTGAGGGCGTTGCCTTCGGGGTTGTTCTTAACGGCGAGCCGACCCTCGAATGAAGCCTCCGCTCCGAGGTCGAGCCCCTTGTCATGCGTGACTTGGAGGAAGACCACATTGATCAGCACTTGGGGCTTCGGTTTATCGAGGCTCGCGATGATGGTCTTGATGTTTTCGTTGGTCTCGTCGTCGGTCACCACGATCAGGCGGCGCGACTCCAAGTCGCTCGTGATCGTCGCATCGCCGACCATGGTCGAGTTGTTATATTGACGGCTGGACGCGCCACCGCTGCCCCCGCCACCACCACCGCCGGTGCCTCCGGTTCCCGTGGCCCGGGTCGGAGTCGTCGGGCCGCGAGTGGGCGTCTGCGTGGGGCGGGTTTGGGCCAGAAGATCGGCAGCGAGGAACAGAGAAAGTCCGATCGTGAGCCACGAGCGAATGGAAAAACGAGATGGATTCATAGGAATGCCTTAGAAGGAAAATGCGCGACGGAGTAGGTTAGCGACGTCCACTCGTGGAGAGCGTGTTGTTCGTGGACGTGGTCTGGCTGTTATTGGCCGCCCGGGTGGCGAGCGGATCGGTCTGCGTGGACGTCGTCGCGCGCGAGTTGCTCGATTGGAAAAGATTCTTGAGGACGGTTTCGACCTGCTTCACGTCGGCATTCTCCATCGTGTAGACGAACACCTTTTGTTTGCGGGCCGTACTGGCATCCAATTGCGCGATGATTTCGCCAATTTCCGGCATCGCGTCTTTGCTGGCCGTCACAATCACCGAGTAGGTGCGGGCATCGGCAATCGCGACCACTGGCGTCGAGCGCGACGTCGAGGCGGCGCCACCTCCGGTGCGACCCCCACCTCCGCCGGTGCGACTACCGCCACCCGTGGTACCGCCCCGCCCACCAAAGCCCGGAAATCCGGGAAAGCCACCGGGAAAGCCACCGGAGGCTCCACCGCGGCCGGCATTCGCGCCTTGGCCCTGACTAGGACTCGAAAAAATATTCGTGATCAGCTGAGCCATTTCCACCGGGTCCGCGTTCTTTAGCTGGAACATTTTCATGGTCGACACGGTGTCGGCCGAGGTGTCCAAGGCGGACACGATTTCCACGATGTGGCGGATGTTGATATTGGTGTCGGTGACGACGAGGGAATTGCTGTCCTGATTCGCGGTGAGCGTGGCGGAACCAGGGATCAGCGTCGCCAGATCGCGCGCGGCCTGGGTGGCATCGATCCGGCGCAACGGGATGATCTGCATGACGAGCTCCGCGTTCATCGGAATCTCCTGCGGATCATTGCCGGTGCGGATCAGAATGTTTTTCTTCTTCGCTTCGTCCTTGGAGCTGACGATCAGGCTGCGGCCCTGCACGCTGGCGCTGTAGCCGTTTTTATTGAGTGCTTGGTTGAGCAACTGCACGGCCTCCTCGCGCGTGACCGGCTGCGAGCTCCACATATCCACGGTGCCGCGGACGGGTGTTTCGAGGACGATAATGAAACCGGCGGCGTCGCTCATGTAGTTGAGCACCGTCTCGAGCGGGGCGCCGCGGAAATTGAAGCGCAGCTCGCCTGGTTTGGGCGCGGGGCGCGCTGCCGATGGCAGGACGCTGGTATCCGGCGCAGCGGCCTTCACGGGCGCGGGCGGAGCAGTTTGGGCGGAGGCGGCAGCAGCGAGCGCGGCGAAACCGAACCAGAGGGACGGGGTGAGCAGGGTGGTCTTCATAGTTTCAATTGTTGTTGGCGTTTCTCCATCAGGCGGCGGAGTGCTTCAGAGGCATCGGCAGGAATGGCGAGGGGCGCACCCAGGCCCGGATTGGCGGCGGCTTCGGCGGCGCGCGCTTCACTGCGCACGATATCGGCCCCGATCACCGACCAGTCCCCACCGTCGGGGCGGCGCAGTTGTTGGCCGATTCTCAGCGTGAGTGGCTTGGCGTCACGTTCGAGTTCAACCTGATCCGCCGTGATTCCTTTGACCGTAAATTTCCCGAGCGCGCCGCCTTCGTTGAGGGCCTTGCGGTAGACGGTATCCGGGCTGTCGAAGAAGGCGAAGAGGCCTTTCTCATACTGCATGGTGCCGACAAAGGAGATGACCTCGGTGCGGGGCGGCGGCGTCTCCGAAGAGCGGCTACGGCCCACGCGATTCGGATTAAAGATATTCCGGTCACCGATGAGCCGATACGTATCAAAGGTGGGCCCCGTGGGCGTCGCGACCCGCGCACGGTCGGCGCTTTTGGACGACGGCGCGGTCTTGGTCGGAGACTTCGCGGCCGGTTTCGGCTCCGCAACCGCAGGCTTGGCGGGCGCTGGTGACACCTCGGCGGCAAAGCCGACTCCGCAAGCGAGCGCCAAGGCGAGCGCGAGCACCCTGAGAGAATGAAGCGTGTTCATAGTTTACCCTCCAACGGGGACATCCGGAGCCCACTAACGATGAGGCCGAGGGTGAGTTTATTTCCGCCCTCGTCACGTGCGGTCAGCTCGACTGAGTCGACGCGCAGGGCAATCGGAGATTTTTCCAGCTCGTAGAGAAAGCGGCTGAGCGTAGCGAGCGTCCCGGTGGCATCGACGCGACATTCGAGGGTCGAAAAGCGATCGGTGCCGCGTTTCCATTGGGGCTTGATAGAGCCGAGTTCAATGCGGTTTTCCCGACCCCAACGGTCGAACGCCGAGATCAGATCCTGCTCGGCCTGCGCAGCGTCCTTGGGGAGCGCGCCGGCCTGCATCTCCGTCCATTTGCGCTGGGTCTGGGGTCCGCGCTCGATCAGCCCGCGACCGCGCGCCACGTCTTTCTGGAGTTTTACGATTTCGGCGGCGTGCGTCTTCCACGTGGTGGTAAGCGGGGTGATCAGGACGGCATCCAGCACGTAAAGCGCGATCACGGAGGCCGTGGCGATCAAGAGTACTTTCTGGCGATTTTGTGGATTCACATTCATGAGCCGGGGTTTCCTTTCCAACGAAACGTAAACGTAAACTGCGCGGGGACCTTGCCGCGAATCTGTTCCACTTTCACGGCCTGAACTTCCTTCACTTTGCGCAGTTGGTCGAGGGTGCGCAGTAGCGAAGCGTTATCCCGGGCCGTGCCGCTGATGCTGACCGTCTGCGTGGTCGTCCCGTGAATTTCCACGGAGCGCGCGGTCACGCTGCCGTTATCAGGGAAGCACTCGGTCACGCGGCTGAGGATCGTCAGGTTGCGGTACGATTCGTCATACCACGGGCGAAATTCACGGATGCGATCCTGCACCACATCGAGCGCCTTCACGTCGACCGCCATCGCCTCCCATTCGGAGCGGAGCGACCAACGGCTGAACGCTTGCCAGCCGAAGACCCCCAAGGCCAAGACGGCCGCACCACCCACCGCGAAACCCGCAGTCGCCAGCCGTTTCGAATTGTAACGGGCCATCAGCATCGCCCAACGGCCAGGGTGCGGCGGCAGAAACTCCAAGTCTGGGCCTTCCGACGCCACCCATCGCGCCGCCACTTGCTCGGCAATCTGATCGGAAATCGGTTGCGAGGACACCGCACCGCGCGTGACGGCCAACCCTTCGGTGGCCGCCCATTCGGTGAGTTTTTCCGCCAGCTGACGGCTCAGCGTGGCGTCGCCGCAGAGCGTGAGTTGCTTGAGCTCCGCCCGCAAATCGGCCGGCACTTGCTCGAACGTGATGCGCAGCTCGCGGGCGACCGCATTGCCGTTCACCACGTGCTCACCCACCTCGGATTCGACCGACGCTTCGCACGTGCGCAACGCCGCGATCCCGCCACCGATGGAAATCAACAAGGCCGCGCCCTTGGGTTCGACGGCGACGGTGATGCGACCCTTCCCGGCAGGAGCAATGACCTCGGGCAACGCCGCGAGGCCCAGCGAGAAACTGACCGCCTTCAGGCCGACGGCCTTCAACGCGGCGGCCAATTGCTCAAGCTGGTCTTTGCGCACGGCCAGCTGGGTGACGTAGGCCGCGCGGGCGGAGCGGTGGAAAGACCGCGCGATCTGCAACTGCGCCGGATCACAGGGGAAGCCCTTCTCGGCCTCGATCTGCAGAAAACTGTTCGTATCTTCCGGGGCGAGCTCCGGCACGAGGGTGTGCTGGCTCATGACCCAACTCGCCGGGAGCGCGACCACACAATGGCGCTCGCGAATACCGGCGGCCTCGAGGTGATTCTTGATCTCGCGGCCCACGAGTTCGGAGTCCGGATGCAGGAGATCCAGAGTGAGGGCGGCCGAAGCGGCCTTGACGACTTCGTTGACGCCCTTGGCGCGAGTGACGTGGCAAGCCCGCATGTGGCCGTCGGCGAAGGCGAGGCCGACGACAGAGGCCAGTCGTTTCTTAGTTTTCCGTTTCGTAATCACGATGAATTATTCGTTCCTTTGAGGGTTTGCCGGACTTGCAAACCGAGAGCCCAGCCGTAGGCGCTGAGGTCTTGGTGGAAAATAATCCGGGGAGTGCTGGTGCGGGTATCGAAAACGACTTTCTCGCGGCAATAGCCACGACCGAATCGACCGACCGCCGCAATGTCGGCGGTAAACTGGTAGGACTGATCGGTGATGTAGCGGCCGGCTTGGCGGATCGCCGCGGGCGGCAAGACCTGCGTGAGCCACGCAAACGAAGTGAGCACGTCGGGATGGGTGACCCGGTAGGCGGCGAGCGTCGAGGCGTTGGCGAGGCCGATGCCGGGGATGCAGGCGAGGACGGCCTCGCTCGCGGTGTTGACGTTAACCAGCCCTTGTTGCGTCGCCCCCGTAGCGGTCGTAATATCGGCGTGGATCAAAACGAATTCCTCGGCGGTCATCCGGCTCACGACCATAAACTCGGCGACACTCGTCAAGTCCGGTCGCGCCGGCTGGCCACCCGGACCACCCGGGCCGCCCCGACCACCTTGGCCACCAGGACTACCTTGGCCAGTCGCCGGGCCAAAGGCGAGGTTGACGATCGTGGCGACCCGCTGCTGCTCGATATTCTTCGAGAGGAGAAGCTG
>Ga0208960_1001798_pt1 | contig 11222 bp, 7 predicted proteins | sample GreLakmeON33MSRF_FD_187703 | JGI IMG/M metagenome (GOLD analysis project Ga0208960, IMG submission 187703) | Freshwater lentic microbial communities from great Laurentian Lakes, MI, USA - Great Lakes metaG ON33MSRF (SPAdes) | ecosystem: Environmental > Aquatic > Freshwater > Lake | place: Great...
GGCGCGCGCAACATAGACTTCGAAGGCTTGCGCGCCGCCTACTTTGAGCAGGTACAGGCGCTGGTAGAGGGCGGCAGCGACCTGCTGCTGGTGGAAACCATTTTTGACACGCTCAACGCCCGGGCCGCACTGTTTGCCATTGACGAATACTTTGAGCAGTCAGGCGAGCGGCTGCCGCTCATCATCAGCGGCACCGTGACCGATGCCTCCGGGCGAATTTTGTCAGGCCAGACGGTCAGTGCTTTTTGGTACAGCGTGCGCCACGCCCGGCCCTTGGCGGTGGGTCTCAATTGCGCTCTGGGCGCGGCACTGATGCGCCCCTATATCCAGGAGCTGGCCCGCGTGGCGGGCGACACCTTCATCAGTTGCTACCCCAATGCCGGCCTGCCCAACCCGATGAGCGAGACCGGCTTTGATGAAACCCCCAGCGACACCAGCCGGCTGCTGCATGAGTTCGCGGCTGAGGGGCTGATCAATATCGTAGGCGGCTGTTGCGGCACCACGCCCGAGCACATCAGCGCCATTCGGGACAGCGTTCTGCCGCTGCCCGCCCGAGGCCTGCACGGGCCGGGCTTTTACCGGGAAGCAGCCTGACACCAGGCCAAAGATGGTTTGACGCGCAGCCTGAGTGCCGCGCCTGCCGAAGTGCCAGCCCTACGCGCGGTGCAGCGCCAACACGGCTTGTACCGCCGGGCGTGCCAACATGCGTTGGTGGTGTGCGTGCACCGCGGGAAACCCTGCAATGTCAACGCCATCGCCTTCAAGCCAGCCCGCCACAGTGAACAAATAAGCATCGCAAACGCTGTATGAAGCGCCCATCACCCAGGGCCCGGTGAACATGTCGCGCTCGATCAGGGCGAAGCAGTCGACCATGTTTTGCGCCACTTTTTTCGTCAGGGCCTGGGCCACTTCGGGCTCATCGGTCCAGCGGGCACCGCGAACCCTATGGGCATGCGCCACATGCACAGTGGCGCACAAATAGTTGTTGAAGGCCTGCGCTCGGGCAAAGCCAAAGGGCTCGTCGGGTGCCAAGTTGGCCGCCGGGAAGCATTGCGCAATATAGGCCAGGATGGCGGGGGTTTCAGTCAACACACCCTGCTCGGTCAGCAAGGCCGGTACCCGGGCCTTGGGATTGATGGCCAGGTACTGCGGTGCTTTTTGGTCGTTGCTCGCAAAGTTCAGGCGCACCGTGTTGTAAATCGCGCCTGACTCTTGCAAGGCAATGTGCACGGCCAGGGCAGCGGTGTTGGGGGCAAAGTAGAGGGTTAGCATGGTTTGATCAAATTCGGCAAGGAGGTAGGGCAAGCATAGCCGACTGGCTGCGCCGGTCGCTGGCGCAAAGCGCCTTAAAATGCCAGCCATCCAAGGAGCGTTGCAGGCGGCCAAGCGGCCGCGCAGGCTTGGATCCATCTCAACGACGCTCACCTGACCGGTTTTTTACAGGTGAGCTGCATGTCTGAATTGATTTGTCCCCCGATGAAGCTGGCCGGCCTCGAGCCGCTGCTGATTGGCGCAATGCCAAGTGCCGATGACACGCCGGGCCAAGCGCCGCGTGCCACTTTTGTGAACATTGGCGAGCGCACCAATGTGACTGGCTCCAAGGCCTTTGCCCGCATGATTCTGAATGGCGAGTACGAGCAGGCGCTGTCAGTGGCGCGCCAGCAAGTGGAGAACGGCGCCCAGATCATCGACATCAACATGGACGAGGCGATGCTCGACAGCCAGGCCGCCATGGTGCGCTTTTTGAACCTGATTGCCAGCGAACCCGACATCTCGCGGGTGCCCATCATGATTGACTCAAGCAAGTGGAGCGTGATTGAGGCTGGCCTGCGCTGCGTGCAGGGCAAGGCGGTGGTCAACTCGATCAGCATGAAAGAAGGGGTGGACAGCTTCAAACAGCAGGCCCGGTTGCTGCGCCGCTATGGCGCCGCAGCGGTGGTGATGGCCTTTGACGAAAAAGGCCAGGCCGACACCTACGTCCGCAAGATCGAGATCTGCCAGCGCGCCTACCGGGTACTGGTGGAGGAACTCGACTTCGCCCCCGAAGACATTATTTTTGATCCCAATATCTTCGCCATCGCCACCGGCATCGAAGAACACAACAACTATGCGGTCGACTTCATCGAGGCCACACGCTGGATCAAGCAAAACCTGCCTGGCGCCAAGGTGTCGGGTGGGGTCTCGAATGTGAGCTTCAGCTTCCGGGGCAATGATCCGGTGCGAGAAGCGATCCACACCGTGTTTCTCTACCATGCCATCCAGGCTGGCATGGACATGGGCATCGTCAACGCCGGCATGATCGGGGTCTATGACGAGCTCGCGCCCGAACTGCGCGAGCGGGTTGAGGACGTGGTACTTAACCGCCGGGCGGACGCCGGCGAGCGGCTGGTGGAGATCGCAGAATCTACCCGGGGAGCCGCGCGTGACGAGAGCCGCAAACTCGAGTGGCGCGGGAGTGCCGAGCGGCCGGTTGGCGTGGCGCAGCGCCTGAGCCATGCCATGGTTCACGGCATCACCGACTTCATCACCCCAGATACCGAAGAGGCCTACCAAGAGGTGTTGGCCCGCGGCGGGCGCCCGCTTGAGGTGATTGAGGGGCCGCTGATGGCCGGCATGAATATCGTGGGTGATCTGTTTGGCCAAGGCAAGATGTTTTTACCGCAAGTGGTCAAAAGCGCTCGGGTGATGAAGCAGGCGGTGGCCCACCTGATTCCCTACATCGAGGAAGAAAAACGCCAGGACGAGGCCGCCGGGCGCGATGTGCGCACCAAAGGCAAGATCGTGATCGCCACGGTCAAGGGTGATGTGCACGACATTGGCAAAAACATTGTGACCGTGGTGCTGCAGTGCAATAACTTCGACGTGGTCAACATGGGGGTGATGGTGCCCTGCCATGAGATTCTGGCCCGGGCCAAGGTGGAGGGTGCCGACATGATCGGGCTCTCGGGCCTGATCACGCCCAGCCTGGAGGAGATGCAGTATGTGGCGGGCGAAATGCAAAAAGACGCGCATTTTCGGCTGCGCAAAATTCCACTCTTGATCGGCGGCGCCACCACCAGTCGGGTGCACACCGCGGTCAAGATTGCCCCGCATTACGAGGGGCCGGTGGTCTACGTGCCCGATGCCTCACGCAGTGTCAACGTGGCGCAAAGCCTGCTCAGCGACAAAGCCAGTGAGTACATCGCCGAGCTCAAGGCCGATTTGGAGCGGGTGCGCGAACAACACGCCAATAAAAAGCAGACGCCCATGTGGCCGCTGGCACGTTCGCGTGCCAACAAGACACCCATCGACTGGGCCGGCTATGCACCGAAGCGGCCCAAATTTCTGGGGCGTCGGGTGTTTCGTAATTTCGACCTGGCCGAGCTGGCCCGCTACATTGACTGGGGCCCGTTCTTCCAGACCTGGGATCTGGCCGGGCCTTTCCCTGCGATCCTGAAGGACGAAATCGTCGGCACCGAGGCAGTACGGGTCTACGCCGACGGGCAACGCATGCTCAAGCGGCTGATCGAGGGCCGCTGGCTCAGCGCCAACGCGGTGCTCGGGCTGTACCCGGCCAACTCGGTCAACGATGATGACATTGAAATCTACACCGATGACAGCCGTACCCAGGTGGCCTTGACCTGGTACGGCCTGCGCCAGCAAACCGAAAAACAGGTGGTGCCAGGCCCCGACGGCCAGGCCTTGCAACGCCCAAGCCGCTGCCTGGCCGATTTTGTGGCGCCCAAGGGCATGGCACCCGACTACCTGGGCCTGTTTGCGGTGACGACCGGCGTGGGTGCCGACAAAAAATCAGACTGGTTTGAGAAAGACCACGACGACTACTCGGCCATCATGCTCAAAGCGCTGGCCGACCGGCTCGCCGAGGCCTTTGCTGAGTGTCTGCACCACCGGGTACGCACCGACCTGTGGGGCTACGCGGCGCACGAAGCGCTGGCCATTGAGGCGCTGATCGACGAGCAGTACCAGGGAATCCGGCCCGCGCCCGGCTATCCGGCCTGCCCGGACCACAGCGTGAAAAAAGACATGTTTGAGCTGCTGCAATGTACTGACGTTGGCATGGGCCTGACCGAGAGTCTGGCCATGACCCCAGCGGCCAGCGTCAGCGGGTTTTATTTGGCGCATCCGCAGAGTTGTTATTTCAATGTCGGGCGGATTGGCGACGACCAGTTGCGCGCTTTGGCCCAGCGGCGCCAAATGGACGAGCGCTCACTGCAGCGTCTGCTCGCCCCCAATTTGTCAGGCTAGCGCTGCACGGCGCTGCGCCAGCACGAAGGCGCCCAGCCCCAGCAGGCTGCCCAGCAGCAGTGTGACGATGCCCGTGGAGTAGCCCCCAGCCGGCGACCACAGCAGCCCCAAGAGCAGCGGCGCAGCTGCCCTGGACAGGGCCAGCGGGAGACCCAGCGCACCGTTGAGCGAAGCCACATGCGCCTGGCTGACATAAAGCGCCATGGCGGTTCCCTTGACGATGGTCATCATGCCATTGCCCATACCCCACAGCAGCACAAACAACAGCATCACCTCGAGCTGCCAGCCCGACAGCAGGGGTGCGGCCAGCAAGACCATCAGGCTCAGGGGCAGCAGCAGCAGAATGAGCCGGTTGGCGCGGTGCACATCCAGGTGATGCTCAAAAAAATACATCAGCAAGCGGCCCGCTACCTGGACCACACCAATGCTTGCCGGCAGTGCAATCGCCCAGGCCTCGCTCATGCCCTGCTCACGCAACAGGCTCACCATGTGCGCCGGCATGGCCACCGTGATCGCCATCATCAGCGTCAAAAAAATCCCGATCAGCACAAACCTGGGGCTGCGTACATGCTGCCCCAGCGTGTCACTGTTCCCGTCACGCAGCGGGCCGGTGGTGCTGGCGCCGGGGGCCGCGCGCAGTGCCAGTGCATGCACCGGCAGACAAACCAGCAAGTGCAGGGCAGCGAGCACCTGCACCGCTGTGCGCCAACCCCAGTTGGCCATGAGCCAGGCGATCAGGGGAATGAACACCGTGCTGGCCAGGCCACCCAGAAAGGTCATGGTGATGATGGCGCGTCGAAAATCGCTGGGGTAGCGGCGCGTCACCACCGCAAACACCGGCGTGTACAACATGGCCGCCATGGCAGCACCCAATCCCGCCCAGGCCAGATACAAGCCAAGCAGCCCCTGCGCCAAGCTGAGCAGCAACAGGCTCAGTGCGGCCAGCAGTGAGCCTGCGCTCATCACCAGGCGCTCGTGGCCCCGGTCAATCCAGCGCCCCACCGGGTAGGCCATCAGCCCTTCGACCAACAGCGCCAGGCTGAAGGCCACAGACGACTCGGCGCGGCTCAGGCCCAAGGCCTGCTCGAGCGGTGCCATGAGCAGGGCAAACAAATAAAAAGTACTGCCCCAGCTGATCAGCTGCGCCACCGACAAGCTGCCCACCAGCCGGGGGTTGTAGCGCAGGCCGTTGTTCATGGCTCGATTATCCCCAGGCGGGTACTGTCAGTTTGCAAAAAAGCCGCCGCCTGGGCAGCGGTGCATGGTCACCCTGCCTGCCTGGATTTGCAGGGCGTGCCCAAGCGCTGTCAGTACCGATCGGGCTTCATGTTTGCCGGCGCATCATGTCGGCGGCTTTTTCAGCAATCATGTAGGTCGGCGCATTGGTGTTGCCACCTACCAGCGTGGGCATGATGGAGGCGTCTACTACGCGCAGGCGGTCGACGCCCCGCACACGCAATGCCAGGTCAGTGACAGACGCTGAATCACTGCCCATTCGGCAGCTTCCAACCGGGTGGTAAATCGTGTCGCTGTGATCGCGCAAAAATTGCTCGACTCCAGCAATATCGTCGGGGTCTGGTTCCTGCCGATTCGGTTTGCCGCGCAGCTTGGCAAAGGCCGGGGCATCCAGAATCGAGCGGCACACCTGGTAAGCGCGAACCATACCTGCCAGGTCGTCGGCATGGCTTAAAAATTGGGGGTCAATCAAGGGCGGGTCCTGGGCATTTGCGCTGTGCAAACCCACCCGGCCACGGGACTGCGGGCGCAGCAAGCAGGCATGCAAGCCATAGCCGTGGCCAGGCGGCTTGGTACGGCCGTGGTCAAGGCCCTGTCCGCGAGAAAAATGCAGCTGCACATCCGGACATGGCAGCCCCGGTCGGCTGCGCACAAAGCCGCCGGACTCGGCAAAGTTTGAACAAAAATTCCCGCGTCTGCGCACCGCATACCGATACCAATGAAGCAGCATCGACACAGCGCCTGGCAGGGTTTGGCCAAACAACGCCAGGTCAAAGCAGCGGCGCGTGAGCAGGCAGTCCAGATGGTCTTGCAGGTTTTGCCCCACTGCGGGTAGATTCACCTGCACTGCAATGCCCTGGGCTTGGAGTTGCGCTGCAGGCCCGATCCCTGAGAGCATCAGCAGTTGGGGGCTACCGAAGGCGCCGGCACACAAGCTCACCTCCCTTCGGCAGCCAATGGTTTGTAATTGCCCGCCCTGCAAAACCTCAACCCCGACCACGCGGCCCTGCGACAAATCCAAGCGCTGTACCTGAGCCTGCTGCACCACATGCAGATTGCCTCGGCTGAGGGCCGGCGCAATGAAAGCGCGCTGGGCATTCCAGCGCTCGCCGTTGAACTGCGTCACCTGATACCAACCCACACCCTCCTGTTCGTCGCCATTGAAATCAGGGTTGATTGCATAGCCGCACTGCGCAGCGGCGTCCAAGAAATACTGGTCGAAGGAATTGTCTGAGCGGCTGTTCGACACTTTGAGCGGCCCCTGCGTGCTGTGCCGGGGCCCGTCGCTGAAATAGGTGTTGCCCTCAGAGCGTTTGAAGTAGGGCAAGACATCGCTCCAGGACCAGCCCTGACAACCGGCAGCAGCCCATGCGTCATAGTCGCTGGCGTGGCCGCGTATGTACACCATGGCATTGATGGATGAACTGCCGCCCATCACTTTGCCCCGGGGTTGGTAGCCGCACCGGCCATTGAGGCCGGCCTGAGGCTCGGTTTCAAAGGCCCAATTCAAGCGCCGGGTTGGCACCGTGCCAATCAGGCCGATCGGCACCGTCACCCAGGCAGTTGCATCGCCAGGGCCGGCCTCCAGCAGGGCCACGGTCACGGCCGGGTCTTCGCTCAAGCGCGCAGCCAGTGTGCAGCCTGCTGTACCACCGCCCACCACCACGTAATCGTAGGCTTGGCTCATGGGGTCGCTCACGGGGTGGCTCATGGGATGGCTTATGGGGTGACGTTACGAAATTCATCCCCGCACGCAGGCCGCAGTCTGGGCTCGGGCACGGTAGTCGATCTCCGGGTTCAGGCCGGCAGCGGGTGCCAGGCCCAGTAAGGCGCACCGGGTCGTGCCCTGGCGCCTGCCCGCCTCGGGCGCGACCATGACGCCGTGGTCGAGGCAAAAAATACTGAAGCGCGGCGGCTGGGGCATGCAAACATGCGGATTATTATGCGCTTGAGCCGGCAGCGGCTCTCTCCCGATCCATCTGCCCAGGAAAGGTTTAAGCCGCTATGACACCCGCAGAACTTCTACACCACAGCGACAGCGGTGCGCTGTGGGGCAGCCCGCTTGCGGCCCCGGCCTTGGATGTGCCCAGCGCCTACCAGCTGGCGTTGGCCGTGCGGGCCTTGCGCCTTGGGCGCGGCGAGCAGCCACGGGGCTTCAAGATCGGCTTTACCAACCGCAGCATCTGGGCCCGCTATGACGTGTTTGGGCCCATCTGGGGCACGGTTTATGACAGCACCCTGCGCCACTGCGAGGGCCGAGGCGAGCTGTCATTGAGCCAGACCTGCCAGCCTAGGCTAGAGCCAGAGGCGGTTTTTGGGTTGGGCGCGACGCCGCCTGCGGCCGCTACGCTGGACGACTTGTTTGCCTCCATTGACTGGGTGGCGCCAGGCTTTGAGGTGGTGCAGTCACACATGAAAGACTGGAAGTTCAAGGCCGCTGCGACCGTGGCAGACGGTGGTCTGCATGGGCGCTTGCTGGTCGGGCGCCGGGTGCCGGTGCGCGATATTGCAGCAAACGCGCAGCAATTCGATGCCCTGCTGGCGTCCTGCCAGGTCAGCCTGTCCAAGCATGGCCAGGCCGTCGAACAGGGCTGCGGCGCCAATGTGCTCGACAGCCCGCTGCGTGCCCTGCACTTTTTTTTGACCGAGTTGCGTCAGTGCCCCGGCGCGCCAGAGCTGCTGCCCGGCGATGTGGTCACCACCGGCACCTGGACCGATGCCTGGCCGGTGCAGGCTGGCGAGAGCTGGCGCGCCAGCTTTGGCGCGCCGCTGGGTTCGCTCGAGGTCGATTTCACTGCCTAATTTGGCACCGGCCAAAGGCCCGCAAGGCCCAGCCGGGTTGGGGCCGGCTCAAGCCACCCCGGTGCGCAGTGCCTGGCGGTATTGCAAAGCCTCCGCCAGGTGGGCGACTTGGGTGGTGTGGGCGCCGGCCAGGTCGGCAATGGTGCGAGCAACCTTCAAGGCGCGGTGGGTGCTGCGGGCGGACCAGCCCAAGCGGGTTGCAGCGCTGCTGAGAAATTTGGTGCCGGCCTCCTCAAGCAGCACATACTGGTCAATCTCCTGGCCTTGCAATGCCTGGTTAGCCTTGCCTTGACGGGCCATGGCCAGCGCGCGCGCCGTCGTGCACCGCTGGCGGATCTGGGCCGTGCTGTCGCCGCTGTGGCTTTGCAGCAGCTCGGCGGGTGCCATGGCGGGCACCTCAACATGCAAATCAATGCGGTCGAGCAGGGGGCCACTGAGCTTTCCCTGGTAGCGGCTGATCTGCTGCGGGCTGCAGCGGCAGGCTTTGTGGGTGGCGCCCAGGTAGCCGCAGGGGCAGGGGTTCATGGCGCCTATGAGCTGAAAGCGCGCTGGAAACTCGGCTCGCTGAGCCGCCCGCGAGATGGTGATGCTGCCGGTCTCCAGGGGCTCGCGCAGGGCTTCGAGCGCAGCCCTGGGAAATTCGGGCAACTCGTCCAAAAACAGCACGCCGTGGTGGGCCAGCGAAATCTCGCCCGGGCGGGGTGGCGAGCCACCGCCCACCAGGGCCACCGCACTGGCCGTGTGGTGCGGGCTGCGCACCGGCCTGCGGCCCCAGTCTTGTGGTGCAAAGCGCCCCACCAGGCTGGCCACGGCGGCGCTTTCCAGGCATTGCGTCAAGTCCATAGCAGGCAACAAGCCAGCAAAGCGCTGCGCCAGCATCGACTTGCCCGAGCCTGGCGGTCCGACCATCAAAAGACTGTGCCCACCGGCTGCCGCAATTTCAAGCACCCGCTTGGGGCCGGCCTGCCCTTTGACATCAGCCAGATCTGGGTAGGCGGCCTGCAATGCTGGCTCAGCGGTCGTCACCCGGCACCAACCCGGGGCCGGCTCCGTGGGGGCTGCATCAACGGGCTGGGGCAAAAACTGCCGCACCACATCGAGCAAATGGCCGGCACTGTAGACCTGGGCCTGCGGCACCAAGGCCGCCTCTTGGGCGCTGCCCGGCGGCAGCACCAGCCGTGTGAGCACCTGCCCGGCATGCAGCGCCAGGCTCATGGCCAGCGCACCGCGCACCGGGCGCAGGTCGCCAGACAACGAAAGCTCGCCAGCAAACTCGTGGCCGGCAAGCCGCGCCGGGTCGATCTGGCCGCTGGCCGCCAGAATACCCAGGGCAATTGGCAGATCAAAGCGACCCGAGTCTTTGGGCAAATCGGCTGGCGCCAGGTTCACCGTGATGCGCTTGTTATTGGGAAACTCCAGCCCAGAGTTCTGAATGGCGCAGCGCACCCGCTCGCGGGCCTCTTTGACCTCGACATCGGCCAGCCCCACCAGCGTGAAGCTCGGCAGGCCATTGGCCAGATGCACCTCGACCGTCACGGCGGCGGCATCCAGCCCGAGCAGGGCCCGGCTTTGCACCAAAGCAAGACTCATGGTGTTCCTCTCTAAAACAGTGCATTTGAGCCGGCTGCGGGCTTAAACGCACCAACACGGTGCATATTTTATTTTGTACAACCATGGTAACCCAAGCCAGTAGTTAACAGTGGCCCAGACGAGGGTCTGGTGAGGGCCTGGTGAGGGCCTGGCGCACCGGTCCTGCGTGGCATGGTCTGTGCGTAGTCATTTTGCTTTTTAACTTTTGAGAGTCGCCCCATGAACCTGTCTAAATCTCTAGCTTCAAGCGCCTTGGCCCTGGGCCTGCTTGCCAACACCGCAGCCCATGGTCAAAGCGCCGCCCCTGCGCCAGATTTCACGCTCGCCTACAACATCGGGGGCACCACGGACTACCGGTTTCGGGGTATTTCGCAGTCCTCCTTCAAGCCAGCGGTGCAGGGGGGCATCGATTTTTCGCACAAAAGCGGCGCCTACGCCGGTGTCTGGGCATCCAATGTCAACTGGATCAAAGACTACATTGGCGCAACCGACGGCTCCTTGGAAGTCGACTTTTTTGGCGGCTACAAGGGCCAGTTGGCCCAAGACCTGGGCTTTGACCTGGGCGTGATTGCCTATTTGTATCCGTCGAATACCGCTGCAGCGAAAACCGCAGACGCCAACACCAACGAGGTCTATGCCGCGCTGACCTACGGCCCGGTCACCGCCAAATACAGCCGCAGCCTGGGCAACTTTGTCGCCAATGCAAATAGCGCCGGCAGCCAATACCTGGAAGTCGCCGCCAGCTTTGATGTCGGCAATGGCTTCTCGATCACACCACGCCTGGGCCGCCAGACCATCCCGAACCAGACCGCCAGCGCCGGCGACTACACCGACTACGCGCTCACCGTCAACAAAGACTTGGGCAATGGCCTGTCGGCTTCGCTGACGCTGCTTGGCACCGATGCCAAGGACGCGTTTTACAAAGTTGCACCGATCGACAACTTGGGCAAAAGTGGCCTGCTGGTCGGCCTGAAATACAGCTTTTGATTCCAACCCCACATTGAGAGGAGACCGCATGAAACTCGTTACTGCCATCATCAAACCCTTCAAGCTCGACGAGGTGCGTGAAGCGCTTTCGGCGATTGGCGTGCAGGGCATCACTGTCACCGAAGTCAAGGGCTTTGGCCGTCAAAAAGGCCATACCGAGCTCTACCGGGGCGCCGAGTATGTGGTGGATTTTTTGCCCAAGGTCAAGATCGAGGCGGCTGTGGCCGACGAGCTGTCTGAGCGCGTGATCGAGGCCATCGAGGGTGCCGCGCGCACCGGCAAGATTGGCGACGGCAAGGTCTTTGTCTACAACCTCGAGCAGGTCGTGCGCATCCGGACCGGTGAGACCGGCCGCGAAGCCC
>Ga0208960_1001813_pt1 | contig 11161 bp, 7 predicted proteins | sample GreLakmeON33MSRF_FD_187703 | JGI IMG/M metagenome (GOLD analysis project Ga0208960, IMG submission 187703) | Freshwater lentic microbial communities from great Laurentian Lakes, MI, USA - Great Lakes metaG ON33MSRF (SPAdes) | ecosystem: Environmental > Aquatic > Freshwater > Lake | place: Great...
CCTTCTGTAATTTCTCCAGCCAACTCTTTTAGATCTCTAGCAATAGTTTTTACAACGGTGGATTTACCTTGACCATTTGCACCCAAAATGCCAATGCGTTGACCTGCCAACACAGATCGACTGACGTTTTGAACGATTACCGTAGGCGGTGTGTCTGCAGGCGCGTCTGATGAGGGCGGATACCCAAATGAAACACCTTGCATAGACAGCATAGGGTTGGGCAAGTTGGCAGGCTCCTTGAACTCAAAGCTAAAGTCTGCGTCCGCAAGTAATGGCGCAATTTTCTCCATACGGTCCAAGGCTTTGACGCGACTTTGTGCTTGCTTGGCTTTGCTGGCTTTGGCCTTAAAACGCGCAATAAATTTTTGTAAATGCGCGATCTTGTCTTGTTGTTTAGAAAAAGCGTTTTGTTGCAATTCCATTTGCTCGGCACGCATGTCTTCAAACTTGCTGTAATTGCCACCGTAACGCACCAATTTGGCTGCGTCTATGTGTAAGGTGACATTGGTCACCGCATCTAAAAATTCACGGTCATGGCTAATCACCACCATCGTGCCTTCGTAGCGTTTCAGCCATGCTTCTAACCAAACCAGGGCATCTAAGTCCAAATGGTTGGTGGGTTCATCTAGCAACAGAAGATCGGAAGGGCACATCAAGGCACGCGCCAATTGCAAGCGCATGCGCCAACCGCCCGAAAAACTGTTGACGGGATTGTCTAGTTCCGTGGTTTTAAATCCCAGTCCTAATATCAAAGATTGCGCACGGGCTGGCGCGTCATGCTCGCCTGCGTCATACAGCGCCATGTAGGCGTGGCCCATGCGATCGCCATCACCACTTTCTTCAGCTGCAGCAACTTCTATACGGGCATCACACAAAACCGTATCGCCTTCGATCACAAATTCGGTGGCGCTTTGGTCCGTCTCAGGCATGTCCTGCGCCACTTGTCCCATTCGCCATTGCGCTGGGATGTAGTATTCGCCGGCATCTTCTTGCAAGCTACCGTTCAAAAGTCCAAAGAATGTTGATTTACCAGCGCCATTGCGACCGACCAATCCCACTTTTTCGGATGGATTGACGGTGACGGTCGCACTGTCTAGCAAGACTTTGGCGCTTCGACGTAAAACAATATTTTTTAAGGTAATCATGTGTTGGTATTGTTAAGAATGATTGCCTGTCGAGTTAGCAAAAGAACTTGGTCATCTCCCGCGCTCGTGGTTAACCACATCACGTCGAGATTAGGAAACGCGGCTTCAAAGTATTCATGTTCATTGCCTATTTCTAAAACCAATATGGCATTTTCTTGCATGTAATCGGGTGCGTCATGCAATAAACGGGTGATAAAGCGCATGCCATCCGGTCCGCCATCGAGCGCTATTGCTGGTTCACTAACGTATTCTTTAGGCAATGTCGCCATGCTTTGGCTATTCACATAAGGCGGATTGCAGAGAATGAGGTCAAACTTATGTTGGATATTTTGAAAACCGTCTGACTGCACCCATGTCATGCGTTCTTGCAATCCGTGGCGATCCATATTGATTACAGCAACTTCAAGTGCTTCAGCACTGATATCACTCCCAACCACTTTTACATCGGGATAGGCGAGGGCGGCAAGAATCGCTAAGCTGCCGTTGCCTGTGCACATATCGAGCAGATGTTTCGTGTCTGCAGATAACCATGGATCGATATTTCCAGAGGCCAAGACTTCGGCGATCAATGAACGCGGAACGATCACTCTTTCGTCCACATAAAAAGACACACCTTCCAGCCATGCTTCTTGCGTTAAGTAGGCCACGGGCTTTCGTGTTGCAATACGTTGCGCGATCAACTGCTGAACATTGACAAGGTCAGCCTCTATCACCAAGGCGTCTTGTGCGTCGTCTGTGAAATCAGTATCTAGAGGCAGTCCCAGTTGCCATAAAACCAACCAAGCTGCTTCATCCTGTGCATTGTTGGTGCCATGACCAAAACTCAATCTCGCATGTAAATGGGCATCTTCAAGTTGGGTGGCACAGTCTTCAATTAACGCGCTCAGTCTTTTAGGTGACGTCATCACGCGCGGTGTTCGGCGCCAGAAGATAGGCTATGTAGACGCTCTAATACGCGTCGATAAATATTTTTGAGTGGTTCTATATCGGCCACAGCAATATGCTCATCGATTTTGTGGATCGTTGCGTTGGGCGGTCCTAATTCAATAACTTGCGGACATATTTGTGCAATGAAACGGCCGTCGCTAGTGCCACCCGTTGTAGAGAGTTGGGTTTGTATGCCGGTTTCATCAGCGATGGCCGCTTGTACCGCTTTCACTAAATCACCTGGCTTGGTTAGGAATGGCAAGCCTCCTACAACCCAAGCGAGTTCATAGTTCAATTTGTGTCGCACTAAAACTTCCTCAACACCCTTTTTCAATTCTTGAACCGTCGACTCAGTAGAAAAACGGAAATTAAAATCCACCACGCATTCACCAGGAATGACATTGCCAGCACCTGTGCCCGCGTGGATATTGCTTATTTGCCACGATGTAGGTTGAAAAAACTCATTGCCTTTGTCCCACACTGTTTGAGCAAGTTCAGCCATGGCGGGGGCGAAGGTATGGATGGGGTTGAGCGCCAACTGCGGATAGGCAATGTGCCCTTGGATACCTTTGACGGTGAGTTTGCCGCTCATCGTGCCACGGCGTCCGTTTTTAATCATGTCGCCAGTGCGCTCGACAGAAGTGGGTTCGCCCACAATGCACCAGTCAAGTTTTTCACCACGGGCTTTCAATGCCTCACAGACTTTTACCGTACCATCCACTGCAGGGCCTTCTTCATCACTGGTGAAAAGCAACGCAATATTAAAAGCGGGGTCACTCTGAGCCGCTAAAAATTCTTCAATCGAAACCACCATGGCAGCCAGCGAAGTTTTCATATCGCTGCTGCCACGGCCAAACAATTTGCCATCGCGGTGCGTTGGCGTAAAAGGATCGCTACTCCATTTGGCGATCGGGCCGGTAGGAACTACGTCGGTGTGACCCGCAAATACTAATGTTTTAGAGTGGGCATGCGTGCTGCGTTTGATGGCCCACAAATTACGCACGCGAAATGTGTCTGGACCACTATCGATGCGTTCGCACTCAAAACCTAAGGGGGCAAGATGCGACGCTATTAAGTCTAAACAGCCGGCGTCTTCAGGCGTTGCCGAAGGACGTGCAATCAGTTGTTCGGCAAGCGCAAGTGTGCGGGACATGTGGTGGATAACGTAAATTTAGTCGCGCAACAAGTCGTTCAACGATGTTTTGGCGCGGGTTTGCGCGTCCACACGTTTCACGATCACCGCGCAATACAAACTATATTTACCATCGGCACTGGGTAAATTACCAGAGACCACAACAGAGCCAGACGGAATGCGACCGTAAGTCACTTCGCCAGTTGCTCTGTCATAAATTTTGGTGCTTTGGCCGATGTAAACGCCCATGGAAATCACGGAGTTTTCTTCAACGATCACGCCCTCCACAACCTCGGAGCGCGCACCGATAAAGCAATTGTCTTCAATGATGGTGGGGTTGGCTTGCACGGGTTCGAGCACACCACCCAAACCTACGCCGCCAGACAAATGGACGTTTTTTCCGACTTGCGCGCATGAACCTACGGTGGCCCATGTATCGACCATGGTGCCTTCGTCCACATAGGCGCCAATATTGACGTAACTAGGCATCAAAATAGCGCCCTTGGCGATATAGCTACCACGGCGTGCCACAGCAGGCGGAACCACCCGAACGCCACTGGCTTTCATTTCTTCTTCGCTCAAATGGGCAAATTTAGTGGGAACTTTGTCGTAAAAGCCCAAGTCGCCTGCTTTGATAACTTCGTTATCTTTCAAACGGAAAGACAGCAGCACCGCTTTTTTAATCCACTGGTGCGTGGTCCATTGGCCAACCGCTTGGCGGGTGGCTACGCGCATGCGCCCGGCGTTCATCTCGGCAATGACGTGTTCCACCGCATCGCGAACTTCTTGCGATGCATTGGCAGAGTTGATGGAAGCGCGGTTCTCCCAAGCGGTATCAATAATGGATTGAATTTGAGCGGTCATAGTTGATCTTTTTTGAATAGTGAAAAGGATTTATGGGCGTTGAACAAATTCAACAATGCGTTGTGCGGCTTGCATGCATTCCTGGGTCTCAGCAACCAAGGCCATGCGAATTCGCCCAGCGCCAGGATTGAAGCCCTGAGACTCACGCGCTAAAAAGCTGCCTGGCAAAACTGTCACATTGTATTGAGCCAGCAGATCCCTGGCGAAAGCTTGGTCGTCACCGCCTGGCACAGCCGCCCAAAGGTAAAAAGCTGCATCAGGTAACTTAACGTCTAGGACCTGCGCCAAAAGGGGCGTGACTGCCGCAAACTTTTGGCGGTACATATCGCGATTGGCCACCACATGGGCTTCGTCATTCCACGCGGCAATGCTGGCCGCTTGCACCATGCCACTCATGGCGCTTCCGTGGTAAGTGCGATAAAGCAAAAATTGCTTGATCAGGTTTGCGTCACCCGCCACAAAGCCGCTGCGCATCCCGGGCACATTGCTGCGTTTGGAAAGACTGGTGAAGGCAACGAGATTTTTGTAATCCGTTCTACCTAATTTGTAAGAGGCTTCTAAGCCCCCCAATGGTGGCTCTTCTCGAAAATAAATCTCGCTGTAGCACTCGTCGCTGGCGATGACAAAACCAAAGCGGTCACTTAATTCAAAGAGTGTTTTCCAATCTTCTAAGGGCATAACCGAACCAGTGGGGTTACCGGGCGAGCATACAAATAGCAATTGCGTGTTTTTCCAGACATCTTCTGAAACCTTGGCCCAATCGACATTGAAATTCAGTGCCGGATCGCTAGGAGCGTAATAGGCTTGTGCGCCCGCAAGCAAGGCCGCACCCTCATAGATTTGATAGAAGGGGTTGGGGCAAACCACAGTAGCCCCGGCTTTTGATCCATCCACCACGGTTTGGGCAAAAGCAAACAAAGCCTCGCGCGATCCATTGATCGGCAAAATTTGGTTGTCGGGGTTAAGCGTCAAACCATAACGCCTTTGAAGCCAGTTAGCGCAGGATTGGCGCATAGCAGAAATACCGGCCGTAGCTGGGTAGGAACTTAGGGCCGCAGTGGAAGATGCAAGGGCATCCAAAACCAATTGCGGCGTGGCATGACGCGGTTCACCGATGCCAAGGCTGATAGGGGGATATTCTGCTGAGGGTGCAACGGTTGAAAAAAGTTGCTTTAAGCGCTCAAAAGGGTATGGCTGAAGTCTTTGTAAAAGGGGATTCATGACTGCTATTATCGTCAAGCCATAACCTCCTTACTGACCCTGTCGCTATGTCTTTACTGCTTGATTTAACGCGCGCCAAAGAATTTGCTCAAGAACCTGAGCAGTTGCAACAACTCTTAGTTACTTTTGAGCACAGTTTGTCCTCAGAACTTTTAGAACTAGATGTGGCATTTGCCCATGGAAATACCCAAAAAGCTGAGCATGCACTGCACGCCCTCAAAGGCTTTTTACCCATGTTCACGGTCGACCTCTTGGGCTCCTCAGTGGTCGATTTATATGCCAAATCTAGGCAACAGCCTTTTGAGACAACTAAGTCGCAATTTACTACCTTGGTACCCAATTTGGAGCTTCTCTTGTCTCAGGTTCGTGACCGTCTGAGCCCTTTATGATGCATACCTAGTTAAAAGAGGTTTTAGGTGCGTCTGAATTCAATCAAGTTGTCGGGTTTCAAGTCTTTTGCGGACCCCACAAATTTCCTTTTGCCAGGCCAATTAGTCGGTGTGGTCGGCCCTAACGGTTGCGGTAAGTCCAACATCATGGACGCGGTACGCTGGGTTTTGGGCGAAAGCCGAGCCAGCGAGTTGCGCGGCGACTCGATGCAAGACGTCATTTTTAACGGCACCACCAGCCGAAAAGCGTCTAGCCGTTCCAGTGTAGAACTCGTCTTTGACAACTCCGATTACCGTGCGGGTGGTCAATGGAGCCAATTCACTGAAATTGCTGTCAAGCGCGTCCTGACACGCGACGGAACCAGTAGTTATTACATCAATAACCAACCCGTACGCCGTCGTGACGTGCAAGACGTATTTTTGGGTACTGGCTTGGGTCCAAGGGCCTACGCCATCATTGGCCAAGGCACGATCAGCCGCATCATTGAATCCAAGCCTGAAGAACTTCGTTTGTTTTTGGAAGAGGCCGCTGGCGTCTCCAAGTACAAAGAGCGACGCCGTGAAACAGAAAACCGGCTGAGTGACACCCGCGAGAACTTGACGCGTGTCGAAGATATCTTGCGCGAGCTCACAGCCAACCTCGAAAAACTAGAAAAACAGGCTGAAGTTGCCCAACGTTTCAACACCTTGCAATCAGACGTCACGCTCAAACAGCGGCAACTCTGGTTCTTAAAGCGCGCTGATGCCGAAGTTGATCAGACGAACATCAAAACCCAAGTTGACAAATCTGTTACTGAATTGGAATCTCGCATCGCCGATTTGCGACATATCGAGGCAGATTTAGAAACTATTCGCCAGGCGCATTACGCGGCTGGAGATCAAGTCAACCAATCGCAGGGCGCTTTGTACGAAGCCAGCGCTGAAGTCGGTCGCCTCGAGGCTGAAATTCGTTTTGTGGTGGAAGGCCGCCAACGCGCACAGGCACGACTGGCGCAGATGAAAGAGCAAACCCTGCAATGGACACAGCAGAGCGAGCAGGCTGCACTAGAGATCTCGCAGTTATCAAACAAATTAGGAGAGGCCGAAATTCAAGCTGCCGCTCTGTCTGAACAAATCGAACAAGTTCACGTCACCTTGCCCGAGCAAGAAACCGCCCTAGAAGCCGCCCAAATGCGAGCGAACGAGCAGCGTAATGCGGTATCTCAGGTTCAACAACGCATACAAGTGCTTGCGGCAGACCAACGCAATATTGAAGAGCAAAGCAAACAGTTGGAATTGCGCAAAGAGCGTCTCAACAACGACCAACAATCGTTGAATGCACCTGACCCACAAAAGATTGAGCTACTCAAGATACAACGTAACGACGCGCAAGCTGCTGCCGAGCAAAAGACTTCGCAACTCGAAGCTTTGCAGGCCCAAGTTCCAGAACTAGATGAGTCCCGTAGAGGAGCGCAAGACAGCGTCAACGCAGAGCAGTCCAAACATGCCGATTTATCGGCGCGCTTGCAAGCTTTGCAAGCGCTTCAGGCCAAAGTTCAAACCAACGACAAACTCAAGCCTTGGTTGGCCTCCCATGGGTTAGAAGGGTTGCAGGCCTTGTGGCAACGTATCCATATCCAAGCAGGCTGGGAAAACGCGCTTGAGGCTGCACTACGCGAGCGGCTCTCAGCATTTGAAATCAGCAAGTTAGAAATGGTTAGCGGCTTTGCTGCAGATGCGCCACCTACCAAACTCACCTTTTTTACACCTGCCAATGCGGCGCTTGACAGCACTTCTGGTGATTTGCAACGCCTCGCTGAATTGCTGCGATTGAACGACGCTGGCCACAAAGCTTTAATGGGTGAATGGTTGCAAGGTTGTTTTGTTGCACCTGATCTTGCGCAAGCCTTGTCTAAGCGTCAACAACTTAAACCTGGTCAGGCTATTTATGTTCCCCAAGGGCACGCAGTAACCGCCCACAGCGTGAGTTTTTATGCCCAAGATAATGAGCAAGCAGGTCTACTCGCGCGTTCGCAAGAAATTGAAAACTTAGATAAGAGTCTTAAAGCGCAGGCCCTCATCAGCGAAGAGGCGCGTCAGACTTTATCGCGAAGCGAATATGCGTATCGTGATGCATCACAAAGTTTGGTTAGTGTGCGCGCGGAATCCACCGCTTCCCAAGCACGTGTGCACGAGGTAGAAGTTGAACTCCTGCGATTGACGCAAATTGCAGAGCAAATGCGTCTTCGTGGCGATCAAATTGGTCAAGATTTAGGCGACGTCGAAACGCAGTTGTTAGAACTCAACAACCGCAGATCCCAAGCCCAAGAAGATTTTGAAGCGCTCGATATGCAACTGGCAGACGCTCAAGAGCGCCATGCCCAATTAGATGAAACAGTCATTCAAGCGCAGCAGAGTTTCAATGCAACACGAGAACGCCAAAGTGAACTAGAGCGCCAAGCCCAAGAAGCAGATTTCGCGAAAAGAAGTTTGTCTACCCGTGAGGCTGAACTCAATCGCGTCATCGAAACAGCACAGCTGCAGTCTGCTTCGATTGCGCAAGAAGAAAAATTGGTGCAAGAAGATCTCGCCCGCTTATCAGACGCAACAGCGCAATCTGGTTTACAAGTTGCGTTGAATGTCAAACTAGAACGCGAAGCAGCGCTAGCTGCCAAGCGTAGCGAATACGACGACTTAACGGCTAAGTTACGCGCAAGCGATGAGCACCGTCTGCGCTTGGAGCGTGAACTCGATCCTATGCGCCAACGCATTACCGATTTGCAACTCAAAGAACAGGCAGCACGTTTAGGTTTCGAGCAATACAACCAGCTTTTGATAGACAACGCGGCTGATTTAGAAACCATCGCCCTGTCTATTTCAGAAAACAACGTACGTTTGACTGGCCTTCAGTCTGAGATTGACCGTTTACAACGCGAAATCAATGCGCTCGGGCCCGTCAATATGGCGGCGCTTGATGAGCTCACGGCTGCAACAGAACGCAAGTCCTTCCTAGACGCACAGTCCGCGGACTTGAACGAAGCGATGGCCACCTTGGAGGACGCTATCCGCAAGATCGATGCAGAAACCCGTGCTTTGTTAGACGAAACCTTCAATAGCGTTAACCTGCATTTCGGAAAAATGTTCCCTGAACTCTTTGGCGGTGGCAACGCCCGCTTGGTGATGACAGGCGAAGAGATTTTGGATTCGGGTGTGCAAGTGATGGCCCAGCCTCCAGGTAAAAAGAACCAAAGCATCAACCTGCTTTCAGGCGGCGAAAAAGCGCTCACCGCGATTGCCTTGGTTTTTGCCATCTTCCAACTCAACCCCGCGCCATTCTGTTTGTTGGACGAGGTGGACGCACCCTTGGACGATTCAAACACCGAACGCTTCGCGAAATTGGTGACAACCATGTCCAAGAGTACCCAGTTCTTATTTATCTCCCATAACAAGATCACGATGCAAATGGCCGAGCAATTGATCGGCGTGACCATGCAAGAACAAGGTGTGTCACGTATCGTGGCGGTTGATATGGAATCCGCCATTTCCATGGTCGATACCGTTTGATACCGCTGCAGACATGAGTAATCTTCAAATTGGTTTGGCAATTGCAGGCGGCGTTGTGCTGGCCGCTGTTGTGGCGCACAGCACCTGGACGTCGCGTAAAAACAAACCACGTCAAGCCGACCCTGTCGACCAAGAAACGTTGATAGAGCCTGCGAGTATTTCTTCTGCAAGTTTTGATGTTCCGCTAGAACCCGCTTTTGAATCTACGCCAGGTTATCCTCGATCAAACACAGATACCCTGACTGTTCCTCAGCAACAAACGTCTTTGTCGCATGACCCTGTGAACGACATGGCGCTGGCGATGATGCAAGAAGCAACTATGCATGCCCAGCGTGAACCTAATGCAGCTGACTTAGCGCGAATCGCCGCAGATAAAGCCAAAGCGGCAGAACGCGCAGCAGAAGAAAAACGCACGCAAGCAACTCAGGCTGCACGTGACATAGCCGCACCCGATTTAATACCTGTCGAAAAACGTCTTATATTGGACGCCTTGATTGATGTGATTGCCGCGATTGAAATCGACCACCCCATCTCCGGCGAGGCAACGCTTGCTGCGATGCCACCTACGCGTCGTGTTGGTAACAAACTGTTTATTTTGGAAGGCCTGCACACTGAAACAGGGCTGTGGGAGCAACCTCGCAATGGCCAGCGATACAGCGCTTTTCAAGCGGGCGTACAACTTGCTAACCGCATGGGTGCATTGAATGAAATTGAATTCTCAGAATTCGTTTTAAAAATTCAGCACTTTTCCGATGCCATCAATGGAGCGCCTGAGTTCCCAGACATGCTCGACGAGGTTGCCCGTGCACGCGAGCTTGATAGCTTTGCGAGCGCACACGATGCGCAATTGAGTTTCACGATCAAAGCTGTCAGAACGGCTTGGAGCCCAGGCTATGTGCAACAAAATGCGGCGCGTCTTGGTTTTGTAGCCGGTGTGATTCCCGGTCGCATGGTAGTTCCAGCGCCTGTTGTGGGGTTACCTCCCATTTTGGGTTTGACATTTGATGCGCAAGCAGCCATGTCTGAAGACCCTGCGCAGTCTGCTATTTGGGAACTCACACTCTCGCTCGACGTACCCCAAGTAGACCGCCAAGAGGAGCCTTTTGCACGCATGGTGCACACAGCCGATGAATTAGCCCGTGTGATGGACGGTGCGGTCACCGATGACAACAGCCAAGCTTTGTCGCAAGCCGCGATTGCTTCCATTTCAAAAGATCTGCAAGCGCTCTACGATACGCTAGATGCCAGAGATTTATCGGCAGGATCTGTTCAAGCAAGACGCTTGTTTAGCTAATGGACCCGCAAACACCAGCAACGCGGGCGCTGGCGTTGCGACAGCTCCTCAATACCTATGGGCACCAATACTATGTGTTGGATGCACCTACGGTGCCAGACGCCGTATACGATCGCTTATTTCGTGAGCTGCAACAACTAGAAGCTGCGCACCCAGACTTATTAACGCCCGATTCACCAACACAACGCGTAGGTGGCAAACCACTCGATGCATTTAGTTCTGTGCGCCATGCAGTGCCCATGCTCAGTATTCGTACAGAAACGGACACCACAGCCAGTGGTGCAGGACTTTTTGACGATCGTATTCGTAAAGAACTTGGATTAGAAGCATCCGATGATTTGGTCGAGTATGTCGGTGAGTTGAAGTTTGATGGTTTGGCCATGAGCTTGACGTACGAAGACCAGGTTTTGGTCCAAGCTGCTACGAGAGGGGACGGCGAATGGGGCGAGGACGTTACCCAAAATATCCGCACCATCGGTCAAATTCCACTAAGACTTCCCTCAGATGCTCCAAAACTTCTAGAAGTGCGTGGCGAGGTTTATATGGGACGCGCTGATTTTGAAGCGCTCAATGAACGCCAACGCACTCGCATCGCAGCTGGCGAAAAGAATGAAAAAACTTTTGTCAATCCGCGCAATGCTGCAGC
>Ga0208960_1001815_pt1 | contig 11156 bp, 7 predicted proteins | sample GreLakmeON33MSRF_FD_187703 | JGI IMG/M metagenome (GOLD analysis project Ga0208960, IMG submission 187703) | Freshwater lentic microbial communities from great Laurentian Lakes, MI, USA - Great Lakes metaG ON33MSRF (SPAdes) | ecosystem: Environmental > Aquatic > Freshwater > Lake | place: Great...
TGTTGCAGGAGACGCTCGTGACGCTGTGGGCGAAGCGCGCGGAGTTCGATGCGACCAAGGAATTTCTCCCGTGGGCCTGCGGCATTGCGCGGTTCAAGGTGCGCGAGTTCTGGCGCAAGCAACCGCGCTGGGAGTCCTTCGCCAGCGAGGATTTGATGGCATTGATTGATGCCCGGCGCGAAGTGTTGGAGTCGGAGATTTCCGTGCGCGGCGAGAAGTTGCGCGAATGCCTCGCCAAACTGCCGGCGGAACAACGCACCACGTTGCATCGCTACTACGCCGAAGAGGAAACGGTGGAATCGCTCGCCCTGCGCGAGGGGCGGAGCGTGGAGGCGATTTACAAATTGCTCCAGCGCGTGCGCCGCGCGTTGCTGGATTGCATCGAGCGCGGGGTGCGCGCGGAAGGAGCCTTGTCATGACCAGTCGCGAAACCCACGACCTGCTTTTCAGCCGCGTCTGCGACGGTCTCGCGACGGCGGAGGAAATCGGCGAGTTGCATCGCCGGTTGCGCACCGACCCAGGGGCGCTGGATGCGTGGCTGCATTACTCTGCCTTGCATGGCGAACTCGCCGGTGGCAAGGCACTGGCGGGCGCGCTCACGTCGGAACAGGGACAGCATTTCAAAGCGCTGCCATCGCTGACGAATCGCGATGTGATTCCGATGCCGCGCCAAAGTTTCTGGGTGCAATGGCGTCCCCTCACGGCGGCGGCGGCGGGCTTGGCGTTTGGCTTGTTCACCGCGTCGCTGGTGTGGGCTTACGTTACTCCGCTTGCGAGCAAGGCCATCACCTTGCTCGAAGACAACTTTGAATCGGCTTCCGCGCCACTGGCCACCCGGGTGGCGCTTGAGCCTGGCATCTGGCGCGGAGATTACGCGGAGATGGTCGCCGAGGAGCAGGGGGTGAAGCCGGCGAGTGGTGGGAAAATGCTGCGGTTCCTGCGCGCGAACTATGATGGCAAATCCCGCGCGGCGGGCGGTCATCTGGCGGATGTTTACCGCTTGATTGATGTGCGTTCCTATCGCAGCGAACTCGCGGACGGTGGTGCGGTAGTGCAGGTGTCGGCGAGCTTCGATGCGGTCTCGTTTCCGCCGGATGAAAAATACGGCTGTGCGATTTCAGTTTACGCGCTCGATGCCGAGACAGCCCCCAGCGGTCCCAAGCGCATAGGCACCGCGCTGACGACGGACTCGCTTGCGATGGCCCGCAGCAGTCGCACGCGGCTGGACCGCGACCCCGCGACCTGGCAGCGCCTGACCACGGAACTGCGCCTGCCGGCTAACACCGACTACCTCGTCGTCCGGCTGCACATCACGCAGGCGTTTGATGCGGACGGGAAGGCTACCTTCACCGGCAGCTACGCTGACGATGTGCGTGTATCGCTCGTGCGGAGGACGCTGCTGCCTTGAAACATTCTTCCAAATCAATGCCGCGCCGCTGCCCGGTAGGAACTTCAAAGTCCGAACCTGAAAACTCCACGACCCCATGAACAGCAAGCACACGATTGGTTCCAGAAATTTACTCACTCCCTCAGCGAAGCTGGGCTTCACGCTTATCGAACTGTTGGTGGTCATTGCCATCATCGCGATTCTCGCCGGGATGCTCCTGCCCGCTTTGGCCAAGGCGAAGGCCAAGGCGCACGCCACCAAGTGCCTCAGCAACAACCGCCAGATTGGCATGGCCTCGATGCTCTACGTGAGTGACTTCGATGACGCCTATCCGTGGGGCACCCAAATCAACGGCGGAGCACAAGCGGCGACAGCCAACGACCCGACCGCCTGGAACATACTTCTGCTCCGCTACATCGGCCTCACCTCGACGAACGGATTGACCGTGGTGCCGGCCTACCTCTGCCCCGCCAAGGACGACACGGTGCAACTGCCCGGCGTGCTCTTCCCCATGAGCTATCGCGCCAACGAACACGCCTTCCGCGCCACCATCAACCGCTATCCGGCCCCCTTGCGGGCTTCCCAAATCAACAGCCCCACCACGATTGCGGTCGTGCTGGAGAAAGAGAAGAGCAACAACCAGCTCCAGTTCAGCTATGCCAGTCTGGACAACACTCGCAATGGTTGGAACGCATCCAACGGCAGAGGAATGATTCGCCACTCACAAGGCACGACGACCACAGCCGCTGACGGCCACGTCGAATTGCTGAAACTGCCTCCGCTCGTAGTCGGTCAACCCGACCCCGCAGACCTGTTCGAGTTGGGCGACACCCGCGGAAACCCCGCTGGCGGGGCGCAGCCGATTGCTTACACCTCCGCTCGCGCGAAACTTTGGTTCCGGGAGCAAACCACTTGGCTGGCTTTCTGAAACAGTCGCACGCCGCGCTGGTCACACGCGCGCCGCGCGGCCACTCCCAATTCACTTCCCGCCGACCCCACAGACCCTGAGGTGCAGCGTAACATCGGCATCACGCAACCCGTCCTCTGGCTCAAGTAACTCTCCAAGCCCACAGTCACCACCTACATGAGCCGCTTCCTCACCCTCGCCGCGACCTTGCTCTCGCTCACCACGCTCCATGCCGCGTCGCCCGCGAAGCCCAACATCGTCTTCATCTTGGCCGATGACCTCGGGTTCGCCGAGATCGGGGCGAACGGTTCCGATCGCTACAAGACGCCGAACATTGACTCGCTCGCCAAGACGGGCATCCGCTTCAACCACTTTTACACCGTTCCGCTCTGCGGCCCATCACGCGCGCTCATTCTGACCGGACGCTATGGTTTCCGCTCAGGCGCGGTTACCCAAGACGCTTGCGGTTCCATCCTTCGCACCGGCGACAAAGCCGAAGTCATGGTTCCCACGGTCCTGAAGAAGGCTGGCTACGCCACCGCGATGATTGGCAAATGGGGCCAGATATTGCCCTCGGGAGATGCGACGGATTGGGGTTTCGACCACGTCTTGAGCTACAAGGCCAGCGGCATCTATTGGAACAAATCCGCCGCCGCCGCGTGGGTCAAAAAGTATGCGCTCACCGGTGAAAAAGGTGCCGACGACGGGGTCCGCGCCAACCCGGGCCCTTACAACATCAACGAGAAAAAGCTGACGATGACGGACGCGGAATACATGCCCGACCTGATGCAGAAGAGCGCCCTCGACTTCATCAACTCCAACCAGAGCAAACCCTTCTTCCTCTACTACTCGCTGTCGTTCGTGCATTCGCAAATCCTGCCCACGCCCGACAGCGCGCCGCCCGCGCCCGGCACAGACGCCGCCGCCCGCTACGTCCAGCTCTACAACGACAACATCACCTACATGGACAAACTCATCGGCAAACTCCTCGCCGAATTGGAGCGCCTTAAACTCCGCGACAACACCGTTGTCTTCTTCATGGGCGACAACGGCACCGCCAAGGCGAACGCCGATCGCGCAACCATCGGCGGCCGTCGCATCGTCGGACAAAAGGGCGGCATGGAGGAAGGCGGCGGGCTTGTCCCCTTCATCGTCAGTTGGCAAGGCGTCAGCCCCGCGGGCAAGTTGAACGAAAACTTCACCGACGCTTCGGACTTGCTGCCCACCTTCGCTGAAATTGCCGGCGCGCCCCTGCCGGGAAATCGGGTCATTGATGGCAAGAGCCTGCTTCCCCAAATCAAAGGTGATACGAAATCTCCGCGCACCTGGGCCTTCAACCAGCTCGGCGGAAATTACTACGTGCGGGAAGCGGGCTGGAAACTCAATCAGGCCGGCCAGCTCTTCGACATGAAGAACGCACCCTTTGAAGAGATTCCTGTGGCTGCTGATTCCAAAGACGCAGCCGCGATCGCCGCTCGCCAACGTCTCAGTGCCGCCCTCGCGGAACTCAATCCCGGTGCCGGTTTCAAAGGCGAGGGCAGCGGTCGCGGTGACAAGACCAAGAAGGAGAAAACGGCCGCCGCTCCCGATGCGAAACCCGCGACCACGTCATCTGTCGCACCAGCCGCCGCTGCTCTGGACCCCGTCGCCGCCGAGCGCGCCGCGAAGTTCGACCGGCTCGACAAGGCCAAGACCGGCAAGCTCACGCGCGAGTATTACACCGCCAACCAGTCCGATGCCGTCGCCGCCGCGGAACGCTTCGAGAAGATGGACACCAACAAGGACGGCTTCGTGACGCGCGAGGAATACATCAGCAACGGCAAGCAGCAGAAATGACCACGCTCGTGACTCCGCTCACGTGACTCTCATCCAATCACTTCACACCCATGAAACACACCATCCCGCTCCTCCCCGTCCTGCTGCTCGTGCCACTGGCCGCGCCTGCCGAGGCACCGGGAGAAGATGTCGCGGCCCCTGCTTCGATGACGATCCCTTTGATCAAACCATGAAAACACTGACAACAATCTCGCTGATCCTTCTCTTGTCCGCGTCCTACATGGCGAAGGCTGAGGCCGACAAAGCCTCGAAAAGACAGGCCCGGCGCAAGGCTGCGGAAACTGCGCAGGCGACGCAGAAACCGTCAGAAGTCGCCGCTCCGGCGAAGACCGGCCTTCGGCTGCCGAGCCTGTTTGGCGACCACATGATTCTTCAGCAGAACATGAAGAACACGATCTGGGGATGGGCCAATCCGAAGGAAAAAATCACCGTGACGGCATCCTGGGGTGCCTCGGCCTCGACGCAAGCCGGTGCGGACGGTGCGTGGAAGGTCTTCCTGGATACACCCGCGTTTGGCACGGGGCATTCGCTGAAAATCACCGGCTCGAAAACCATCGAGATCAAGGACGTCGCCATCGGTGAAGTGTGGCTCTGCGCCGGACAGTCCAACATGGGCTGGTCCACCGGGAACTCCGCGGAGGCGGACTTGGAGGCGAAGGTCAACCTGCCGAACTACCGTATCTTCAAATCCGCCCGCGAGCACTGGCATGAGCCGCTGAAGGAGAAACGTGATCTCCTCAATCAATGGAAGCCCTGCAATCCGGAGTCCGCCGCCGAGACCTCCGTCGTGGCGTATAACTTTGGCAAGAAACTCCATCTCGCGCTCAACGTGCCCGTCGGGATCATCCAGCAGGCTTATGCGGGCACGCCGATCGAGGGCTGGATGCCGTGGGAGGTTCAGCAGGACATCGCGCAATCGAAGACGCAGAAGGCAGAGATGGATCGCAGCGCCCAGCGACAACTGGCTGGCAAGGGCGAAAGCCGCGAGAAGTCGCTCGCCACATTCCAGAGCGAACTCGCTGAATACAACGCCAAGGTCGCCGCGGGCGAGACCATGAAGAACAAGGCGCGGGCGCTGCAACCTCCCTCCATCACCAAGCCCGCTAACTTGGGGAATCAGTATCCGGCCAATATCTTCAACGGCATGATCCATCCCATCCGACCTTATGGAATCAAAGGCGCCATCTGGTATCAGGGCGAGCGCAATTCCAAGACCGCGCCGCAAGCCGTCGCCTACGGTGAGCAACTGAAGCGACTCATCAGCTACTACCGCTCCTCATGGCATGAACTCTCCGGCGGCAACGTGGCAAAAGACTTCCCGTTCTTCTTCACGCAGTTGCCCAGTTGGGAGCCGCCGCAGACGCAGCCCGTCGAAGGCGTCGAGGCCACGTGGCCGGTCAACCGCGAAGCGATGCGACTCGTCAGCATGGAGATGCCACATACCGGCATGGCGGTGGGCATTGATTGCGGCGACCCCGTTGCCCTGCATCCGCAAAACAAGAAGCCCATCGGCATCCGCCACGCCTATCTCGCGCTCAAGGAAGTCTATGGCAAAGACATCGTCCCCTGCGGCCCGCGTTACCTCAGCCAGAAGATCGGAGGCAGCAAAATCACTCTCGAGTTCGACAGCATCGGCAGCGGCATGATGCCCGCCAAACTCGGCAAGCTGAATGCCTTTGCCATCGCCGGAGCGGACAAAAAATGGCATTGGGCCGATGCCGAGATCGCAGGAAACAAGGTCATCGTTTCATCCAAGGACGTGCCCACTCCCGTGGCCGTCCGCTACGCCTGGGCGATGAATCCCTCGCAGCGCAATCTGCTCTACAACAAGGAAGGCCTTCCCGCCTCGCCCTTCCGAACCGACAACTGGCCGCTCTTCGATCCCAACGATCCCGCCGTGCGCGTCGAGAAACCCGAAAAGACCGACGAAGCCCTCGATGCGAAGAGGAACTTCAAGGATTGGGAGCGGCCGAAGATGACCCAGTAGCTCGCCCAACTCCAATCCTCTCACGCACACCGACGATGAAACTTACCTTCACACTCCTCACCGCTCTGCTGTTCGCGCCGCTGGCCGCGCTGCACGCAGCCGAGCCGCCGCTCAATGTCTTACTCATCACTGCCGATGACCTCGGCTATGAGGCCATGGATTTCCTCGATGGCAAGGTGCCGGGCGTCACGCCGAATCTGAGCAAGCTCGCGGCCGAGGGCCTTAGTTTTCAGCATGGCTTCGTCAACAACGCCATTTGTTGTCCGAGCCGCAGCATCATTGCCACGGGGCGCTATGGGCATAACAGCGGGTTGTTTGGTTTCAACAAGCTGACCAAGCCGATCCCCACGGTGTTTGGCACCTTTCAGAAGGCGGGTTATCTTACCGGCGTTCTCGGCAAAGTCAGTCACTCCACGCCTGATGCGGCGTTCAAATGGGACTATATGCACGATTACGCGGAACTCGGCGCGGGTCGCAGTCCGACGAAGTATCACGACTTCGCGAAGGAGTTCTTCGCCCGCTGCAAGTCGGAGAACAAACCCTTCTACTTCATGGTCAACTCCCATGACCCGCATCGCCCGTTCTACGATCCCAAAGGGCGCGGCAAGAATGGCGAAGAAGTTCCTTCGCGCCTCTTCAAGCCCGAGGAGATGGTCATCCCCAGCTACCTCGCCGACCTGCCGAAAGTCCGCGAGGAATACGCGCATTACTTCAACTCCGTGCGTCGTCTCGACGACACCGTGGGCCGCGTGCTCAAGGCGCTCGATGACTCCGGCCTCGCCAGTCGCACGCTCGTCGTCTTCATCACCGACAACGGCTCATCGTTTCCCTTTGCCAAGGCTAACACCTATCTCGCGAGCAATCGCACGCCGATGCTCGTGCGCTGGCCGGGCATCACGAAACCCGGCTCCGTGGACAAAACGCACTTCGTCTCCGAGGTCGATTTCTTCGCCACCTTCATGGACGCCACGGGTCTGCCCATGCCCAGCGGACTCGACGGACGCTCCATGGTTCCGCTCCTCAAAGGCGGCAAGCAAGACGGACGCGACTACGTCTTCACCCAGATCGACTACACCATCGGCGGCCCGCCCAAGCCGATGCGTAGCGTGCAGGACGCGCGCTACGGCTACATCTTCAACGCCTTCTCCGACGGCCAATTCAAATACAAGAACAACAACGAAGGCCAGACCTTCGCCGCGATGGAGGAAGCCGGCAAAACCAATCCCGCCATCCAAGCGCGCGTGAACATGTTCCGCTATCGCGTGCCCGAGGAGTTCTATGATTTGGAAAAAGATCCCGGCTGCACGAACAACCTCATCCGCGATCCGCAGCATCAGGTTCTCCTCAAAAAATATCAGGACCGCCTGCGTCAATGGATGATCGAAACGCACGACCACTGCCTTGCCTCCTTCGATGTCCGCGCCAATCCCGGGAAACTCGCGCAAGCCGTTGCAAGCTACCCAAAGCTCGACAAATCCGCCGGCACCGCCACCGAAGCAGGCGAGGCACCGGAATCCAACGTCCCTGCGACCGACGACAAAGCCGCGAAGCGCAAAGCCAACCGCACAGCTAACAAGAAAGCGGAAGCGAAGGATGCGAAATGATGAAACACACACGCTCCCTCTTTACCGCCTTGTTTCTTGCACAGGTTGTCACCAGCGTGAGTGCGGCTGAGTCATCGCAATCCACGAGCAAGGTCCAGAACAAGCGTTACAATGTCCTGTTCATCGCCGTTGACGACTTGAACGACTGGGTCGGGTGCTTCGGCGGCAACCCGCAGGCGATCACCCCCAACCTCGACCGGCTGGCCAAACAGCACGCAATGGTCATGAACAAGGCCTATTGCCCGTCCACGGTCTGCTGCCCGAGCCGCTCGGCGACACTGACCGGCAAACGCCCGTCGACGACGGGCATCTACGGCAATACGCAAGACCTGAAGAGCGCCCCGAAAGCCAAGGATGTCGTCACCCTTCCTCAATACTTCGGCAAGCACGGCTACCACACGCTTTCCACTGGAAAAATCTTCCACAAACATGCGACGGCTGACGGTATGGATGAGGGCCAATGGGCGTTCCATGAGTTCGCTGCTGGGGGAGGTGGCAACAAAGGCATGCTGTGGGAGGAATCCCCTTCATCCGTTCTAGGCGAAAAAGCCCAAGAGAAAGGCCAGGACAAATCCCAGGAAAAGGGCGAGGAAAAGGAAACGGCGCGCTGGGGGGCCTGCAAGGCAGCGGTCGAAGAGACCAAGGACTACGTTGCCTGCAAATGGGCGGCCGATCAGCTCAAGCGTGATTTTGAAGGCAAGCCGTTCTTCATGGCACTGGGCATCTCCAAGCCGCATTTGCCGTGGATCGTCCCGCAGCAGTTTTTCGATCTCTATCCGCTGGATAAAATCAAACCTGTTGAAATCTTCCGCGACGATCTCGATGACATCGTCAGCAAGGACGGCAAGCCCATCTTCAAGCCGGGCATCGGCTTTTTCCAAGCGATCGACAAAGCCAATCTGCACAAACAAGCGCAACGCGCCTACCTGGCAAACATCAGTTATGTGGATCACTGCCTCGGTGTGCTGTTCGATGCGTTGCAGAAGAGCAAGTATGCCGACAACACTATCATCATGCTTTGGGGCGATCACGGCTGGCACTTGGGCGAGAAAACGAAATACGGCAAAACCGATCTGTGGGAAGAGTCGAACCGCGTGCCATTCATGGTCCGCGTCCCCGGCATGACTCCCGCCGGCGTCAAATGTGATGGAGTCGTCAACCTGCTCGATATGTATCCCACGTTGGTGGAGTTGTGCGGCCTCCCGCCCAATGCGGAGAACGAGGGGCGCAGCTTTGCGCCTCTGCTGAAGGACCCGAAACTGGAGTGGAATCATCCCACCCTGACCACCTATCAATTCAGCAACCATTCCCTGACGGATGGCCGCTTCCGCTACACCTGGTATGGCGGCAAAGCGAAAGGCGCCGAGGAACTCTACGACCACTCCACCGACCCGCTGGAACACAAGAATCTGGCCGCGAATCCCGAATCCAAGGAAATCATGGCCAAGTTCAAAAAGCTCCTGCCGGCGCACAATGAGCCGGACTCACCCACAACCAAGGGTGACAAAAAAGAAATGCGCAAGGCAGGTAAGCGCAATGAAGCCAAGTAGAAGAAAAGGAAGAACTACGGCTGCAACCTCGACCAAATGCACCTGACGATGACCGACGCGCTCCACGATCCCGCGAGGAAAGTCGATCGCGTCGAATTCCCCAGCTTGGCGACAGAAACGTTCCTCGGCATCGCCGGTGTGACCCTGCTGGAGGCTTTCCCAGACGGGAAAGCCGGTTCCTCCGCCAAGCATTCCCCAGCCTCATCAAAACAACCTCAATCACCATGAAACCCACCCTCACCATCCTCGCCGCCCTGATGCTCGCGCCGCTTGCCGCGCTCCACGCCGCCAGCAAACCCAACGTCCTCTTCATCGCCGTGGATGACCTGCGGCCTGACTTGGGCTGTTATGGAAACAAGGTCGCGAAATCGCCGAACATTGATCGGATCGCCGCGCGCGGCACGGTCTTCAACCGCGCCTACGTCTCGCAGGCCGTGTGCAGCCCGTCGCGCACGGCGATCATGACGGGCCTTCGCCCCGACACCACGCGCGTGTGGGATTTGACGACGCACTTCCGCGTCGCGCAGCCGGACTGCACCACGTTGCCGCAATACTTCAAGGCGAACGGCTATCACACGGCGGCGTTGAACAAGATTTACCACAAGGGCCTGGAGGACGGCCGCTCTTGGAGCGAGCCGCACTGGTATTCCAGCGGCAACGCCGTGGACACCGACCTCGTGGACTGGACGAAGCAGATCAAGACCAAGCACGACGTCAATGTGTCCGAGTTCGCCGAGGGACAGACCGGGCCGGAGCGCAAGAATGGCAAGAGCGCGAAGAAGGGCCCGTCGTTTGAAGTCAGCGCGAAGGCCGACGACCAGTTGCCCGACGGTGCGACCGCCGCCGAGGCCGTGAAGCGGCTGCACGAGTTGAAGTCGAAGGGCAAACCGTTCTTCCTCGCGGTTGGTTTCGCGAAGCCGCATCTGCCGTTCGTCGCGCCGAAGAAATACTGGGACCTCTACGACCCGAACCAGATTCCGCTGCCGGCGATTGATCATCTGCCCAAAGGCGCGCCCGAGTTCGCCGGCCACAACAACAGCGAGCTGCACAACTACCCCGGCGTGCCGAAGGAGAATCCGATTCCGGCCGACTTCGCCAAGCAACTCCGCCACGGCTACTATGCCTGCATCAGCTACACCGACGCGCAAATCGGCAAGGTGCTCGATGCGCTCGAGAAGGAAGGTCTCGCGGACAACACGATCATCGTGCTCTGGGGCGATCACGGCTGGCAGCTCGGCGAGCACGGCCTGTGGCACAAGCACACGAACTTCGAAATCGCGACGCGCGCGCCGTTGCTGATCAGCGTGCCGAAGCAAAAGACCGCCGGCCAAAAATGCAATGCGCCGGTCGAGTTCGTGGACGTGTATCCCACGCTCGCTGACTTGTGCGGCCTCCCGAAACCCACTGGTCTTCCGGGCAGCAGCCTGAAGCCCTTCATCGAAAATCCCGCCACGCCGATGGCCAAGGTCGCGATCAGCCAATATCCGCGCAACGCCGGCCAGGCTGGTGCCGTGATGGGCTACAGCATCCGCGACGAACGCTGGCGCGCGACCTTCTGGCGCGAGCGCAACGGTTCGAAAATCGTCGCCACCGAACTTTACGACGAGCAGAACGACCCCGCTGAAACCGTAAGCCTGCACGACAGGCCCGAGCACAAGACGCTGCTTGAAACGCTGGCGAAAAACCTCCCGGCTATTCTCACGGAACCTGCGCCCGCGAAAGCCAGTTCCAAGAAAAATGGCAAAGCCGCGCCAGCGAAATCAGCCGCCGCTCCGGCCAAGACTGCGGATGCCGCCACCGCCGACGAGCGCGGCCCGAAGTTCGACAAGCTCGACGCCGCGAAGGCGGGCAAAATCACGCGCGACTATTACACCTCGCATCAATC
>Ga0208960_1001816_pt1 | contig 11155 bp, 8 predicted proteins | sample GreLakmeON33MSRF_FD_187703 | JGI IMG/M metagenome (GOLD analysis project Ga0208960, IMG submission 187703) | Freshwater lentic microbial communities from great Laurentian Lakes, MI, USA - Great Lakes metaG ON33MSRF (SPAdes) | ecosystem: Environmental > Aquatic > Freshwater > Lake | place: Great...
GTAATAGCTGTTATGGGTTTGTTTAAGCTAATACGCTGCTTAAATACTGCCTGATTTTTATGCCAGGCTATTTCCATATTGAAATTCTTATCAAAAGCAGTTATTGGCTTAGGGCTTTCAGTAACTTTCCCAATTAGCTTATATGCAGCAGAAGGGTTGAATTTAAAGGAAGTTGGAATTGGCCCTCCTTCTTCAATAAATTGAGAATAAAGATGCCATCCCTTTTCAATTTTTGCTGTTATTAACAGATCAAACTCTTTATCATTTATTTTTTCTGATGAATAAGACCAGTTGACTGGATCGAATATCTTGGCATTAGGATCAGGAAACTGAGCCTGTGCAGCAAAACAAAAAAACAGTAATACTATTCCCAAAAGTTTATTCATGCCCTTATTAATTTATAAACTCAATTTCATTCTTGTTAAAAATTCTTATCTCATGTTCTGTTTCCAGAATGAGCTGTCCAATGTCGGTTATTCCAATGATCTTTCCATTTTGAATCATTCCATCAAACTTGAATGAAGCCCATTGATCCTTTAGATATAACGGATTCAGATATTCATCATTAATCTTTTTTAGGGATCCACCTTTAAGCTGAAGATACCTGGCTTCAATAGCACTGCAAATTTCACCTAATAATCCTAATAAGTCGTAATCCTGATGTAATTCTTGTTTAAGTGAGGTAACATTTTTAAGATTTACAGGAAAATATTCTTGATTCACATTCAAACCTATCCCAATTATGGCATACTTAATTTTATTGCCTTGAACAATATTTTCAATCAGTATTCCACCAATTTTTTTAGTGTGGATATACAGATCATTAGGCCATTTAATAAAAGCACTTACAGGAAAATATTTTATCAAAACATCATTTAGAGCAATGCTAATTGCCTTATTAAGGTCAAATTGCCTATCCACAGCAAGAAAAGACGGCATTAACAGGATACTAAAGGTCAGATTTTTACCTGCTTCGCTTTGCCATAAATTTTCAGCCTGGCCTCTTCCGGCAAATTGCTTCTCTGCCATTATTACAGTACCATCCAATAATGGCGTAGATTTTGACACAGCATCCTTAATAAAGGTATTTGTTGAATCTACCTCTTTTAATCTAATTAGATTATGACCAACAAATAGTCCTGAAAAAGTATTATTTTGCAATGAAGATTTGCTTTATATAATTTATCAAAAATAAATTTTTTTAATGGTAAAAAATAAAAATGCGCAAGAATCAACGTCAATCTCTGAAATTGTTGTTCATGGCATACAAGAAAAAAAAGGAAATGAAATTGTACGTCTTGATTTAAGAAATATACACAGCTCGGTTGCCGATTACTTTGTAGTTTGCCATGCCGAATCATCTACCCAACTAAAAGCTATTGCACAAAGTGTTGAAGAGGAAGTTTTTAAAGCACTCAAACTTGAACCATGGAGAAAAGAAGGATATCAGCAGGCCGATTGGATTATTCTTGATTATGTGGATGTTGTGGTTCATATTTTCAAAACCGACAAGCGCGAATACTATGGAATTGAAGATCTTTGGGGAGATGCAGAAATGCAATCCTATAAAAGTGCATAAACATTTTGAGGTAAATGCTGGTTAAAATGAAAATACTTATTGCTATAAAATGAAAGAAAATAATTCTGATACGAAAAAGCCCATCAAAAAAATTCCAGGAAAAAAAATCGTAGCTAAACCACCTAAGTTTAATATAATGTGGCTTTATGCTGTCATTATACTAGGTTTATTTGTTGTTCAGTACCTATTCAGCTCGAATAATGCAAAAACAATCAGTTACCAGAAATTTGAAACCGAACTATTGAAAACTGGTGATGTTGAAAAATTGGTCTCTTATAAAAACGGCGATCTTTACAGTATCGATGTATACATCAAGAAAGATCGTTTAGATCAAAAAAAATACGAGGATGTAAAACCTAAGGGTAGTTTTAATGCAGCATCGACAGGGCCTCAGTATACGTTTACACAGGCAACCTATGAGAGTTTTGAAAGTAAGATAAATGAAGCAGAAAAAGCCCTTCCGGCCAATCAGCGTACACCAATAGTTTCTGAAACTAGAGAAAGTCCTTGGGCTGGGTGGTTCATGTCATTTATTTTACCTGTGCTTTTGCTTGTTGGTTTCTGGGTATTTATAATGAAACGAATGGGGGGTGGTGCCGGTGGTGGTGCCGGTGGTCAGATATTTAATATCGGAAAATCCAAGGCTACATTATTCGATAAAGAATCTCAGGTAACCATTACATTCAATGATGTTGCCGGATTAGAAGAGGCAAAACAGGAAGTGATGGAGATCGTAGATTTCCTGAAAAATCCTAAAAAATACACCAATCTGGGAGGTAAGATACCTAAAGGTGCTCTTTTGATCGGTGCACCGGGAACCGGTAAAACCTTGATGGCTAAAGCAGTTGCGGGTGAAGCTCAGGTTCCATTTTTCTCGCTTTCGGGTTCAGATTTTGTTGAAATGTTTGTTGGTGTTGGTGCATCCCGCGTTCGGGATCTGTTCAAACAAGCAAAAGAAAAAGCGCCTTGTATCATATTTATCGATGAGATAGATGCCATTGGACGTGCCCGCGGAAAGAACAATATTGTTGGCGGAAACGACGAAAGAGAAAATACATTGAACCAGTTACTGGTTGAGATGGATGGATTTGGAACTGACTCCGGAATTATCATTCTGGCCGCAACAAACAGACCAGACGTATTGGATACAGCTTTACTTCGTCCGGGACGATTTGACCGTCAGATATCCATTGACAAGCCAGATTTGGTTGGGCGTGAACAAATTTTTAAAGTTCACCTAAAACCATTAAAACTTGCTAAAGGTGTAGATGCAAAAAAATTATCAGCTCAAACTCCTGGTTTTGCAGGTGCCGAAATTGCGAATGTTTGTAATGAAGCAGCCCTAATTGCTGCCCGTCGCAATAAAGAAGCTGTAGATATGCAAGATTTCCAGGATGCAGTAGATCGTGTGATCGGTGGATTAGAGAAAAAGAATAAAATCATATCTCCTGAAGAAAAACGAATTGTAGCTTATCACGAAGCAGGTCACGCTATTGCAGGTTGGTTCTTGGAACATGCCGATCCCTTGGTTAAGGTTTCAATCGTTCCTCGTGGTGTAGCAGCATTGGGGTATGCCCAGTATCTGCCAAAAGAACAGTTCCTATATACCACCGAACAATTGATTGATGGTATGTGTATGACTTTGGGTGGTCGGGTAGCCGAAGACCTGGTGTTCAATAAAATATCTACAGGTGCCCAGAATGATCTGGAACGTATCACAAAATTATCTTATGCCATGGTAACTATCTATGGAATGAACGATAAAGTAGGTAATGTTTCATTCAATGATACGCAAGGAGAATATCAGTTCAACAAGCCATACTCAGAAAAAACGTCCGAAATGATTGATGTTGAAGTTCGTAATCAGATTGATCAGGCCTATCAACGTACCAAGCAGTTACTTACTGAAAAACGTGATGGACTTGAAAAGCTTGCTGAAAAACTACTGGAAAAAGAGATTCTTTTCCAATCAGACCTGGAAGAAATTTTAGGAAAACGTCCGTTTGACAATCGTACAACATATGATGAATTTGTGAATGGAATTGAGCCTAAAGCTGAAAAAGAAGAAATAGAACAAGAAGAAATAATAGATCATATTATTGATCTTCCAGAAAAAAGTTCAAAACAAGTTTAACATAAATCATAATATGATGACGAAATCAGAAGATACAAAGATGTTCTGATTTCGTGATTTGATATATAGGTGTCCATGAAAGAAACAACTTCTAAAGAAAAGATGTTGAAGAAGATCCGAAAGGCGCTTCTTGAAAAACGCGATAATCCTTATCCAAATTTAGAAGATACCCCGCTTTACGAAGAATATAACGATCATCTGGATGTTCTTTTTGCCGGACAATTAAGTGCAGTTTCAGGAAATTTTGTATTCTGCGAGGACGAAATTCAGCTAATCGAAAACTTGCTTGATCTTGCTGAAAAAAATAATTGGCGAAGAATCTACGCATGGGAAACTGGATTGCAGTCACTATTAAGCAAGTATGAATTCCCTTTTTACAGTACTGATACTGAGTTTTTAAATGCTGATGTGGGTATCACTTTCTGTGAAGCTCTGGTTGCTCGGAATGGGAGTGTACTTGTTTCGAATGGAACAGCAGCTGGAAGAAGGTTAAGTATATATCCGCACATACATATTGTGATAGCCTATACTTCGCAATTGGTACTCGATCTAAAAGACGGATTTAAACTTTTGAAGGAAAAATATCCTGAAAACATGCCCAGTATGGTTTCAAATATTACTGGCCCAAGTCGGACTGCAGATATAGAGAAAACATTGGTTTTAGGTGCCCATGGACCGAAGGAGCTCTATGTTTTTCTACTAGAAAATTAAAAAGATATCAATATATTCAACTGCTGAACGCTTAATAGATCAGATATTGCTGATCATTTTAACCTCCAGCTCATAAGAGCCACTAGCATGAATATTTAATGATATGGTTTGGGCTATGAAACCCGGTGAAATAATATCCAAAAGATATTTTCCTGAATTAAGATCATTTAAACTAACCTTTCCGCAAGGTCCACATATAGCCGTTTTTCTAATATCATCAATACTAATTAATGCATGGCTAACCGGACGTCCACTTGCAGAATTTACAACAGATAGATTTAAATTACCAATTATTCGACTTTCTAAATAAACAAAAGCCTGATTAGTATCAACATTAGCCGAAGAAACTACTAACTCTTCTTGAAGAACCAAGGGTTCGGAATCACAAATTAAGTTTTTCATAAAAATTAATTTTAGAGAATTAAATCTTCAAAATTTTCTTCAAAATAAAGTAGATAATCAAAAATACATAAAAATGTAGGTAGGTGTTGTAATTATAATATTAAGAAATTGAGTATTATTACTTAATAAAAAAACCAATTTATAAGCATATTTTTCTTTCAATACTAAAAATCAATAGTGCCTATTTTAGGGATGGGGTGTTTAATTTGAAAACAATATGTACCTTTAATACACTAAACCAATATAGTATTCCGTATAATTTCTTTTAATGAGCACTAGTATCAAGTCAATAATCGTAGCGACGGGTAGTTTTGTACCTGTAAATATCATTTCAAACAATGATTTTTTAGAACATCGTTTTTACGAAAAAAATGGCGAACCTATTTTACGTGAGAATTCTGAAGTGATACAAAAATTTCAAGACATCACCGAAATTGAGGAACGCCGTTATGCAAATAAAGAGCATATGGCATCTGATCTAGGCTATTTTGCAGCCTTAAATGCGATTGAAAGTTCTGCTATTGATCCTGAAACTTTAGATTATATCATTGTTGCACACAACTTTGGAGATATTGCAACAGGAAGTACTCGTGTAGATGTGCTTCCAACTCTGGGATCAAGGATCAAGCATAAATTGGGAATAAAAAATCCTGATTGTGTAGCCTATGATCTTCCTTTCGGTTGTCCAGGATGGTTGCAGGGAATGATACAGGCCGATTATTATATCCGCTCAGGTGATGCTAAGCGGATACTTATTATTGGAACTGAAACCTTATCCAGAGTTACAGACCCCCATGACAGAGACAGCATGATATACGCCGACGGTTCTGGTGCAACCATTCTAGAAGGAAGAATAACAGAAAATGAAGGGATATTAGCACATAAAACTCAAACTCATACTTCAGTAGAAGCCTATTATCTTTATTCAGGTGGCTCCAGCAATCCTGATCTCATAACAGATGATCATTTCATAAAAATGGATGGCCGAAAAATATATGAATATGCCTTAAAAAATGTACCTCTTGTAATCCAGCAAACACTCGACAAATCAGGTACTGATGTACGGGATGTTAAAAAAGTACTGGTTCATCAGGCAAACGGAAAAATGGATGAGGCTATTCTTAAAAGGCTGTTCAAATTGAATGGAATTACAGATACACCAATGGATGTGATGCCGATGACTATTGCAAATTTTGGTAACAGCTCAGTAGCAACTGTTCCAACTTTATTGGATATGATCTTAAAAAATAAACTGGATGGGCACCAAATCAACAAGGGGGATACGGTTGTTTTTACTTCGGTTGGTGCAGGGATGAATATAAACTCTATGGTTTATCGCTTTTAACTAAAGCATTTTTCTATACATATTTTTTGCTAATTCAGCACTAGGTTTAAACCTGTTTTCAATATTCTTATCATAGACCAAAAATTAAACTATTAAGGCAAAAAAAAGCGATCAGGTTTCCTGATCGCTAAATACTATTTTAAGAAACTTATACAGCTGCTGGTACTACTTCTTCAGCATAACCTTCGTCAACAACAATTCGGCCGCAATGCTCACATACAATAATACGCTTACGCTGACGAATATCTAATTGTCTTTGTGGCGGGATCTGATTAAAACATCCTGAACATGAATCACGCTTAATGGTAACTACTGCAAGTCCGTTTTTTGCATTTCTGCGCAAACGGTGATATGCGATCAAAAGGCGTTCTTCAATATGTTTTTCTGCTACTTCAGCTTTTGCCTGGATACTTACTTCATCTTTCTCCGTTTCAGCAGTAATCGTATCTAGTTCAGCTTTCTTTAACTCAAGATCTTTTTTACGCTCAGTAATAACAGCTAAGGCTTTTTCATAGATCTCGGTTTTGTTCTGAATTTCGAAAGAAAATTCTTTAATCTTTTTCTCAGAAACCTGAATTTCTAAACCCTGAATTTCAACTTCTTTGGAGATCGCATCGTATTCACGGTTATTCTTAACATCTTTGAGTTGATTATCGTACTTCTTTGTAGCAGCAAGAGCCTCTTTGATCATATTCTTGCGGGTTACGATCGAATCTTCAAATTCATCAAGCTCTGCCTTTATTTTCTGTATCCGGGTTTCTAAACCTGCAACTTCATCTTCAAGGTCTGCCACCTCCATTGGAAGTTCACCCCTTGTTTGACGGATCTTATCGATCTGCGTGTGAAGGGTTTGAAGTTCGAATAATGCTTTTAATTTCTCTTCTACTGATTGTTCCATTAAATCAAATAATTTATGGGGTTTGTGTTCTGTGATGTTAAACGGAGGGCAAAGTTACAAAATTTTTCTGTAATTAATTCCAATAATAATTCCTGTGTAAATTGCTCACTTTCAAAATGTCCGACATCGGCAATAATTAGTTTCCCTTCGGCATCAAAAAACTCATGATATTTAAAATCTGCAGTGATAAAAATATCTGCGCCGGCATGTATTGCATTTTGCAAGAGAAAGCTTCCTGAACCCCCGCAAACCGCTACTCTCCTGATCTTTTTCGATCTCATTTGGGTATGACGAATAACCTTTGCGCCCAATTTTTCTTTAATAAATTTCAAAAATTCCAGCTCATCCCAATCTGATCCAAGGTTACCTATCATTCCTGATCCAACTTCTTGAAAACCATTAGTTAAGGGATAAATATCATAGGCAACTTCTTCGTAAGGATGCACCACAAGCAGCGAAGCAATGATTTCACGCTCCATATTTACTGGATAAATCACCTCAATCCTCACCTCCGCTTCATGGTGTTGCTTACCAATTTCACCAACATAGGGATCAGAACCAATACCAGCCTTAAAAGTACCGCTACCCTCTACATTAAAACTACATTCCGAATAATTTCCAATCATTCCAGCACCAGCTTCAAAAAGTGCTTTGCGCACATTTTCTGCATCTGCAATGGGGCAAAAAGTGACCAATTTTTTAAGTAAACCTTCTTTAACTTTCAAAATGCTGACATTTCGGATATCCAGCTTTTCACATATTTTTCTGTTTACTCCTTGCAGAATATGATCCAAATTTGTGTGTATCGCGTAAATGGCAATATCATTTTTAATTGCTTTCATCACCACTCGTTCCACATAGCTATTTCCATTAAACTTTTTAAGGCCCTTGAAAACAACGGGGTGGTGAGAAATGATCAAATTGAAACCGAGCTGAATGGCTTCATCTATAACAGACTCTGTGCAATCTAATGAGATCAGTGCACCAGATACTTCCATATCCTGATTGCCCACAATAAGGCCTGAATTATCATAGTCTTCCTGATAAGCCAATGGTGCGATCTCTTCAAGAAAAGAACTTAGTTCTCTTAATTTCATATCCAAAGATACCCTATTTGTTTAACCAGCTCCAAATCTGGATGATCAGACTGATTAGGAATATATTACTCTAATTTTTTGCTTTTACCAAATTACAATTTAACATGAATTTAATAGGCAGAAATACATCCAATTAAACCTCCACGACAAATATTTGTCACCTAAATAGTATATTTGAATTGAAAATCAGGGCGTGAATATTCGGGATATTTTAATTCAGTATAAATCGGACCCCCGCATAGCCATCCTGGCAGAAAGCCTAAATAAGGGTAGAAAAACTCGGGTTCATTTAAAAGGTCTTATCGGGTCAAGTGATTCGGTCATTGCGATAGCTGCGTATTTTTTACTTCACAGGCACATGATCTTTGTGCTACCAGAACGCGAAGAGGCTGCGTATTTTTTAAACGACCTTGAAAGCTTGCTTGAAAAAGAAGTTTTGTTTTTTCCCTCATCATTCAGAAAATCATTTGAATTTACGCAGGTCGACAGCAGCCATGTTTTGCAGCGTGCCGAAGTTTTAAACGAACTAAATCATGCCAGTGAATTCGGAAAAATAATAGTTACCTATCCAGAAGCCTTAGCAGAAAAGGTGATTGACCGGCAGGCACTTGAAAAAAACACGCTCGAAATTTCTGTAGGAAACAAACTGAGTATTGAATTCATCAATGAATTTCTGATCGAATATGAATTTGATCGGGTTGATTTTGTTTATGAACCTGGACAGTTTTCAGTCAGGGGGGGTATTGTAGATATATTTTCTTTTTCGCATGACCTTCCTTACCGGATCGAGTTTTTTGCTGATTATATAGAAAGTATACGAACCTTTGAAATTGAAGACCAGCTTTCGGTTGAACAGGTAAAAAGTATTACCGTTGTGCCCAATGTTCAGTCAAAATTTTTAACAGACCATAACATATCCCTTCTTAAATACATTGATCAGGATAGCATTATCTGGTTCAAAGATGTAGAATTCACACTTGACATTGTAAAAACGGGATTTAAAAAAGCAGTAGAATTCTGGAAGGCATTGGCTGCTGAAGATAAGAAGCAAAACCCTCAATGGATCGATCCAAAATTTAACTTCACAGATGAAAAAATGCTGGCTGACCAGCTTAAAGATTTTGATCTGATTGAGTTTGGCAAACAGTTTTTTTACGAAGCAGATGAAACCATTCATTTCGATACAAAACCCCAGCCCTCATTCAATAAAGATTTTAATCTGCTCATACATAACTTCAAAGAAAATAAAAATGCGGGTGTCGAAAACCTGATATTCACCGATTCAACAAAACAGATAGAACGTTTATACAGCATATTTGAAGATTTAAAAGCTGGGATTCAATTCAAACCAATTCACTTGTCGCTAAGGGAAGGCTTTATTGACCATGGCCAAAAATTAGCCTGCTATACTGACCATCAGATATTCGACAGATATTACAAATACAAATTAAAGAAGGGTTATATCCGTAGTCAGGCAATTACCCTGAAAGAACTTCGCGATCTAAAACCCGGTGATTTTATTACGCATATAGACCATGGAATTGGTAAATATGCAGGACTTGAAAAGGTTGATGTGAATGGCAGATCGCAAGAAATGATACGCCTGGTTTATGCTGATAATGATCTTCTTTATGTAAATATCAATGCTCTGAATCGCATCTCTAAATATTCGGGAAAAGAAGGAACTGTACCAAAAATGAATAAGCTTGGAACAGATACCTGGGAGAAGCTGAAGAAAACCACGAAAAAAAAAGTTAAAGACATTGCCCGCGATCTGATCAAACTTTACGCGATCAGAAAATCACAGACTGGCACTGCATTTCTTCCTGATACTTATCTACAAACTGAACTTGAAGCATCTTTCATTTATGAAGATACCCCCGATCAGGTAAAAGCTACCGCCGATGTCAAAAAAGACATGGAATCGGCCCATCCAATGGATCGGCTGGTATGTGGTGATGTAGGATTTGGAAAAACCGAGATCGCTATTCGAGCAGCGTTTAAAGCAGTAGCCGACAGCAAACAAGTAGCCATTCTAGTTCCCACTACCATTCTGGCATTACAGCATTTTAAAACCTTCACTTCGCGGCTAAAAGATTTTCCTTGCACTATCGATTATATCAACCGATTTAAATCAGCAAAGCAGATCAAAGAAACCCTCGAAAAACTTGCAAATGGTAAGGTTGATATTATCATAGGTACACACAGAATTGTAAGTAAAGATGTCAAGTTTAAAGACCTAGGGCTACTGATCATTGACGAGGAACAAAAATTTGGTGTGGGGGTTAAAGAAAAACTGAAGCAGTTCAGAGCAAATGTGGATACCTTAACATTAACGGCTACACCAATTCCACGTACTCTTCATTTTTCATTGATGGGCGCAAGAGATCTGAGCATCATCAGTACTCCTCCGCCAAACCGGCAGCCTGTTCTTACCGAGCTTCATGTTTTCAACGAAAAGCTAATCAAAGAAGCCGTAGAGTTTGAGATTGACCGTGGAGGGCAGATTTTTTTCATACATAATAGGGTGCAAGACCTGATGCAGCTTGGCGGATTGATCAATACCCTGGTTCCAAAGGCCAGAATTGGAATAGCTCATGGTCAACTGGAAGGAGATGCTCTGGAAGATGTGATGTTAAAATTTGTTGGAGGTGAGTATGATGTTTTAGTTGCGACAACAATTATTGAAGCGGGATTAGACATCGCCAATGCAAATACTATTCTGATCAATCATGCACACATGTTTGGCCTGAGTGATCTACATCAAATGCGCGGCCGTGTAGGACGTTCCAACAAGAAAGCGTTCTGCTATCTTTTAAGTCCGCCCCTATCAACACTCACCAATGAGGCGCGCAAACGACTGAGCGCCATAGAAGAGTTTTCGGATCTGGGCAGCGGATTTAATGTGGCTATGCGCGATTTGGATATTCGCGGAAGTGGAAACCTTTTGGGAGCAGAGCAAAGCGGATTCATTGCTGAAATTGGTTTT
>Ga0208960_1001817_pt1 | contig 11155 bp, 19 predicted proteins | sample GreLakmeON33MSRF_FD_187703 | JGI IMG/M metagenome (GOLD analysis project Ga0208960, IMG submission 187703) | Freshwater lentic microbial communities from great Laurentian Lakes, MI, USA - Great Lakes metaG ON33MSRF (SPAdes) | ecosystem: Environmental > Aquatic > Freshwater > Lake | place: Great...
ATTTCTTCCTGGAACTAAACCTGATCGAGAAAATTTCCCGATGCGAAATAGAATTGTTGCCGGAATGACCGATGCCACAATTGTAATTGAAAGTGGGGCTAAAGGAGGGTCTTTAATTACTGCTGAATTAGCGAATGATTATGCCCGTGAAGTATTTGCTTTTCCTGGAAATGTTGACGAACCCTTTTCAGTTGGATGTAATCAACTTATACAACAACAAAAAGCGCACTTAATAACATGTGCAAACGATTTTATGACTTTTATGGATTGGGGTGAACCTAAAGTTAAACAACAACAGATGGCCCTATTCCCTGAGCTAAATGAGTCCGAAAAAAAGGTTTATGATTATCTAATGCTTCATCGAAGTGCTCATGTAGATGTGCTAGCACTTAATTTAGGAATCCCTGTTTATGAGATGAGTGTATTGATGTTGCAAATGGATATACAGAAAGCTTTGTAAATTTCGTAAATAAATTTAGAAATCTTTATCCTGAGATAATTATTATTGCAGGAAATGTCGTCACTGCAGAAATGACAGAGGAGCTAATACTAAATGGAGCTGATATCGTTAAAGTAGGAGTTGGTCCTGGCAGTGTTTGTATTACTCGCACTCAAACTGGAGTGGGGTATCCACAACTTAGTGCGACCATTGAATGTGCCGATGCTGCTCATGGTCTTGGTGGTTTTATTATTGCCGATGGTGGTTGTGTTTGTCCCGGAGATGTCGCCAAAGCATTTGGAGGAGGTGCAGACTTTGTAATGCTCGGAGGTATGCTTGCAGGTCATGATGAAGGCGGTGGCGATAGGATTCATCGCTTTAAGAAAACTGGTTACTGTGATGATAGTGGTAAGCACATTATCCTAACTGAGACTTTTGTACAGTTTTATGGCATGAGTTCAGCTGCTGCAAATGATAAACACTTTGGAGGACTCAAGGAATATCGTTCTTCTGAAGGCAGAGAAGTATTGACTAAGTATCTTGGTCCAGTTTCTACAACTGTTCAAAACATATTAGGTGGGCTTCGAAGTGCATGTACCTATATTGGTGCATCGAGGTTGAAAGATATACCCAAGTGTACCACCTTTGTAAGATGTTCGGATACTCATAATAGAGTTTTTGAATGATTACTATATAAGTTAGAAGGAGAGTGTTAAGTGTATAAAATTTACGGAAAACAAGATTGCACTGCATGCATGGTCGCCAAAAAAATCTTGACCGATGCAAATGAAGATGTAGAATTCGTCGATGTTGCGATTCAACAGAACAAAGATACTCTATTATCCATCATTCCTGGAGTAAAGAGTGTTCCTCAAATTTTCTTAGATAATTATTATATTGGAGGACTTCCTGAATTAAATGAAAGATTGAAAAGTGTAAATGAAACAAGAGCTGGTGCTGAAATTAAGGTTCAATTAAATGGGTGATGACATGACTGTGAGTATTGATACATTGAAGAAAGAATTATCTGAGGGTGCATTGTTTGTTACCTTCAAGAAGAAGGATGGAACAATTCGAGAGATGGTTGGGACGACAAACATCAATATAATTCCAGGAGAGTTTCATCCCAAGAGCACCACAGATGTAAAGGCAGAAAAGCCTAAAGATTTGGTCACCATTTTCGATCTAACTAAAAATGCATGGCGATCATTTAATTTTCCAGGGCTTATTTCATTCAAGACTTGGGATTGGGAAAAACAACATGGCAACTAAAATCAATATCATATCAGGAAACAAGTATTCAGATGTCAGCTTAAATCGTACAGGGATTGAGTTGAATGAGCTGAGCATGAAGGCCCAGGGTGGAACAGAGCTAATGCAAGGTTGGCTCTATGAGCGTCTCCCCGAAGAGCTCAAAGACGTCTTTCAGATTATTTGCTCGAGAGTTCGTGTCCTTGATGAGAAGAGACCGAAACTTCTCTGGCTCCATGATCTGGCGGGTGATCCAGAGGTACAGTTTCTAAAAGATAGTAATAATCGAGAAATGTTTAAGAAGCTAATCTATGTCTCGAACTGGCAATGTCAGCAATATGCAAATAGACTCGGAGTTCCTTACTCTGATGGCGTGATCCTTCGGAATGCCATTGATCCTATTCCAGAACACAAAAAGCCCACTGATAGGATTAAGCTGATCTATCATACCACACCTCATCGTGGTCTGAGCATTTTGATCCCAGTATTCGAGAAATTGGCAGAGATACATCCTGAAATCGAACTCGATGTATACTCTTCTTTCAAGATCTATGGATGGGAAGAAAGAGATAAGCAATTTCTCGAGTTATTTGATCGTTGCAGAAGTCATCCTAGAATAAACTACTATGGATCAGTCTCCAATTCAGAGATCCGGAAGGCACTAACTCAGGCTCACATATTTGCATATCCTTCGATTTGGGAAGAGACTTCTTGTATTTCTGCAATCGAGGCAATGTCGGCTGGATGTATTACTGTTTGCCCGAATCTTGGAGCACTTCCTGAAACCTGCTCGAGCTTTGCATTCATGTATCAGTTCCATGAAGATGCTAATCAACATGCCAATATCTTCATTAATGCATTGAACTCTGCAATCATTTCTCTCAAGAAAAATAAAGAGAATATGCAAGTTCAGCTGAATTTCCAGAAACAATATTTTGATGTCTTTTATGGTTGGGAAACTCGCATCGAGGAATGGAAGTCATTAATGAATTCTATTCTGGGTAAGTAGAAATCACCACTTATAGAATATTAAGATGCAAGGAAAAATAATACTCCTCGATGAGATTTATGAAATTAAAAATCGTAAAGATACCGAATTGAAATTCTATCGCAAAGAGCTAGAGTTATTGATAGGTAAAATGAATAGAGTTCAGTCTGAAATAAATCTCACCAATAAAATAATAAAGATCATCGAGGAAGAGTCTGTCATAGACATAAGAAATCACATTAAAGTGAAATCTCCGAACAACAAGTAACTAACCCATTGATATCATTAGAAAAGATAATTTCCTTCTAGATCAATGACTTAGCCTAACCCATTGAAATGTAACAAAAGAATTCACTTTACTCTATTCGGTTTCTATGCTAGAATGATCTGTAAGCTGAAGATACAGCTATAATGTCTACAAGGAATTATAATGAAACTTACTGAAATCGATCGACGCATTGGGGGAAATGAACCAAAGCTTATTGGGACTGTCCCAGACTATAAGAAGGCTCAGGCATATTCATGGTATAACAATTATAAAGATTCGAAAGATCTCAAGAGTTACTTCATTAAGTATTATGAGAATACCAAGGGAAAGTCTAAGAAGGTAGACAAGAAGCTTGAAGTATTGAAATTATCCAAAGATACAGAATTCCAAACAATCGGTGCTCTGGGTCGAATGATTACAAATGGATTGATCCCTTCCGATGATTCTATTCAATTCATTCAAAAGACTGTTGACAGGATCGTTGAAAAGTATTCTTCTGTAATGGAAGATAAAAAAGAGGACGTGACTCTCAATCGTCCATCAGTTCAGGAAAATATCCGAGAGAAAACCAGAGACACAATAGGTGATCTCGAGTGCGCCATCGACGAATTCGTCACTGGCAAATTCTCTTCTAAATTTACAATGAACAAATTTATTACTTCAAATAATGTTAAGAAACCATACCTCAAGGAAATTGTAGCATATTACAATAAGCTGAAGGATGAGCTCGAACAGGCTATCCTAAAGAAGGACGAGCAGCTTAATGAGGCATATGCCTGGATTGGTAAGAGGGATATGAAGAAGTATCTTGACTTTGTAAATGACATCATTCGCGAGAGTGCATTTAAGTTGACTGAGGTCGACACGACCAAGAAGTTCCGTAAGAAGAAACCCAAGACTCCTGAGAAGCTTGTCTCTCGTCTGAAGTTCCTTTCTGAGTTTGTAGATCTGAAATTGAATAGTATCGACCCAACTAAGATAATTGGGTCGAGTCTACTGGTATGCTACAATACCAAGAACAGGAAAATCTCAGTCTATAATTCTGATTCTGCCCATGGCCTATCGGTAAAGGGTTCGGCAATCATAAATTATGACAAGACAAATTCAATGACATTTACTCTTCGAAAGCCAGAGGCAATGCTTCCTAAGTTCAGTATCCCAAAGACTCGAGTTATTTCCAACGCCTGTAAAGAAATCAGAGGAAAGAAGTCGACTCCAAATGGCCGAATAAATAAATACACAATATTACTCTGTTCTGGAAAGTGATAATTATGAAGACCAAGTCAGTCTATGAAATTCTTAAAGAAGTCGATTCCCTTCCATCCGAGAAAGAAAGAGAGGAGTGTCTGAGAAAACATACAACGAGCAATCTCAAGACAATCTTAGACTATGCATTTAATAGCAAACTTATCTTTGATTTGCCAGAAGGCAAACCACCCTATACTCCTCTTCGTCTCGGATCAGACTCTGAGGGTAGGTTCCAAGCAGAAGCAAAGAAGCTTCATATCTTTCTAAAGAATAGCAGTTCCAAACTAGCTCGATTTCGACGAGAACATATCTTCATTCAGATACTGGAATCTATCGATCCTATGGACGCTGAGTTGCTATGTGATATCAAGGATAAAAAGATGCCATTTAAGAACGTGACTAAGGAGCTCGTAATGAAAGTATATCCAACACTAATCAAGGAGGGTTAATTCTAAAATGTCTAGATCCTATCGCCATGACAATGAAGAACATGGCTACGACTATAATTCATCTACAAAATTTCGTAAAGTGAAGCAGAGTAAAATCTATGAGAAAGAACTTCGAGTAGATGCCAGTAAGCACAAGGAAGTTGACTTAGATGGAAGCGACCCCAGAGAAAAAGATTGGAAGTGATGCGGCTTTCATTATTGGTAATGGAACGTCGAGGAAGAGCCTTGATCTAAACTCTCTAGTTGGTCATGGAACGATATATGGATGCAATGCCATCTATAAGGAATTCATGGTCGACAAACTAGTCGCTATCGACCAGGGAATGATTCAAGAGATTCTCTCATCATCCTTTCCGAAGGAAAGAGTTATTATTCCTCTCCAAGAAGAACAGTATGAACCTGAAGAATGTAATAAGTATCGCCCACGATCAAATGCTGGAATGAATGCAATGATCGAAGCTATTCGAAATGGAGCAAAGATTCTATATTGCATTGGGTTTGACTTCATCTGGAAAGATGACTTACAATCAGTATCAAATATTTTCGAGGGACAAGCCAACTATGGTCTCGACACAAAGTCCAATCCATCAGACAATATCGGTCGGATCAGATACCTGACCTGGTTTTGTCTAAAGAACAAAGATGTAAGGTTCTACATGATCTATCCCGACGAGTACTTCGATCTCTTTCAGTTTCACGACATCAAAGCCAAGAATATTTCTGGAATGACATTTAGTCGACTCGCATCTCAAGCTTTATTAACGTAACTTCTTATTAAAGGATAAAAATTATGGCTTCAATCTCAGTGAAAGGAGCTTCGAAGACAAGAGGATTGTTGAAGGATATTAAAGATATTTCTAACTTCTGCTTACATAGATTGATGCAAGACAGACTTGCTAGTAAAATATCAGTCGATTTCGTAATTTCCAAAGAGATATGTGATTCTGAAGAATTCATGGGTGGCGAGGGTACTCTTGGTGATTGTGAATGGATGGACGATGCATATTCTCCCAAGGAGTTTACAATCCGCATTGCAACATATGCTCTTAAGAGTGGTAAGAAAAAACCAATAAAACTCAAGAAAAGAGAAATTCTCGAAACTGTCTGCCACGAACTGGTCCATGTCAAGCAACATGCTAAGAAAGAGCATTATTTTCATCAGAGAAAAGATATAGTTAAGTTCAAAGGAAAACTCTATGACACCAACAAGATGGAGTATTGGGATTTTCCTTGGGAGATTGAAGCATATGGTCGCGAGCGAGGCTTATATGAGATGTGGCTCGAGAGTAAGAAATCCAAGAAATAAGAAATTCAGTAAAAGGTGAATCATGACCCCATCCCTCCGCTTTCAACTGTACTTTAGAGTCGCTCTAATCCTGGTCCTTCTGGCATACTTCGCCTCTGTCGCAATGATCCACGACTAGAGAGAGGCTTCTCGGCTCTGCCTGGACTCAAATACCCCAAATCCAGGATGCTTGCTCTCGGGCTTCTAATAGGCTCTCTAAGTCATTGATATATAACAAAACTATTTTATTCAATGATTTCAATGACTTACTGGTCATTAGAGCTAAGTCATTGATATCTAACAAAAGAATTCGCTTTACTTCCTTCGGTTTCTATGCTAGAATGATCTATAAGCTGAAGTGAAGGAAATGAAAATGACTAACAAAGAATTGATAAAGCAAATTCGATCTCTCCGTGGTAATCTATTCGTACCAGTTAATTCCAAGCACGACACATACTTTGTTAAGGTCGTTAAGAATGACCTGATCTCTACCCTGGATCCGAATGGCGAAGCTGTCTTCTCCATAGACACCCAGCGAGAACAACCGACCATGCATTACCTGGAGCAGATCTAATGACTACTATGAAACAAATCTATCGAGTCGCGAGTAACGAAGTTGATGGCAACGAAGACGGCGATGAATGGGCTATCAACTACGTTGTCTATATCAACGATAGTGTTCTTTGCCAACATCCTAACATCGAATTGTGGGAAGACGATGGTGCAGGAAATGGAACCTATCTGGCAGATTTTGGCCCAGAAACCCCAGCTGCAACTTCGCGAGCAATTTCTATTTGTTCAAAATTGGGCACCTTTGTCGAGTACGAATACCATACTCGTCCCGAATCATACTACTCCGACGAAGAAAACCGCATCGAAGACCTTGCGCATCAAGCAGATGGCGAGGCTATGTACGGCATGTTCGACAACGATAACGATTAACTCGATCCTTGGTCGAAGAAGCGACCCTAATGTTGGGCAGGTCGACCAAGGATCCTTTTTTTAGAATGGAATTGAAAATGACTGGCGTAAAATTATTGCTCTCTGATCAACGTGGTGTCTATATTCCACACAGTTTCTGTAAGGACTTTACAAGTTGGAAGGGAATCAATCCCGAAGACGTCGAGCTCTGCCTCCGTGGTCCCACCGAAGAGAGTTACTGGGATGCCTGGTCTGACATCCTAGATAATGCTAAATTTGACGAGGGTGGATATACTTGGAAGCTGTACCAGGACGGCGATCTCTTTGCTCTCTGCGAAGATCTGATGACAGATGAAGAACGTGAGAATTTTGGATTCGAATCCGATCATGACGGCCAGCCTGACGAAGCTCAGGAATGGGCTGACTTTGATCCAGACTGCTAATAGGAGAATGAAAGATGTATAGTAAGATAGAATATCAAAAAGTGTTACAGGCTATTACACAGGAACAGTATATCTCTGTCCTTCAGAGCGAAGTCGATACCCTCCTGACAGATTACTACAGGGGAGATAGGGGTGAAACTGGAACGGGACACTTCAATACTGCCGCAAGTGTACTCAAACATAGAATTGAAGAACTAAAAAATCGACAGAACTAAATGAGCATGGGCTTGTGAGAGTGTGCCTATGTTTGTTCTAATCATACACTCTATTTTATATAATCAACTGGAGAATTAAAATGTCTAAGACTACTCAGCTCTATAATCTTTACAAGAATCTTAGTGAAACTAAGAATGGCCTCTCGGTCCACGATATCGCTTCTCAGCTCACTATCGTTCCTCGTTCTGTTCCCGTCTATGTCTGGGCTTTGAAGAAGCGTGGAGTTACAGTGAACACTGTTAAGTCTCCCAAGACTAAGGGTAAACTCTATTCTTGCCCCAACGACGCGAGTTCGATCGAAGCAGCCAAGACTTTTGAGAATCGGAAGAATTCAAAGAAGGTTGCCTAACATAACAAGGGGAGATAGATCTTATGCCAAGGAAGAAACCTAGAAATCCCCAAGAAGTCCTCGATATCCAGAAACTCAGAATTGAGGGCCAGGATATTACCCTCAAAGAGATCACTGGCATGATTATTGCTATTGACTCTTTGATGGGAGAGAGAGGCCATCTAGTGATAAGAAACAATATATTCTTCTTAATTATAATTTCTCTTGGTCTGGGCAATATAGCAATATACCAAAATATAACCTGGTTGCAATATTTTTCGGGGACATGGTTGTCGATTTCTATTCTTGCCGCCATAGTTCATAGTGTTCTTGGGCTAGAGAACTATAAGATACTATCGAACAAAGATAAAGGAGAATGAATAATATCTAAAAAAATATGAAAATAGAACAAAAAGTAGTTCGAAATCAAATAAATAGTTATGGTGTTGCCTATAAAGGAATACCATAACTTAAATCTCGCTTATCAAAGGAGAGCACTATGTTACATAACTACCAGAACTATGATCGTTTCTTTATTGGATCAGACCTACTTCTAAAACAGTTCGCCGATCTTGCAAATACAGCTGCAAAGACGACAGCAAATTACCCTCCATACAATATCAAGAAGGTAGACGATAACAAGTATGTTATCGAAATGGCAGTCGCAGGTTTTGCAAAACAGGATATCGAACTGGAGATGGTCGATGGAACTCTCAAAATTAAAGGAAACATTGAATCTTTGGATGATAAAGAAAAGAATTATCTACATAAAGGTATTTCAGATAAAGCCTTTACTCGAAGTTTTAGTCTCGCTGATAACGTAGAGATTAAAGGTGCTGACTTATTTAATGGGATGCTTAAAGTCTGGTTGGAGGCTATCATCCCCGAACATAAAAAGCCTAAAAAAATAGAAATAAATGAGCAGAAAAAATAATCGAAAATCAAATAAATAGTTATGGTGTTGCCCATAAAGCAACACCATAACTTAAATCTCTCTTGTCAAAAGAGAGCACTATGTTACACACAGACATTACACACAGGAGATAATTATGTCACAGCTACCAGAAGTTAAATTCAACAAGAACGGTTACGAGATTCGCACAGACATTCTTGGAATGGCCAAGAGTCTAGTACAAGAAGACTTCCATGCTAAATTCAATGGTTGGGAAATGAGTACTGCTAGAGATCCAATTACAGGTAATTTGATTACCACAGTTGGAATGCCACAGTTTCCAGGACTTGACAAAGTTCTCGAAACCGCAGAGAAGATGTATGCGTTTGTTAATGCGAGCGTATCAAAGAAATAATTCCCGAGAGAGTTAACAGGATAGAGTGGGGGAGCAGCAATGCTCCCCCATTTCAGTTTATATAAATATTGAGTAATAGATTAATCAGGAAGATATAATGTTAACATTTACGAGTTACCTCTCTGAGATGACTAAGGTTGGAGGACAGCTCCATGTCTTTGATATCGACGATACTCTAGTACATCCAACAGCTAAGATTAACGTCGTCGATCATACTGGAAAGGTAAAACATAGCCTCTCGACTTCAGAATATGCCGAACACGAAGCTCATAAGAAGCTCGAACCAGGTCATCGCTATGACTTCTCTGAATTCAGATCGGCAAAGAAGTTCCATGACGAATCAAAGCCCATCCATCCAATGCTTCATAGAGTACGGAAAGCGATCAAGGCTGGACATCATGTCATCTTTAATACTGCAAGAGCCAATCTCGATAACAAAAAAACTTTCCTAGATACCTTCCGAAAACATGGAATTGACATGAATAAAGTTCATGTAATTCGAGTCGGTAACATGAAGTCTAAAGAATCTGGCGCTCAAAAGAAGGCGAGAGTCGTCCATGGCTATATAAACAAACATAAATACTCTAAAGTACACATGTATGATGACTCTAAACCCAACCTTGATTCATTCAAGGAGCTAAAGAAGGCTCACCCCAATACCGAGCTCGTGGCACACCATGTTCGCTCTGATGGATCGACAAGAAAGGTATAGATATGAAAGGTTTCTCGACATTCTTAATTGAGGAGGCAAAGTCCGAAAAGGAATCTGGTGGCCAACTCAAGCATATTACTCATGCCGAGGACCATCCTCTTCTTCATGGCCATGCTGGATTTGAGCATGCCTTTGGAGCACTTAATCAAGCCCACGAACATATGAAGCATGGATATAAGAACTCTGCTCTGACCATGAAGTATGATGGAAGTCCTTCGATTGTATTTGGACATCATCCAAAGTCTGGTAAGTTCTTTGTCGCTACCAAATCTGCTTTTAATAAGAAGCCTAAACTAAACTATACTCATGCCGACATCGAAAAGAATCATGGCCATGCTCCTGGTCTAGTCTCGAAGCTAAAGTCTGCTCTACATCATCTTCCAAAAGTCGCTCCAAAGAAGGGAGTGTATCAGGGTGATCTGATGTTCACTCATGATGATCTTAAAAATAATCTTCACGAAGCACCAGTCCATTCAGTATCATTTACGCCAAATACCATTACATATACTGCCCATGGCGATGAGGCCAAGAAGATTGGCAAGGCCAAGGTAGGAATTGTGATACATCAAAAGTATCATGGATCTGATCCCTCGACAATGACAGCTTCTCCTCATGTCGATCACTCTTCATTCACTCATCATCCCGATGTCTATACCAAGTCTGCCGAACATGATACTTCGAAGATTCAATATGGATCACATGCACAAGATCAGTTTCAAAAGCACATGAAAGCTGCCAAGGATATCCACGATGCCCATGGAGGCAGGATGTACAAAGCAACAGAGAAGCATCAGGGCGATGGTGGTCATCTTGCCACTTACATTAATCATACTGTTCGAAATGATGAAGTTCCTACTGCCTCTGGTCTAAAAAATCATGTCAAGGCGCACTATGAAAGACTTGCTTCTAAATTAAAGAGCCAAGCTGGAATCTCGAGAAAGAAGGCCGAAGGCACTGAGCACCTATCTCACATCGAAAAGAATAAATCTCATTATGAACATCTTCTCTCGATGCATCATCATCTTACTCAGGCTAAGAATGTATTGGTCAAGTCTCTCGAAAGCCATGAAGGTGGATTGACGCATCACATTGGATCGGTGAAATCTAAGCCCGAAGGCTTTGTCGTAAATCATGAGCACTCTGGAAATACGGAACCAACCAAGCTCGTAAATAGATCAGAGTTTGCCAAGGCTAACTTTCTAAAGAATAAAGGTTAGAAATAATGTTAAGTCTCTCTAAGTTTCTCATCGAAGAAGAGAATACCAAACATGGCGTGATGACATTTGGTAGAATGAACCCA
>Ga0208960_1001818_pt1 | contig 11149 bp, 5 predicted proteins | sample GreLakmeON33MSRF_FD_187703 | JGI IMG/M metagenome (GOLD analysis project Ga0208960, IMG submission 187703) | Freshwater lentic microbial communities from great Laurentian Lakes, MI, USA - Great Lakes metaG ON33MSRF (SPAdes) | ecosystem: Environmental > Aquatic > Freshwater > Lake | place: Great...
AGTTGTTCTTGCTTTAACAGAGACGATTGCTGAGTATGGTAATTTTTATATTACCGACACCGCAAACCTGTCTGTAGCAAAAGTAAATGATATTCGCCGCAAATGTTTCGAGAACGGTATCAAAATGCAGGTAGCTAAAAACAAACTCATCAGAAAAGCCATGGAGGCATCTGTAGGTGATTTTAGTGAGATGTTTGACGTACTTAAAGGTTCTTCATCTATTTTATTCTCAAAGTCAGCTAATGCTCCGGCAAAGTTGATCAAACAATTGAGAAAAACTGGTGATAAACCGGTACTTAAAGCTGCATATATTGATTCATCAATTTTCATTGGCGATAATCAGTTAGATGCCCTGATCAACCTTAAATCTAAGGAAGAATTAGTGGCTGACATCATTGCATTGCTTCAATCTCCAGCTAAAAATGTTATTTCAGGCTTACAGTCTGGCGGTAACAAACTTGCAGGAATTGTTAAAACATTACAAGAAAGAGGTTAACGGGCACCTAAAAGTTCGATTAAATTATTCAAGTACAGAAATTTTAAAATTAAAATAAAATGGCAGATTTAAAATCGTTTGCTGAGCAATTAGTAAACTTAACAGTAAAAGAAGTTAACGAATTAGCTCAAATACTTAAAGATGAGTATGGTATTGAGCCTGCTGCAGCAGCAGTAGCAGTGGCAGCAGTAGGTGGTGGTGATGCACCAGCAGCAGCAGCAGAACAAACAACTTTCGATGTAATATTGAAAGAAGCAGGTGGTGCTAAATTAGGAGTTGTAAAACTTGTAAAAGACCTTACTGGCCTAGGTTTGAAAGAAGCTAAGGATTTAGTTGATGCAGCACCAAAAGAAGTTAAAACTGGTGTTGATAAAGCAGAAGCTGAGTCATTGAAAAAAGCATTAGAAGAAGCTGGAGCTACTGTTGAGATTAAGTAATTCTTAACTCATAAAATATGGTTTAGACCCCGATTTTCGTCGGGGTCTATTGCCATTTGTATAATACCCATTGTATGTATGATCTACATCGCCGTAATATTGGCAAAACAGGTCGCAGTTTATTTACTAAACTAAATTCTCAATCCCTTGGCAAACAAAATTAAGCACAACGAAAGAGTAAATTTTGCTACCAGTAAGCATGTAATGGATTATCCTGATTTTCTGGATGTTCAGTTACAATCTTTCAAGGAATTTTTTCAGCTTGAAACCACTTCAGACAACCGCCATCAGGAAGGTTTGTTTAAAGTTTTCTCCGAAAATTTTCCGATCTCTGATTCAAGAAATATATTCGTTTTAGAATTTCTTGATTATTTCATTGATCCCCCGCGCTATGACATACATGAGTGTATTGAGCGTGGTTTAACGTATAGTGTTCCTTTAAAGGCTAAGCTACGCTTATCTTGTAATGACGCTGAACATGAAGATTTTGAAACAATTGTTCAGGATGTTTATTTGGGAACTATCCCATACATGACTCCTAAAGGAACCTTTGTGATAAATGGCGCAGAGCGCGTAATCGTTTCTCAATTACACCGCTCTCCGGGAGTGTTCTTCGGCCAAAGCCGTCACACAAACGGAACCAAATTGTATTCAGCCCGTGTAATTCCTTTCAAAGGATCCTGGATCGAGTTTGCAACCGACGTTAATAATGTCATGTATGCATACATTGATCGTAAGAAAAAATTCCCGGTTACCACCTTATTGCGTGCTATCGGTTATGACTCTGATAAGGATATTCTTGAATTATTCGAATTAGCGGATGAAATAAAAGTTAGCAAATCTGGTTTGAAAAAAGCCGTAGGTCGCAAACTTGCAGCAAGAGTGCTCAAGAAATGGGTTGAAGATTTTGTGGATGAAGATACCGGCGAAGTTGTTTCAATTGATCGTAATGAGATCATCATGGAACGTGAAACCGTTTTAGAAGACGAGCATATCGATATGATCATTGAAGCTGGTGTTAAAACAATTATCCTTACCAAAGAGGATGCTGTTAACAGCGGTGATTATACCATTATATACAATACTTTACAAAAAGATACTTCAAACTCTGAGAAGGAAGCGGTAGAACATATCTATCGTCAATTACGTAATGCTGAACCACCTGATGAAGAAACAGCTCGTGGTATCATTGATCGTTTATTCTTCTCTGATAAGAGATATGATCTTGGTGATGTGGGTCGTTACCGTATCAATCGTAAATTGAAATTAAGTACTCCTGTTGAAACTAAAGTTTTAACCAAGCAGGATATCATTGCTATTGTTAAGTATCTGATCAAATTGATCAATTCAAAAGCAGAGGTCGATGATATTGATCACTTGTCAAACCGTCGTGTTCGTACCGTTGGTGAACAACTTTATGCACAGTTCGGTGTTGGTCTTGCACGTATGGCTCGTACTATTCGTGAACGAATGAACATTCGTGATAACGAAGTATTCACACCAACTGACTTGATCAATGCACGTACATTATCCTCAGTGATCAACTCGTTTTTCGGAACAAACCAGTTATCACAGTTCATGGACCAAACCAATCCTCTTGCAGAGATCACGCACAAGCGTCGTCTTTCAGCCTTAGGTCCAGGTGGTCTTTCTCGTGAGCGTGCAGGTTTTGAGGTTCGTGACGTTCATTATACCCATTATGGCCGTTTATGTACTATTGAAACTCCTGAGGGGCCCAATATTGGTTTGATATCTTCTCTTTGTGTTCATGCCAAAATCAATAACCTTGGTTTTATCGAAACTCCTTACCGTAAGGTTGAGGATGGTCGTGTTGTAGTTGAAGAACCAGTAATTTACCTTTCTGCAGAAGATGAAGAAGGAAAAACTATTGGTCAGGCAAATGCAGTTTATGATGATAAAGGTAATTTTGAAACTCCAAATGTAAAGGCACGTTATGAAGGTGACTTCCCAATAATTGAGCCTAAGAAGTTAGATCTAATGGACATTGCTCCAAATCAGATTACTTCTATTGCTGCATCATTGATTCCTTTCCTGGAGCATGATGATGCTAACCGTGCATTGATGGGATCCAATATGCAACGTCAGGCTGTACCTTTATTACGTCCTGAAGCTCCAATTGTTGGAACTGGTCTTGAAGGCCGTGTAGCACGTGATTCACGTACACTTATTAATGCTGAAGGTACTGGTGTGGTTGAATATGTTGATGCCAATGAGATCCGTATTCGTTATGAAAGAAATGAAGATGATGTTCTTGTATCTTTTGAAGGTGAAGTTAAATCATATCGCCTGATCAAGTTCAAGAAGACCAACCAGAGTACGTGTATCAACTTGAAGCCTATCGTAAGAAAAGGTCAGAAAGTTGAAAAAGGACAGGTTCTTTGTGAAGGTTATGCAACTCAGGATGGAGAATTAGCATTAGGAAGAAATCTTAAAGTGGCATTCATGCCTTGGCAAGGATTTAACTTTGAGGATGCGATTGTTATTTCAGAGCGTGTTGTTTCACAAGATATTTTTACTTCTTTACATATTGAAGAATTTGAATTAGAGGTTCGTGATACAAAACGTGGTGAAGAAGAATTAACTCCTGATATTCCTAACGTTTCTGAAGAAGCTACTAAAGATCTTGACGAAAACGGTATTATCCGTGTTGGGGCTGAGATTAAAGAAGGTGATATTCTGATTGGTAAGATCACTCCGAAAGGAGAGTCTGATCCTTCGCCAGAAGAAAAATTGTTGCGTGCAATCTTTGGTGACAAAGCAGGTGATGTGAAGGATGCATCGTTGAAAACTCCACCGTCAATTCATGGGGTAGTGATCGATACTAAATTATTCTCACGTGCTAAGAAAACTACCAAACAAGAAGAGAAAGCTCTTATTGAGAAGTTAGACGCTAAGCACAATAAAGCAGTTAAGGAATTGAAAGAAACCTTAATTGAGAAATTGTTCGTTATTGTGAATGGTAAAACATCGCAGGGTGTATTTAATGTATATAAAGAGTTGCTAGTAGCTAAAGGTGTAAAATTCACCCAGAAAATACTAACTGAACTTGAATTTGCAAACGTGAACCCAACTAAATGGACAACTGATGAAGACAAGAATGAGCTAATCAAACAAACTCTTCACAACTACAACATTAAGCTGAACGAAGAGCTAGGTGCTTATAAGCGTGATAAGTTTGCGATCAGTGTAGGTGATGAGCTTCCATCAGGAATTGTACAAATGGCTAAAGTTTATGTTGCTAAAAAACGTAAGCTGAAAGTAGGTGATAAAATGGCGGGTCGTCACGGAAATAAGGGTATTGTTGCAAGAATCGTTCGCGATGAAGACATGCCTTTCCTTGAAGACGGAACTCCGGTGGATATAGTACTTAATCCACTTGGTGTACCATCACGTATGAACCTTGGACAAATTTATGAGACCGTTTTAGGATGGGCTGGTAAAGAACTTGGAATGAAATTCGCTACACCAATCTTTGACGGAGCATCTCATGATGAAGTTGAAGAATGGGTTGATAAAGCTGGAATTCCTAAGTCAGGAAGAACCTACTTATACAATGGTTTAACCGGAGATCGTTTTGATCAGCAGACTACAGTTGGTATTATTTATATGCTGAAACTGGGTCACATGGTTGATGATAAAATGCACGCCCGTTCAATCGGACCATATTCATTGATTACACAGCAGCCATTGGGTGGTAAAGCCCAGTTTGGTGGTCAGCGTTTTGGTGAGATGGAAGTTTGGGCACTGGAAGCATTTGGTGCTGCCAACATCCTTCAGGAAATACTTACTGTTAAGTCTGATGATGTGGTAGGACGTGCAAAAACCTACGAAGCAATCGTTAAAGGTGAAACCCTTCCAACTCCATCAGTTCCCGAATCATTCAATGTATTGGTTCATGAATTAAGAGGTTTAGGTTTGGATATCACATTGGATTAAGTTAAAAGTTATATTTGGAAGTAATAAGTTTCGACCGATTTACTTACAACTTACAACTTAAGACTTACAACTAAAAAAAAGCTATGTCTTACAAGAAAGATAATAAAATCAAAAGTAATTTCACCTCGATAACCATTAGTTTAGCTTCTCCTGAATCAATTCTGGAGCGTTCAAGCGGTGAGGTATTAAAGCCGGAAACTATCAACTACCGGACTTACAAACCTGAGCGTGATGGCTTATTCTGCGAGCGTATTTTCGGTCCCGTAAAGGATTACGAATGTCATTGCGGGAAATATAAGCGTATCCGTTATAAAGGTATTGTCTGCGACCGTTGCGGTGTTGAAGTAACTGAAAAGAAAGTACGTCGTGAGCGTATGGGGCACATCAACCTTGTGGTTCCTGTTGCACACATCTGGTATTTCCGTTCATTGCCAAACAAGATCGGTTATTTGTTAGGTTTACCTACCAAAAAGTTAGATTTAATCATTTATTATGAGCGTTATGTAGTTATTCAGCCAGGATTAAAGGAGGCAGATGGTATTCTAAAAATGGACTTCTTAACCGAAGAAGAATATTTAGATATCTTGGATACCTTACCAAAAGAAAACCAATATCTTGATGATAAAGACCCTGAGAAATTCATCGCAAAGATGGGTGCTGAGGCTCTTCAAGATCTTTTAGGTCGTTTGGATCTTGATCAGCAGTCTTATGACCTTCGTCATCAGGCAGCAACTGAAACTTCACAGCAGCGTAAAACTGAGGCCTTGAAACGTCTTCAGGTTGTAGAAGCCTTCCGTGGTGCAAATACTCGTATTGAGAATAATCCAGAATGGATGATCGTTAAGATCGTTCCGGTTATTCCACCTGAATTACGTCCTTTGGTTCCTTTAGAAGGCGGTCGTTTTGCAACTTCCGATTTGAATGATCTTTACCGTCGTGTAATTATTCGTAACAATCGTTTAAAGCGTTTGATCGAGATCAAAGCTCCAGAAGTGATTTTACGTAACGAGAAGCGTATGCTTCAGGAGTCTGTCGATTCACTATTTGACAACTCACGTAAAGTTAATGCAGTTAAAACAGAAGGTAATCGTGCTTTAAAATCACTTTCAGACATTCTGAAGGGCAAGCAGGGTCGTTTCCGTCAAAACTTACTTGGAAAACGTGTAGATTATTCAGCACGTTCAGTAATTGTTGTTGGACCGAACCTGAAATTGCATGAATGCGGTTTACCTAAAGATATGGCTGCCGAGCTGTTCAAACCATTTATCATTCGTAAAATGATCGAAAGAGGAGTGGTAAAAACAGTAAAATCAGCTAAAAAGATCGTAGATCGTAAAGATCCAATTGTTTGGGATATTCTTGAAAATGTATTGAAAGGTCACCCGGTATTATTAAACCGTGCTCCAACTTTGCACCGTTTAGGTATCCAGTCTTTCCAGCCAAAATTGGTTGAAGGTAAGGCAATTCAATTACACCCATTAGTTTGTACTGCATTTAACGCAGATTTTGATGGTGACCAGATGGCGGTGCACTTACCTTTAGGTAATGCTGCAATCCTGGAAGCCCAAATGCTGATGCTTGCTTCGCATAACATTCTAAATCCTGCCAACGGAACTCCAATCACTGTGCCTTCACAGGATATGGTTTTGGGTCTTTATTATATTACTAAAGGCCGCAGAACTGACGAAGGTCGTGTTGTTTTAGGACAGGATCAAACTTTCTATTCTCCTGAAGAAGTTATCATCGCTTATAATGAGCGTAAAATAGATCTTCATGCTTTCATTAAGGTTAAAGCCTTTGTGAAAGAAAAGGATGGAAGTATCGTCAATAAAATTATTGAAACAACTGTCGGACGTGTTCTCTTTAACCAGAGAGTTCCGGTAGAAGTTGGATATATCAATGAACTTCTTACCAAGAAATCACTTCGTGATATCATTGGTGATGTTGTGAAAAATACTGGTATGGCTCGTGCAGCACAGTTTCTTGATGATATCAAAGAATTAGGTTTCCAGATGGCATTTCAGGGTGGTCTTTCCTTTAATCTTCAGGATCTTAACATTCCTGCAGAAAAGGCTCATCTGATTGAACAGGCAAGTAAGGAAGTTGAAGAAGTAATGAATAACTATAACATGGGTTTCATTACCAACAACGAACGTTACAACCAGATCATCGATATCTGGACTCGTATCAATAACCGTCTGACGGCCAATGTAATGAATCAGCTTTCGAGCGATAATCAGGGCTTCAACTCAGTTTATATGATGCTTGATTCAGGAGCCCGTGGTTCTAAAGAGCAAATTCGTCAGTTATGCGGAATGCGTGGTTTGATGGCTAAGCCTCAGAAATCAGGTTCAGGTGGAGAGATTATTGAAAATCCAATTCTTTCTAACTTTAAAGAAGGATTATCGGTATTAGAGTATTTCATCTCCACTCACGGTGCTCGTAAAGGTTTGGCTGATACGGCATTAAAGACTGCGGATGCTGGTTACTTGACTCGTCGTTTGCATGATGTGGCTCAAGATATGATTGTTGGTGAGACTGATTGTGGTACATTAAGAGGAATTTATACAACTGCATTGAAAGATAATGAAGATGTTGTTGAGCCTTTATATGACCGAATTTTAGGTAGAACCAGTTTGCATGATGTTTATGATCCATTGACTAATGAATTATTAGTTTCTGCTGGTGAGGATATTGAAGAGCATATTGCTGTTAATATTGAAAACTCTCCACTTGAGGGAATAGAAATTCGTTCAGTTCTTACTTGCGAAAGTAAGCGTGGTGTTTGTGCTTTATGTTACGGACGTAACCTTGCAACCGGTAAACGTGTGCAGATGGGTGAGGCTGTTGGTGTAATTGCAGCTCAGTCTATTGGTGAGCCTGGAACACAGTTAACATTACGTACATTCCACGTGGGTGGTACTGCTTCGAACATTGCTGCTGAATCTCAGATCAATGCTAAGTTTGATGGTGTAATTGAGTTTGAAAACGTTAGGACTGTTAGTCACGATACTACAGAAGGAGCCCTTGAAGTTGTCTTAGGACGTTCAGGTGAATTCCGTATCGTTGAGCCAGGTACCAACAAAATGATCATGTCTAACAACATTCCTTACGGTGCATTTCTGTATGTTAAGGATGGTGCTAAGATCTCTAAAGGCGACAAAATTTGTAGCTGGGATCCATATAATGCAGTTATCATTTCTGAATTTGAAGGTAAGGCTGAATTTGAGGCAATCATCGAAGGTGTTACCTTCCGTGAAGAATCTGATGAGCAAACCGGTCACAGAGAGAAAGTTATTATTGACACCCGTGATAAAACTAAGAATCCAGTTATCCGTGTAGCAGATAAAAAAGGTAATGGTATTAAAGGATATAACATTCCTGTAGGTGCACACATTGCTGTTGAAGAGAATGAAAAAGTGAAAATCGGACAGATTATTGCTAAAATTCCGCGTTCAACTGGTAAAACAAGAGATATTACAGGTGGTTTACCTCGTGTAACCGAGTTATTCGAAGCTCGTAATCCTTCAAACCCTGCAGTTGTTACTGAAATCGATGGTGTTGTAACTTTAGGTGGTGTTAAACGTGGTAATCGTGAAATGTCAATCGAGTCAAAAGACGGGCAAGTTAAGAAATACCTTGTTCCATTGTCTAAACACATTCTAGTTCAGGATAATGACTTTGTGAAAGCTGGAATGCCTTTATCAGACGGATCAATTTCACCTGCTGATATTTTATCGATTAAAGGACCGGCAGCAGTTCAGGAATACCTTGTTAATGGTATTCAGGAAGTATATCGTTTGCAAGGTGTGAAGATCAATGATAAGCATTTTGAAACCATCGTTCACCAAATGATGCAAAAAGTGATGATTGAAGATGCCGGCGATACCCGTTTCCTTGAAAAGGAATTGGTTGATCGTTGGGATTTCCAATTGGAGAACGATGAGATCTATGATAAGAGAATTGTAATCGATCCAGGAGAATCTGTTAATTTAAAATCTGGTCAAATCATTTCAGTACGTAAATTAAGGGATGAAAATTCTGTTCTTAAGCGTAAGGATATGAAGCTTGTTGAAACTCGTGATGCAATTGCAGCCACTTCAAGTCAAATGTTACAAGGTATTACTCGTGCTTCATTGGGAACTAAATCATTCATCTCTGCAGCTTCCTTCCAGGAAACTACTAAGGTATTGAATGAGGCAGCGATTAGCGGAAAACGTGATAATCTGTTAGGTTTGAAAGAGAATGTGATCGTAGGTCACTTGATTCCTTCAGGAACAGGATTACGTCAATACGAACGTATCATTGTAGGTTCACAAGATGAATATGATAAATTAATGGCTTCCAAACAGGAAGAAATGGAGGCTTAACTCCTGCCATGTTATACTTAAAAGTCCTTCTGAAAAGAAGGACTTTTTTTATTTTCCTTAAAATGTTTTCAGAATTAATAACTTTATGGTATGGAAGAACAGAACATTGACAATCAATTAAACATTGAGCTTTCTGAAGAAGTTGCAGAAGGTATATACTCCAACCTAGCGGTTATCACTCATTCAAATACTGAGTTTGTTTTAGATTTTATTCGGGTTATGCCTGGTGTTCCTAAAGCCCGTGTAAAATCCAGGATAGTATTAACTCCGGAGCATGCAAAACGATTTCTGGTTGCTCTTGAAGAAAATGTGGAGAAATTTGAAGTCCTGAATGGTCGTATTAAGATCAATGAAGGTCAGCCAGGTATACCTATGAATTTTGGAGGTCCTACAGCACAAGCATAAATTTGAGAAAGCATTTTAATAAATTGATTTCAAAATCAATTGAGTTGCTATATTATAATTTTATAACTGCTGTTACGATTGGTTAAGGGTATTTTTTCCAATAAATCAGGTCTTGAAATTTTTAGTGATGCTACCCGTGATTAGCACTATTTTTTTTCAATTCTTTTTCTTTTTTTGCATCTAGTTCCTACAAAACTACTATAGGATGGAATTTAGGTGTTGAATAATTGAATCGAACTCATCAGGCTTAAACCAGTTGATATCTTCCGATTTGTTGAACCAGGTTATTTGTCTTTTAGCAAATCTTCTTGTGTTCTGCTTAATCTTCTCAATAGCTTCTTCTCTAGTGCTTTTGCCTTCTATGTAATTGAAGATTTCAGAATATCCAACAGTATTCAATGGGTTTAAATGCCTGTATGATTTCAGGCCTTCAACCTCTTCGATCAACCCATCTTTGATCATTTGATCAACGCGAAGATTTATTCTTTCATATAATAAATTGCGATCGGTATTAAGTCCTATTTTGACAATATTAAATGGTCTTTGCTTTTTAATATTAGTTCTTAATGATGAAAAAGTTTTCCCGGAGCTCTCAAATACTTCTAAAGCCCTGATAATGCGCTGTGGATTAAAGATATCTACCTCCTTATAGTAAACCGGGTCAATTTTTTTTAGCCGATCCTGCAGGAATTTAATTCCCTTTTCATCTAAAATTGTATTTAAATAGGTTCGAATTTCATCTGTAGCTATGGGTAATTGATCAAAACCATGGCTTACCGCGTTTATAAAAAGCCCGGAGCCACCAGCCATTATTACCTGATCATGATCAAGAAATAATTTATTGATCAGTTCAATAGATTCTTTTTCAAAATCACCAGCATTAAATTGATCCAGAACGGAATGGCTATTGATCAAATGATGTTTAACTTCCTTTAGTTCTACTGCTGATGGTTTTGCAGTACCAATATTCATTTCCCTGTAAAACTGTCGGGAATCGGCTGAAATAATCTCTGTTTTAAAGTGTTTTGCCAGACTTATGGCTAATGTTGTTTTGCCAATCGCGGTTGGGCCTGCAATAATGATCAATGTTTTGTTCATTAGCAATCCCGTTTCAGAATTTAATATTCATCCTTTTGGATATCATCAGGATCATAACCATCATTATCTGAAAATTCATCCATAAACTCGTCCTTCTCTTCTTGTTCTTCCTCAATTTCTTGCTTCGTATTTATGCCCATATCGCTCAATTGTTCAAGCTCTTCTGCATCTTCAGGCTGAAAGTCAAGTTCATTTAAAAAATCAAAATCTTCAGAAACTACTGTTGTTACAGGAGAAATAATAACGTTACCAGCCATTTTAGGTGCTTCACCCTGTGTACGTGATACATAAGGATAGGTCTTTCCATCTTCTTCACTAAGTAGAATTTTGACGAGTTGAACATGGAAGTCAAATGGTCTGTCGAAGTTATAGGTATAATAAAATTT
>Ga0208960_1001819_pt1 | contig 11147 bp, 9 predicted proteins | sample GreLakmeON33MSRF_FD_187703 | JGI IMG/M metagenome (GOLD analysis project Ga0208960, IMG submission 187703) | Freshwater lentic microbial communities from great Laurentian Lakes, MI, USA - Great Lakes metaG ON33MSRF (SPAdes) | ecosystem: Environmental > Aquatic > Freshwater > Lake | place: Great...
ACGCAATCCTCAAGCGCGGATTCGCCGTGCTGCTGGTCGCCGTGGCCGCGCGGTTGTGGTTCACCGCAGCCTGAGCACGGCTCGGCCGGTCGACGATGGCCCGAAGATCGTGGGTGCGAAAATCCGCGCCATCACTTCGACGCCGTCCACCAGGTGCGGTCCGGGCCGGCTCGTGAGCGAGTTTGCGTCGATCGCCCACAGCTGACAGGTATCGAGCCACTGGTGCGCGACCCGCAGCTGTGCGGCCTCTGCGGCGGCGCGGGCGAGCGAGAATCCGCACGGAGCGACGATCACGATGTCCGGCTGCGCGTCGCGCACGCGGTCAGGTGTGACCGTGAGCGAGTGTGCGCCGGCCACGGCGAGTACATCGATGCCCCCGGCACGCTTCACCTGCTCGGGAACCCAGTGTCCACCGGCGTAGAGCGGATCGGTCCATTCAATCATCGCGACCCTCGGCCGCGGCGCCTGCGCGGCCTTGAGTGTTTCGTGGACTGAACGGATTCGTCGGCGAAGCCCCAGCACCAGCTCGTCCGCATCGGCGCCGAGTTCGGCCGCTGATCCGATCGCCAGAATGTCGGCGAACACCCCCTCGAGTGACGTGCCCGACACCGAAAGCACCCGGGGCGAAGGGGTCATCGCGCCAGCAAGCGCGCGCACATCGGCCTCGTTCACGGCACAGACATCGCAGAGTGCCTGGGTGACGATTAGATCGGGATGAAGCGCGACGATGCGCGCGGCATCAAGGGAGAAAAGCGGCTGGCCAGCGAACGCGACGGTGCGTACCGCCGCATCAATCGCGCCGCTGCTCGCAGCCGGGTCGATGGCGGGCGACGTCACCCGGGGAATCGCCGGCGGCGCGTCGCAGGCGTGCGACACACCCACGACCAGGTTGACGCCGCCGAGCGCAATCAGCGCGTCAGTGGCGCCGGGGAGGAGGGAGATTATCCGCACGCGCCGCCTCGAATCGTCAGCCCACCCGGCCCGTTACTTCGCCTCGTAGACCGCCTTGCCGCCAACCCAGGTGGAAACCACGCGCGTCTTGAGCACGAGCGACGCCGGAACGCGCATGATGTCCTGGTCGAGCACGGTGAAGTCCGCGTATTTGCCCGGTGTCAGCGATCCGAGTTCGTTCTCCTGGAACGCCGCGTACGCTGGCCAGATCGTCATGGACTTGAGCGCTTCCTCGCGCGTCATGACCTGCTCGGGGTACCACCCGCCGGCGGGAAACTCGTTCGCGTCCTGCCGCGAAATCGCCGAGTGGAACGAGATGAGCGGGTTCACGTATTCGACCGGGAAGTCACTGCCATTCGGGATGACGATACCGGTATTGAGGAGCGAACGCCACGCATAGGCGCCGGGCAGGCGGTGCACGCCGAGGCGCGAGCCCACCCAGTACATGTCGCTCGTCTGGTGACTTGCCTGCATCGAGGGAATCACACCGAGCTGCGCGAACCGCGGGATGTCGGCATAGTTGAGAATCTGCGCGTGCTCGATGCGGAAACGGTGGTCGGCGACCGGCACTTCCTTGAGGGCGGCCTCGAACGCATCGAGCGTCGCGCGGTTACCGCGGTCGCCGATCGCGTGCGTGTTCAGCTGAAATCCCGTCTTGAGCGCCTTGAGCGAGATTGCCTTGAGGAACGCCGGGTCGCTGACGAGCAAGCCATTGTTCTTCGCGTCGTCGCTGTAGGGGTCGAGGAGCGCCGCGCCCCGCGAGCCCATCGCGCCGTCGGCATACAGTTTGATGCTGCGAATCCAGAGCGTGCCGCCGTACAGCGCACTGCGCGGCCCCTTCGCGATCAGGCGGTCGAGCATCGCCGATTCGGTGCGTCCGCCCGAGATCATCGCGTACATCCGGAAGCGCATCTCGTCGGTGCGGCCCAACTCCTCGTAGATGTCGAGCACCTGTTCGCTGGCGCCAGCATCGTGCGCACCCGTGAGGCCCCAGCGCTGTGCGTCCGCGATGGCAGCCACCACGTTGGCCTTCACTTCGTCGCGCGTTTGCGCCGGCACGACGCGGCGTACGAGTGCCATCGCGTTGTCCACGAATACGCCACTGGGATTTCCTGCGGCGTCACGAATGATCTGGCCGCCCTCGGGATCCTTGGTCGCCGCAGTGATGCCGGCGAGTGCCATCGCCTGCTTGTTGACGAAAATTGCATGTCCGTCAACACGAGTGAGAATCACCGGATTGTTCGGAAGCGCCGCGCTCAGTTTGTCGTGCGCCGGGAATCGGGTATCACCCCAGCGATTCTGGTCCCAGCCACGCCCGGCGATCCATTGGCCGGCGCTCTTGCCGTCGAATTTGGCCACCACCCGCGCGACGACATCCTCCACGCTCGTCGAGCCGACGAGATCCACAATGGCGAGCGCATCGCCTAGGCCGGCGACATGTCCGTGCGCGTCCACCATGCCAGGAATCACCGTGCGACCGCCCAGGTCGATCACGCGCGTCTGCGCGCCGCGCAGTGCCATCGCGCCGCGTGCGTCGCCGACGAACGCCACGCGACCGCCCCGCACGGCGAGCGCCGATACCACCGGGCGGGAATTATCCACCGTATAGATGTGGGCGTTGGTGATGATGAGGTCGACTGGCGCGGCTGACGGTTGCGCGTGGAGCGGCGCGTGGAGCGGCGCGATCGCGATCGAAAGCGCGATCGAAAGCGTCACCGCGGCGAGGGTGTGGCGATTAGTCTGGTCCAAGGGGCGATTCACGAGTCGGTTCACTGTTCGGGTTCTGGTTTTGGTTCTGGGGCGGAGCCCCGAAGGTCACGGACCATCGTGAGCGCGGCGGTGGCGATCGCTACGTCGCCTACGTCTTTGCGTTCTGGAAAAAGTCGAGCGAGCGTCACACCCATGAACTTGCCGGATGCGGCAATGCAGTCGCTGATCCGCTGGCCTGCGGCGGCGGGCAAGTAGCCGCGCACCACATGTCCGCCCATCAGCACCAGTTCGACGATTCGCTCATCCACTGTCAGGCCCAGCGGTGTTGATGCGACCTGCACATCGCCGTCGGGAGCCGACGCCATAATGATCTGGTCGGTCTGGATCAGCAGATGGCCCGGCTCGTCGCCGCTCCTGGATCGCTTGGCCTGCGTCATGCTCATCCAACCTGATCGGCTGTTGAGGAATGCCATGAGCGACTGTCCCGAACCGACCTTCACGACGCCATCAACTGCCGTGCCGTCGCGAAGCAGGAACTGGAGCCGGCGCGGAACCGGAAATTTGGCGCGGGTGGGCCTAACGGCACCGGTCATGGGCGAATCTTTCGGTAGGCCTCCACCGTGCCCGCGTCACGGGCGGACGGGCCGCGCGGTTTCGCCATTTCACGCTCGATCGCGTCCATCTCACGCGGCGCGTCGGCGCTGATCCGTTCGAAGCCGCTCGCGGTCACCACGTAATCATCCTCAATGCGCACGCCGATGTTCGCGTATTTCTTCACGGCTGGCGCGATCTTCGAGCGGAATGCCGTGTTGGCCGGCGTGTCGGGAATGATGTCTACGGTGTTGGCGCGCACGTAGACGCCGGGTTCGATCGTGAACACGCTGCCGTCCACGAGCGCGCCCGAGCTGTACAGATCGACATCGTGCACATCGAGTCCGATGGGATGCCCGAGGCCGTGCATATAGTAGAGGCGATACTGCGGCACCTGGCGGCCGTTCTCCTCGTACGTCGCATCCGGTGACTCGATGAGCCCGATCTTCGCGAGTCCCGTCTTGAGCACGTGCAGCGCCGAGTCATTGAGCACCCGGAATTGCACGCCCGGTTTGATCTGTCGCTCGGCGGCCATCTGGGCTTCGAGCACGATCGGATAGATGGCCCGCTGCTCGGGGGAAAACTTGCCGTTCACGGGCACCGTGCGCGTGATGTCGGCTGAGTAGCCGCCGTAATAGGTGGCCATGTCCATGTTGAGGACTTCGCCGTCATTCATGTAACGGTCATCGCGGTTGTAGTGCAGCGTTGTGGAGTTTGGCCCAGAACCGACGATCGAACCGTACGACGGCCGGTCGCCGCCGTTCCGGCGGAACGTGTACTCGGCGAGCGCCTGCACCTCGAACTCGTTCATGCCGGGCGCGATGGCGCCGAGCACTTCCTTGTGCGCGGCGGCGCTCACCCGTGCGGCCATGCGGATCAGGGCGAGTTCGGCGGCCGACTTCTTGGCGCGGAGCGCCATCACGCTGGGCGTGGCGTCCACGACCTTCATCTCCCGGAAACGCTCCTTGAGCGCGTCGAGGAACTGGTCGTCCACCGTGCGGGGCGTGCGTTGGGCCGGCACATCGACGCCGCCCGTTCGCGAGAAATCGCCGACCGTGTGCAGCGTCGCGCCGCCCGGGAATCCGGCGTTCAGCACCGAATCGAGTACGGCGCGAAGCGTGGCGCTGTTGCGGCCCTCTAGGCCGAGCAACTTCGCCCCCTGCACGCCGAGCCGTTCCCCGGTCCAGACCTCCAGCGCCGGGTCCTTGGGTTCGACGAAGAGCAGTTGGTGATCTGTGCCGTTCTTGCGCACGATCACGAGCGCCGCGCCGGGTTCAAGGAATCCCGTCAGGTATCGGAAGTTCTGCGCCTGCCAGAAATTCTCGTAGTTCTCTTTCGGCTCTGGGGCGCCGAGCACGAGGTAGACGCCGTCGGTGTTCACACGCGCCGTCAACGCGGCGCGCCTCGCAGAATACTCTGCCTGTGTGATTTGCGCTGGAAGCGCTGCGGAAAGCCCGACGAGGAGGGCAGTAGTCAATCCGGCGCGAGCAAGATGACGATCCCTAGTCACGGACACCTCGAATACGGTTAGGTCGGGTCAGCGGACGGCGACGGTGCGGCGTAGATTCTAATGTAGTTCGCTTTCAACATCACCGGAGTTACCCAAATCATGCTTCGATTCCCGCTCTACCGACGGCTGCCCGTGCTGTTCGCCGCCGGCCTCCTCGCCTTCGTGGCTGCCGCGCCGGTCGCTTCGGGCCAGAAGATCACCACGCCGAAGGAGTTCTTCGGCCACAACATCGGCGACGATTACTGGCTGCCCAACTACACGCAATTCACGGGCTACTGGCAGAAGATCGCCCGCGAATCGCAGCGGACAAAACTCGACACCATCGGCCTCACGGCCGAGGGTCGGCCGCAGCTGTCGATGATCGTGTCGAGCCCCGACAACATGAAGAACCTCGCCAAGTACCGCGAGATGTCGAAGAAGCTGGCGTACGCCGAGATCGACGAGGCGACGGCCAAGCAGTTCGCGCGTGACGGTAAGGCGATCATCTGGATCGACGGTGGCCTGCATGCCAGCGAAGTGCTCGGCGCCAACCAGCTCATCGAGACGAGCTACCAGATGATCTCGGGCACGGACGCCGAGACGATGCGCATTCTCAACGACGTGATCATTGTCTTTGTGCACGCGAATCCGGACGGCATGGAGCTCGAGGCCAATTGGTACAACAAGGAACCGGACAACGCCAAGAAGAACCTGAACGTGCCGACCCTCTATCAGAAGTATGTCGGTCATGACAATAACCGCGACTTCTACATCGCGAACCAGAACGAATCGATCAATATGAACAAGTGGATGTACCTGACCTGGTTCCCCCAGATCATGTACAACCACCACCAGACGGGACCGGCAGGCGCTGTGATGTTTGCGCCGCCGTTCCGCGACCCGGCGAACTACTACTTCCACGAGTCGATCATCAGCAGTATCGACATCGTGGGCTCCGCGATCCACGCGCGCGCCGAAGCCGAGCATAAGCCGGGCGTGGTGTCGCGCTCGATGGCGTCGTACTCCACCTGGTGGAACGGCGGCCTGCGCACGATGGCCTACTTCCACAACATGATCGGCATTCTTACGGAGACGATCGGCAGCCCAACGCCGCAAACGATTCCGTTTATTCCGCAGCGCCAGTTGCGGTATTCGGACTACAACTACGTGGTCGAGCCGTTCCAGACCTGGCACTTCAAGCAGTCGATCGACTACTCAGTGACGGCGAACAAGGCCATCCTCGATCTGGCGTCGCGCAATCGCGACACCTTTCTCTGGAATTTCTACCGCATGGGTCGCGACATGATCCAGCGGGGGTCGGGCGACGACTGGATTACGACGCCAAAGGTCCTTGCTGACGCACAGGCGAAGCTTGGCGGCGGCGGTGGTGGTGGCGGCGGTGGCGCCACGAAGGAGCAGTTCACGGAGAACTTCCGTAACCCGTCCAAGCGCGTCCCGCGTGGGTTCATCCTGCCCAGCAACCAGCCCGATTTTCTGACGGCTGAGAAGTTCCTCGTGGCTCTCCAGAAGGCCGGCATCATCGTGCATCGTGCCACCGGACCGTTCACGGCCGGCGGCAAGCAATATCCGTCGGGCTCGTACGTAGTGAAGGCCAATCAGGCGTTCCGCGCCCACGTGCTCGATATGTTCGAGCCGCAGGATCACCCGAACGACTTTGCATATCCCGGTGCGCCGCCGACGCGGCCGTACGACAACGCCGGCTGGACGCTCGCGATGCAGATGGGCGTCAAATTCGACCGCGTGCTCGATGGATTCGACGGACCGTTCACGCGTCTTGACCCGCTGACGAATCGCATCAAGTCCGATCCCACGACGGTCGCATCCACAGGTGCTGGATGGGTTGTGTCATCCAAGGTGAACGATGCCTTCCACGCGGTCGCCCGCCTCTGGGCTGCTGGCGCCGATGTGTATCGTCTTGACCGGCCGACGACGATCGGCGGTGTGTCATATGGAGCGGGCTCGTTCTATATCCCGGCAAATGCCAAGAGCACGCCGGTCGTGCAGAAGTCCGCGGTCGACCTCGGCGTCACGTTTACGTCGACGACCGATTTGTCGGCCACCTCGTCGAAGGTGCCGGCCGTGCGCATCGGTCTCTGGGATCGTTACGGCGGATCGATGCCGAGTGGGCACATGCGTTGGTTGTTCGAGCAGTATGAAATGCCGTTCAAGCTCGTCTATCCGGCCGAACTCGATGCGGGCAACCTACGTTCGAAGTTCGACGTGCTAATCTTCCCTGAAGGCTCCATTCCTGCCGTCGCCAGTGCAGCTGGCGGACGTGGCGGACGTGGCGGCGGTGGCGGCGGTGGTGGCGGGCGCGGTGGCGCCGCGGCCGAGATCTCATCGGAATTCTCCGCGATGGTTGGCAATGTGTCGCCGGCAACGATCGTCAAACTGAAGGAGTTCGTCTCGGCGGGTGGTCGGCTTGTTGCCATCGGACCGTCGTCGATCAATGCGGCGCAGCAGTTCGGCTTCCCGGTGACGAGCCACCTCGTGGAGCGTACGCCGACCGGTACCGGCACGACGCCGCTGCCGAGCGACAAGTTTTATGTGCCTGGTTCAATCCTCGAAGTCGCCTACGACACCACCGCGTTGTCCGCGAAAGGCCAGGATGCCCGTGGCCCCGTGTTCTACGACAACAGCCCCGTGATGCGTCTTGGGCCCGACGCGGCGCTCAAGGGCGTGAAGCCGATCGCCTGGTTCGACAACCCAGCTCCGCTCAAGAGCGGCTGGGCGTGGGGCCAGAACTATCTCGACGGTGGTGTCGCAATGGCCGAAGGCAAGTACGGCCAAGGAACGGTCTTTATGTTTGGACCGGAAATCACCTTCCGCGCACAGCCTGCGGCGACCTTCAAGCTCCTCTTCAATTCCATTGTTGGCGACGGGAAGCCCAATATTGTCCCGTAACGCTGCGTAGTTGATCGATGGTGCAGATGAGGCGGGCGCTCCGAGAGGGGCGCCCGCTCTCGTTTAACGTGACGCGGCTGATCGAACGCCACGCAGGTTCGCGGAATCCGGTCCCCCTCACCAATCCGCCGGTATCTTTCGCGTATGAATGATTCGCCGTTGTTCGCCACGGTGCGCGCGGAAACTCCGATGGGGACCCGTGTGGGTCTCACCCTCCTGCTTGTTGGTGCCTCCGCAATCGGTGTTGCCTACGCCGCCGCAATCGTGCAGGGTCAAGCACCGGCGTGGGCCCCCTGGTGCCTAGCGATCGGCAGCGCGGCGACCACCGTCGGCCTGTTCGTGATTGGCGCGGCAACGCGACGAGCGCTCTCCCGTCCCGTCGCGATCTTCTTGACTGGGCTCTTCGCCCTCCTCCTCGCTTCGTTTGGCGCGGCACTCGAAATGGCGCCGGGAGAAGCGAGCGGTGGCCCACTCCTGTTCGGACTCCCCGTGCGGCTCGCGATCGTGTTTTATGGAGTCGGCGTTGTGCCGCTCGTCGTGCTGCCGGTGGTATTCGGACTCACGTTTGGTCGCACGCCTCGCGCGGAGGGCGGGTCGTCGTGACGGGATCATTCGTGCTGGCGACGTTCGCGCAGAGCGCGGCACTGCCGCGCGTGGGTGGGCAGACCACGGTCGCGACCATGGTCGCGTATTTCGCGGTGCTCGCGGTGATCTCCGTCTGGGCCGTTCGGCGTACGCGCACGCCAACCGACTTCTTTGTCGCGGGTCGGTCAGTCGGTACCATCGTGCTCGGCGTCGCGGCGATGGCCACGACGCTCTCGGGGTTCGCGATGATCGGCGGGCCCGGCTTGTTCTATTCGATGGGCGCGACGGCGCTTTTTCTGGTGCTCCCCGCGTCGTTGACCAACACGCTTGGCGCGTGGGCCATCGCTCGCCCGCTCCACGACCTCGCGCGCACACGGGGAGTCATCACGATTCCTGGCGCCCTCGGTGCCCGTTACGATTCGCGCGCCGCCCAAGGCTGGTCGGCGGTCGCGATCCTCGTCGCGGTGGTCGGCTATATCGCGACGAACTTTCTCGCACTCGGCTATGTGCTCGATGCCGTATTCGGTACCGGGCTCTCGGCCGGCATCTGGATCGGCGCGCTCGTGCTCGTCGCGTACACAGCGGCCGGCGGCATGCTCGCGGGAGTGTATGCGGATCTGTTTCAGGGAGCAGTCAAGGCGGCGGCTTCGATCGCAGCCTGCTGGTTCGCGATGAAGGTCGGCGGTGGGCTCGGCGAGATCAGTCGTACGATCATGGCGTACGATGCGGACTTTCTCTCGCCCTGGGGGAAGGGCGGCGCGATGACGGCGCTTTCCTTTTTCTTCGTGTTCAGCGTGGGATCGCTCGCACAGCCACATATCGCGCACAAATACCTGATGGCGCGCGATGTGGACCGGTTCCGGTGGTACCCGATGGTGATGACAGTCTCGATGACCCTCGCGCTGTTGCTCTACCTCACCGTCGGTGTCGCAGTAAAGGCGATGGTGGTGCGCGGTGTGATTCCGCCGCTCGTGCGCAACGACGATGCGATGCCCGCCTTCCTCGTGGCCGCGGTGCCGGCCGCGCTGGCTGGTCTCATCTTCGCGGGAGCCGCATCGGCGATTATGAGCACCGTCAATGCGTTTCTGTCCGTTGGTGCCGCTGCCATCATGCACGACCTGCCGATGGCGTTCGGCCGCAAGCCGTCGAACGAACTCGCTAGGGGCCGCGCGGCCACCGTGGCGCTGGCAGTGGTGGCTGTGCTCGTCGCGCACGCACCGGGTGCGCAGGTCGCGTTCCTGGGGGTGTTCGGTTACGGACTCTTCGCGTCGACGCTCGTACCTGCGCTGGCGGTTGGTCTCAACTGGCCCGCGGCGACTGCCCGTGGTGCCGTGGCCTCGATCATCACGGGCCTCGTCGTGACGCTCGTCGGGGAAACACTGAGCTTTGCGGGAGTGTACCGGCTTCCCGCCGGCGTGCCGTGGAGCGGGGTGGCGCTGGTGGCGGCGTTGGGCGTCTTCTCAGTCGTGTCGTTGACTGGTGCGCGACGACCAGCCTGACGCGTCTACTTCTTTGTGGCCTTGCCAGTCGAGTCGTGCGGCTCACCGTAGTGGGGATTCCACTCGCCGCCTTCGACGCGCAGCGGTAGGTGGTTTCCCTTCGGTGGGAACGGGCAGGTCGCGAAATTCGTGAAGGCGCAGGGCGGGTTGAACGCCTTGTTGAAGTCGATGATCGTGCGGCCCAGCGAATCGGCCGGCGTGACCCAGACATAGCGTGTCGCCGGATACGTTTCCTTCCGGTTTGTCGAGTCCGTGAACATCACAAACAGATTCTCCCCGTGGTCTTCCGGCTCGCGAATGACCATCAGCGAGTACGGCTTTCCCTTCAGCGTGAATCGCACGTCGCCCGGATGCTCCATCCGCGTCTCCATGCCGAGCACGCTGATGATGTTGAGTGAGTCCGGCTTCGGTGACTTGATAAACTCCGCTTGTACGCGGAGCAAGATGTCCGTGGGGAAATAGCGCAGCGCCGGTGAGGTGGTGCGTGCCGCGCTGAGTGTGTCCTTGATCCGGATTCCGTAGATCAGGGTGCCGCGGTCTTCACGCACGATGTAATGCAGCGTGAGCGGGCCGGCGCGTACAATCGTGGCCTTTGGTTCGAGGTCGCTGTGCAGCAACACATCGGTGACCAGCGTCTGCATGGTGTCGACCGTGACCTGCACGCCCTTGCCGACGACGAGCCGCGCCGAGTCGCCGTTGATCCAGATTGAGCCGAGGTATTTGGGCGAACGGTCGCGTGGCAGCGCAATCGTGTTCTTGAGGTCGGACCCAATCGAGGTTTCGCCGGGCTTCATCCACCAGAGTCCGAGCAGTGTGGCCCATCCACTCGGCCCGTACACGGCATTCTTCCTAAACGCGTGCCATTGCTCGATCGAATCGCGGTGTATGGTGACGTCCACCGGTGGGAGCGGCGGCGGCTCACTGCCGCAGGCCACGAGAAGCGTTGCCGCAACGACGGGAAGCGGAAAGAGCCGGAGGACGGTACGTGTCATGGGAGAACGTTGGGTATGCGCTGAGCGGGTTGCAAGCAATGGCGCAGAATTCGCGAAAGCCGGCGTGGGTTGCTCACTGGGCTACTACACGCAACTACTTCAGCAAACCCTTGGCGATGGTTTGGAGCTGCATGTTGCTCGTGCCCTCGTAGATCGTACCGATCTTGGCGTCGCGGTAGAACTTCTCGACCGGATAGTCCTTCGTGTAGCCGTAGCCGCCGAAGAGTTCCACCGCGAGCGAGGTCACGCGCTCGCACACCTGTGACGCGAACAGCTTGGCCATCGCGCCCGCCTGGGCGATGTCGTGGCCTGCGTCCTTGAGCCTCGACGCGTTGTACACCATCAGCCGCGCCGCCTCGAGTTCGGTCGCGGCCTGCGCGAGCTGGAACTGCACGCCTTGGTTGT
>Ga0208960_1001820_pt1 | contig 11142 bp, 10 predicted proteins | sample GreLakmeON33MSRF_FD_187703 | JGI IMG/M metagenome (GOLD analysis project Ga0208960, IMG submission 187703) | Freshwater lentic microbial communities from great Laurentian Lakes, MI, USA - Great Lakes metaG ON33MSRF (SPAdes) | ecosystem: Environmental > Aquatic > Freshwater > Lake | place: Great...
CAAGGCGTTGGCCCGCAGCAAGTCATAACGCAGGCCACCCCCCAGCACTGCCAACAGTATGAAACCAACCCCGGCCTGCACGAAGCCGCCATACACTCCGGCCGCAAACAAACTCCACCATGCGCCTTTGTGCTGCGCCGGTGACAGCGTGGCAGTACCCGGGGGCGGTGCGATGACTTCCGGTTTCACCAGAATAATCACAGTCATGCTGAGTATGGTGAGCAGCAGCACTGGTTTGAGGTACAGATTGGGTAACAACGCCGCGCCTATCGCCCCCAGCAAGCCGCCCAATATGTTGGGTATGAGAATCGGCAAGATGGCGGGCCGATCCAGTGATTTATGCTGGTCAAAGCCCCTGACGCCGACGACGCATTGCATCAGCACGGCGATACGATTGGTGCCATTGGCGACGTCGGCAGGCAATCCCAGCAGCATGAGCGCCGGCAGGGTCAGATTGGAACCGCCACCAGCAAGGGTATTAATACCCCCAGCCAGGAATCCGGTTACGCACAGTATGGTTACAGCTGTTAGACTCAATTCCATGGGGGCTCCCTGCGAGCTAATTCGAGCAATCCTGTCAGGCGCCATATCGGCGCTGCAGCGGAACTGTTGAATAGAACCAGAGGCAGCGCACTGGTGGAATCGGGCCGGTTGCCAGGCGCGTGGCAAAGCCGCAGAGGCTGCCCAAGGCGCTGTGAGTCAAGTCACATTACCACCAAATAAGTGACTGAAATCACTCGGACTTATAGCCAAGTCACAGTCTTTCCGACGAGTTCCGCTATGGTGCGTCCCCTTGATATATAAAGTCCCAGCCCGGTGCCGGTTGCCTCTGTAGTGTGAAAAGGTTCAAACAATCGTCCTTCGGATTCTTCGTCGATGCCGGCACCATCATCGATGACGTGCAAATAGGGTTGTTCATCACCATCTCTGTTGTCGATTCCTGCTTCAACCAGCAGGGTCGCTTTGCCGGTATTTTTCTTGCTGTAACGCAACCCATTGTCGAACAAGTTATTCAATACCTGTTCCAGTTGGCCGGAAATTACATTTATCTCCAGGTTTGGCGACTTCACCTGCAGATCGATCTGGTCGCACTTATCATGAGTGGCACGATAGTTTTCAATAAAATTCTTGAGCCAATCATCAAGCACGATTTTCTGCGCCGACGTATCATCATGTCGCGATGCATCAAGCACATCCTCAAGGATCATATTAACCCGATTGCAATGATTGAGAATGATTTCGATCATACGTTTGTCATCACTGGAAACCGATTCAGATTCGCGCAACAACTGACTGGCGTGACTGATAGCGCCAAGCGGGTTGCGCACCTCGTGAGCAATACTCGCAGTCAGGCGACCGAGTGAAGCGAGTTTCATTTGTCGCACACGTTCCACAATCTGACGATTGTCTTCGAGAAAAATCAGGATATCCGCATCTTGCTCCGGTTTGAGTAATGCAAAATTCAGCTGCACCTGTTTCTTCGTGGCTGGCACAGTAATTGGCTGTGGTTGGCGCTTGGGATTGATTTTCCACAGATTCAATTGTTCACCTAGTTCTGGCGGTAACAGTTGTTTTTCACTTGCTTCCGCGGGTGAGCGCTTGAGCAGCGATGCCAACGTTGCGCGTGCTGCACTATTCATGCTGACGATTTCCAGCGCGGAATTGACCACTACCACCCCGGTCCGCATACGTTGAATAATTTCATTGTTTAATTTTTCCAGATCGATAATTGCGCCTGCCTGTTTGTCAGCCAGCAGGGCCGCCTTGTAGATTCGATCTGTAACTGTTTGCACATAAAGCGATGTGGCAAACAGGATCGTGCCGAGTATCCCGGTTTCCACAAATCGATTCGGGGGAGCGTCAAGTGAAAGAGAAAGGTAAAGCTCGGTATAGATCAGCGCCAGAACAGCAATCGCGGCCAGGAAGGTGCTGATTCGGCCCCGGATCAATATGCTGCCAGAAGCCACTGTCACGATGAGCAGCAGACCGAGCCCGCTGGTGGTGCCGCCACTGGTGTAGATAATCAGTGTCATCGCGACAATATCGATAATCAGCGTCGATGCCAGCAGATTGGTGTTTTCCAGAAGTCGCAAACTGGCCGGCGAGAAAAATGTAATTGCAACACCGAAGACTGCGTAGGCGGTGGTTACTTGCACAAACAGGGTTGGTGCCAATGCGCCAAGCTGGGAATTGGCGGGACTGCTTATATAAGTAACAAGCAATACCAGAGGCAGTACAATGCGATAGATGTTGTATACAACAGATACATTGTTTAGCTGGTCGGTATATAGGGCAGTTCTCTCGGCCATAACTGGGCTATGATGGATCTCTTGAGTTACACATGCATGCTGGTTGGCAAGGAATTGCGTTATGCCAATACATTATCGGACAATACCCATCTTTTTGAATATTTAAACGGCGTTAGCAGCGCAAGAATAGCAGCAATGGGGCAGCAATGGCGCGTCAATTAAACATCATCATGGCTCAGATAAATCTGCTGGTTGGCGACATCAATGCCAATACTGACGCTGTCATCGCCACTGCCAAGGCTGCAATAGCTGAATACTCTGCTGATATCATTGCATTTCCCGAGTTAACCCTGACTGGCTACCCGCCGGAAGATCTCTTGCTCAGGCCCAGCTTGCAAGTACGCATCAACAAGGCGATTGACCGAATTCTCGCGGCCAATCTGGATATCCACATGGTGATTGGCTACCCGGAGAAGTCTGGCCAACAGCTGTTCAATACGCTGACCGTAATCAAAGGTACCCGCTGTCTCGCCAACTACCGCAAACAGCATTTGCCTAACTATCAGGTGTTCGATGAGCGGCGCTATTTCGATCAGGGATCGCGCCCCTGTATTCTCAAAATTGCCGGTGTGAATGTGGCGCTCACCATTTGTGAAGACATGTGGGAACAGGAACCGGTGATTCAGGCTCGCGCCGCCGACGCACAGTTGATGATCAATATTAATGCCTCGCCGTACCATATGAAGAAAATCGAAGATCGCAAACAGTTGCTGCACACGCGAGCGCGCGCAGGAAAATTTCCGATCGTGTATGTGAATCTGGTCGGTGGCCAGGATGAACTCGTCTTCGATGGTGGTTCCATGGTGGTTGCTGACTCCGGTGAATGCCACTTTCTGGCGCCCGCATTTCAGAGTGGTCTGCAACACGTGGTAATAGACTTGCCGGAGGTGGCTGGCCATCCCTGCACAGTGCCGCTGCAAACAATTGCACCGCCAATGTCTGTGGAAGCCGAGATCTATCAGGCCCTGGTATTGGGTGTGAGGGATTATGCCAATAAAAACTCCTTCAAAGGCGTGGTGCTGGGACTTTCCGGTGGTATTGACTCGGCGTTAACCCTCGCCATAGCAGTAGACGCGCTCGGGGCACACCGCGTGCAGGCCGTCATGATGCCATTCCAGTTCACTTCGCAACTCAGCCAGGATGCCGCGGCTGAACAGGCGCATTTGCTGGGAGTTACTTATCAGGTTATTCCCATCGCGCCAATCTATGCCGCATTTATTGCGGCTTTGTCAGATGAGTTTGCAGGCACGGCGGTTGATGTGAGTGAACAGAACCTTCAGGCCAGATGTCGCGGCGTGTTGTTGATGGCGATATCCAACAAGAAGGGACTACTGGTACTTACTACGGGCAACAAGAGTGAAATTGCCGTGGGGTACTCGACGCTATATGGAGATATGGCGGGCGGGTTTGATGTGTTGAAAGATGTTTCCAAAACCATGGTCTACCGGTTATCGCATTACCGAAATACGACGCATCTGCCGCACACTGGCAATGTAATACCGCTTGCAGTGATCGAGCGAGCTCCTACCGCAGAACTTGCTCCGGGACAACTGGACCAGGATAGCCTGCCCCCCTATGACGAGCTTGATAAAATTCTCGAACATTATGTGGAGCAGGACCTGAGCGCCGCGGCGATCATCGCCTTGGGTTTCAATGCCGATGTTGTGAAGCGCGTATTGCGCATGGTTGACTTGAACGAATACAAGCGGCGGCAGAGTCCAATCGGTGTGCGGTTAACGCGACGGGGCTTCGGGCGTGATCGTCGCTATCCGATTACGAATGCCTGGCCACTGGGGGAGTAATTCCAGAGCTGGAAACGCGGCACTTTATCGCGGTATCGTAACTTGCGGTCGTTCCGGTGTATTGGGCCGCACTTGCTGCGGCCTTTGCACATTCGGACGCACTACATTTTGATTCTGCCTTAGAACTTCCTGCACGCGCCGCTGGGTATCCCGATTTTGTAACGATTCATTATTCCTAAGGCGTTGATTTATCTGTGCTTGTTGCGCCTGTTGCTCAAATTGCTCACGCAGAATCTGGCGCTGCTCTGCAGGCAGGGTCTGATAGCGTCGTTGAATATTACGCAGTTGAATCTGATCATCCCGGTTGAGACCGTTAAAGCGCTGAAAGCGTTGATTGATTAGCTGTTGCTGCTGTGATGGCAGTTCTCGAAACCGTTGCTGCTGCGCCTGTGCCTGCGAGCGCTCCTGCGGTTGCATCTGCTGCCAACGATTGGCGCCGCGCTGCAAGCGCAATTGACGTTCTGCAGTAAGATCGTCCCACTGTGATTCCAGTTGCTGTAACACCTGACGCTCTTCATAGGACAAGTCTGCAATCCACTTTATCCTGGGCATACAGCGCGGAGCCGCAAATCAGCAGGCTGCAAACAAAGGGTACTGTCAAGATACGTTTAAGCATTTATGAATCTACTGGTTGTCATTTATATCAGTACTACTGTTATTAGCACCATTGTTTGCACTATTGCCGCTGTTGTTATTCCCGGTTGCTGCGGGCCTGTTTTCAGCTACGTTCAGCAAATCTTCAAATTCTTCCGATAACAAGCTGCCGGGATCTATCCACTGCCCATCATCGGTTTCAAACTGCCCCAGGAACTCCAGAAACTCCAGATCCGGCGACGTACTTTCAGATTCAGGTGTCGCCGCATTTTCTGCGCCAAATGCGCTAGGTAGCAAACCGCCAATACAGAGTGCCAAAATTCGCATCGAGCTGGCGTTTTTTTTCTGTTCCTGCAGCAGCCATTGCCACTTGGCTTAATTGGGCAGGCCATTTTCAGCCAACCACAGATAGAAATCCAAATTCTCATACAGTTCCAAATCGTCCGCTGAAGCGATGAGGACGATTTCCTCTTCAAGCAGCAAATTACCGGCTGGTCGTGAAGCAACATAAAACAGCGAAATTGCAGTTACCATGACGCAGGCGGTCGCCAGCATGTTTGCCGGTCGCGCCAATTTCGACATATCCAGAACACCGGAAATTTCGAACACCAAGCGAGCGAGCAACCTGCGGACAGGACTTGCTTGACGTTGGCGCATTTTCGCCACTGCCAATTTGCGCGCGGCATCGAGTCTGGAAACCAGAACCGGAGAGAGCTCCGGCGCGCTCTGTAAAGTGTCGCGGACATCCTGCAATAAAGTGTCATGGGCAGCATTCCCGGCGTGCTCAAATGGTACTGCCAGCGCCGCTTCCCGCAGTTGGTTGAGACGTGTCACCAGCGCGGGGTCGAGTTGTGCGTTGCTCGCATCCAGTTGCGCGCAGATTGCTTTCACGAATTGGTCTTCGTCAAGGGTGCTCATGGCCAATGCTCGCCTAGTTGTGCGCGCAAGCTATGGATCGCGCGTGAGCAATGGGTTTTGACACTGCCTTCGGCACAGGACATGGCAATAGCGGTTTGTTTTACATCCAGTCCTTCCCACGCCCTGAGCAGGGATGCCTGTTGCTGCCGCAATGGTAATGCAGCCAATGCTTCCTGTAATTTAGTCATGCCTTCGCTGGTCTCACTTTCAGCCTCGGGTGAGCAGCCATGGGGATCCGGTACAGTCTGCAGCGGGTCCTCGGTCTCGTCCTCGGCGCTTCCCAGCCAGCCGCGAAAGCGATTACGGACGCTATTGCGGCGGTGCCAGTCGTTGATGCGACTATGCAAAATTCGATAAAACAGCGGTGGCCATTCCGTTTCCGGGCGTCCGCTGTATTTTTCCACAAGTTTGAACATGGCATCCTGCACCAGGTCCAGCGCATCTTCATTGTTACGCGTGGCAAAACGCGCGATGCGGAATGCCCTGGCCTGAGCACCTTGCAAAAATATGTGCAATAACAAGGAGTTATCCAGGTAGTCGCCTCCGATAGCGAGAGTATTCAGGTACCATGCCTAGCTTTGATTCATTCGCTTTACATCGCAGTTTATCGGTTTCTTCAACCCTAAAATATCGATTTTGCACTTGAACTAACGCGCAATTGCAGTATTGGTTTACAGGAATATGCAGAATCTGTAGCGAATTTTCGGGGTATTAATCGAACAAACCGAAAGTGAGGATACTGAGCAGAGAGCGGCGCTGCGCTGGATCAGCCTGGGAATTGATGATCTGGTCACTGCCAGAGACACCGGGGCGGGTAGTTGGCGCCAGCGGTGGATCGACCCAGTTAGCGCCCAGAAGACCGAATGACACGGTATATAGCAAGGAAGGATTGGTAATTTCTGAGCGAATAATGAAACTGCCGTCACTGTCGATGGAGGCATGCTCAGGATAGTTTTCTCGCAGCAATTCCAGTGAAGTGTCAGCCATCTCATTCAATCCCAGCCGTAAATAGGCTTCCACCATCACCGCCACGCCATCAGCGACTGGAGGAGTGCCCTGGAAATTCTCCACCACGTACTGCCCACGCCGCAATGCGGCAATATAGGCGCGTCGCTCAAGATAGTAGTTGGCTACATGAATTTCGTATGCCGCCAGATTATTGCGCAGGAACACCATGCGCGAGCGCGCGTCAGCGGCATAAGCGCTGTCCGGATAGAGCGCCAGCAACTGGGCGAAGTCATTAAATGATTCCTGGGAACGACCCGGGTCACGCCGCGTGCTGTCCACTGGCAGGAATCGATTGAGGATGCCTTTATCGTCAGTGAACGAGGAAAGCCCCTTCATATAATAGGCATAGTCTACGTTTTCATTGTCCGGATGCAGACGAATGAAGCGGTCGGCGGCTGCCCGCGCCGCTTCCAGATCGTTGTTGCGATAGTAGGCATAGACGATTTCGATTTGCGACTGTGCTGCAAAGCGACCGAATGGATAGCGGGATTCAAGCGCCTGATAGGTACTGATTGCACCGCGGAAATTTTGTCCTTCGACCTGATCCAGGGCGCGTCGGTAAAACTGCTCCTCGGAGGTCAGATCGGCGAACTCATCTTCGTCTTCATCGCCACCAAACCAGCCACAGGCGGCCAGATTGAGACATAGCAACAGGATTGCGCTTAATTTGAAAAAAGCTGTGTTCACTTTTGGGAGTACCGGTATTCCGCATGTCGAGCAAAATAAAACTGCGCTATTTAACCACAGCATGCCGCAGATACCCAGACCTTGTTGCAAGCTCAGGATTGGGTATGGGGCAGCCGTCTTATCAAGTATCTGTCTTATCAAGTATGATAGGTCCATGACAACACATATCTCACTGCAAGCCGCCGTACCTGAAGATCTTTCAGGCAATCGATTAGACCAGATTGCTGCAAAATTGTTTCCCGAATATTCCCGGGCACGACTGCAGGGCTGGATCAAGGACGGCAGCCTGAAAGTAAATGGGCGCATACTGAAATCGAAAGACAAGCTGCCGACTGGTGACTTGATCAGGGTTGAAGCCGAGATGGCAGCCGCAACATCCTGGGTCGCCGAACCATTGGCATTGGACATTGTGTTCGAAGACGAACATCTGTTGGTGCTGAATAAGGGTGTTAGCATGGTCGTGCATCCAGCCGCGGGCAATCGCGATGGCACGCTGCTGAATGGATTGCTGCATTATTTTCCGCAATTGAATGAACTGCCTCGAGCCGGCATCGTGCATCGCCTTGATAAGGACACCACCGGACTGATGGTAGTAGCCAAATCTTTGAAGGCGCATACGGGGCTCGTGAAATTATTGCAAACCAGAAATGTAACGCGCGAATACGAAGCCGTTGTGAAGGGCGTGCTCACGGGAGGCGGCACGGTGGATAAGCCGCTCGGGCGTCATCCGGTGAATCGCAAGAAGCGCGCTGTGACCGAGACCGGACAAATCGCAGTGACCCACTATCGGGTAATCACCAAGTATCGCGCATTTACCCATGTGCAGGTGAATCTGGAAACCGGTCGTACCCATCAGATTCGCGTCCATATGGCATCTGTTAATCACGCACTTGTTGGCGATCCAATGTATGGCGGGCGCCTGCAATTGCCGGCGGCATGTTCGCCAGCTCTTGCTGACTATCTGCATGCGTTTCGCAGACAAGCATTGCATGCGCGAAAATTGGCGCTGGTACATCCTGTCACTCTAGAAGAATTGACATGGGAAGTGCCGCGACCTGCAGACATGGAAAAGTTGTTATTGTTGCTGGCAGCGGATAGTAATCAGAAAAAGGCGCCCTGATGCCGCTGGCTTCCCTTGCACTTGCACCGCCTGATTGGGACCTGCCGTCAAATGTGATGGCCTGGGTTTCTGGCCGGAAGGGTGGCGTTAGTTCGGCGCCCTACGAGTCTCTGAATCTGGCACTGCATGTAGGTGACAATGCGGCATCGGTGCATGCAAACCGGCGTCTGGTTGCCAGCGCACTGGATGCTTCGCTGCAGTGGCAATGGCTGCAGCAAGTGCATAGTGACAAAGTAGTGCGGGTAAATACTCCTGTACCAGATATCGTTGCAGATGGAGTGATCACGTCAGCGCCCGGGCTTGCTTGCTGCGTGTTAACAGCGGATTGCCTGTCGGTTTTTTTCGCGGCGAAGGACGGCTCTGAAGTCGCCTTGGCGCATGCGGGATGGCGCGGGTTGGCGTCCGGAATTATTGCGAATACAGTGCTGGGTATGTCGGTACCGGCAGAGCAATTGCTGGTGTGCTTGGGTCCAGCGATCGGACCTTGTCATTTCGAGGTGGGCGCCGAAGTACCTGAGACTTTTCTGCGATCCTGGGCTGGAGTCATTCCAGCTGCGGCGATTGCAGACTGTTTTCATTCCTTGAAAGGCACACCTAAATTCATGGCTGATCTGTTTCGCCTGGCCAGATTGCAACTTGCCGCTTTGGGAGTTCAAAGCGTCGCGGGCGGCAGTGAGTGCACTTACTGCGAACAAGACAAGTATTACTCCTATCGTCGGTCGGGAACTACCGGTCGCATGCTTAGTATGATTTGCCTGAAACCTGCCCTTTGATGTAAATCAAGAACACTCCTCTTATTATTGAAAAATTGCAGCCGGGGCCCCATAACTGAGCACAATGAAGGCAGCAAGCGCATACCCTGAGGGTGTGTCCGCGAAAACTGAAAAGGGGCGATATCACCATGCGAATTGACAAATTAACCAGCAAACTGCAGGCAGCGCTATCCGATGCGCAGTCACTGGCGCTCGGTCGTAACAACAATTTTATTGAACCGGTGCATCTGTTATTGGCCTTGCTGGACCAGAAGGGTGGTTCGGTGCGTCCCTTGTTGTCTCAAACCGGTTTTAACGTAGTTGAATTGCGGCGGCAGTTGCAGGCAGCTATCGATAATTTGCCACAACTGAAAGATCACGACGGTGAGATTGCTGTATCGGGTGATCTGGGCAAATTACTGAACCAGGCCGACAAGCTGGCCCAGAAAAAGGGCGACAGTTTTATTTCCAGCGAAACTATCCTGCTATTGGCCATGAATGACAAAGGCGCGCTGGGGAAAGCGATGAATTCCTTTGGTGTGTCCGCGCAAGCATTGGAAAATGCCATTGCAAATTTACGTGGCGGTGAGGCCGTAAGCGATGCTGGTGCGGAAGATTCCTGGCAGGCGCTGAACAAATATTGTGTCAACTTGACAGAGCGTGCTGAAAAAAATCAGCTGGACCCAGTCATTGGCAGAGACGCCGAAATTCGGCGCACGATTCAGGTGCTGCAACGACGCAGGAAAAACAATCCGGTATTAATCGGTGAGCCTGGAGTGGGCAAGACCGCTATCGTAGAAGGATTGGCGCAGCGCATCGTCAATGGCGAGGTGCCTGAAGGCTTGAAAGATAAAAAAATTCTGGCGCTGGATATGGGTGCATTGATAGCTGGTGCGAAGTTTCGCGGCGAGTTTGAAGAACGGCTTAAAGCCGTACTTAATGAATTATCCAAACAGGAAGGTTCGATTATTCTGTTCGTGGACGAACTGCATACCATGGTGGGCGCAGGCAAGGCTGAAGGAGCCATGGATGCTGGCAACATGTTAAAGCCTGCATTAGCCAGAGGCGACCTGCATTGCGTAGGCGCTACCACTCTCGATGAATATCGACAATACATTGAGAAAGACGCAGCACTGGAACGTCGCTTCCAGAAGGTGCTGGTCGAGGAGCCTACAGAGGAAGATACGATTGCAATTTTACGCGGCTTGAAAGAACGCTACGAAGTGCATCATGGCGTTGATATTTCCGATTCGGCGATTATCGCGGCGGCTCGGCTGTCGCAGCGTTACATCACCGACCGGCAACTGCCAGACAAGGCCATCGACCTCATAGATGAGGCGGCCAGCATGATACGCATGGAAATAGATTCCAAGCCTGAGGAAATGGACAAGCTGGAACGCAAATTGATTCAACTCAAGATTGAACGCGAGGCATTGCGGAAGGACGAAGACCCTGCGTCCAAAAAGCACAAGGAAAAACTGGCGCATGACATTCTGGAGTTGGAGCGAGAGTTTGCTGACCTGGATGAAATCTGGAAAGCCGAAAAGGCATCATTGCAGGGCGCACAGTCCATCAAGGGCAGTCTTGAGAAAGCGCGGAATGACATTGAGGTCGCCCGACGGGCAGGTGATCTGGCGCGCATGTCCGAGATTCAGTACGGAATTATTCCAAGCCTGGAAAAAAAGTTGGTTGCAGCAGCAGAGGCTGAGGCGACTGAGAAAAAGCTTTTGCGCAACAGGGTCACGGAAGAAGAAATTGCCGATGTAGTGTCGCGCGCTACCGGGATTCCGGTGAGCAAAATGCTGCAGAGTGACAAGTTGAAGTTGTTGGCTATGGAAGGCGCGTTGCATAAGCGCGTAATCGGCCAGGAGGAGGCAATTCGCGCCGTTGCGAATGCGGTAAGACGCTCGCGCTCTGGTTTGTCCGATCCCAATCGTCCGAACGGATCATTC
>Ga0208960_1001822_pt1 | contig 11134 bp, 6 predicted proteins | sample GreLakmeON33MSRF_FD_187703 | JGI IMG/M metagenome (GOLD analysis project Ga0208960, IMG submission 187703) | Freshwater lentic microbial communities from great Laurentian Lakes, MI, USA - Great Lakes metaG ON33MSRF (SPAdes) | ecosystem: Environmental > Aquatic > Freshwater > Lake | place: Great...
GTTAAATTAATTCCACACTTCGTTTTATAAATTTAGTCAATTCTTCTCCTTTCAATAAGCCCTGTGCAAGCAATGCTAAATCGCAGGCCTGCTTTAATAATTCCTTTTGGGTTTGCTCATTTTTTTCAGAAATAACTTTGCTAACTAATGGATGATTTGTATTGACAACAAGATTATGCATATCAGGCATGGTTCCAAACATATTCATTCCACCACCGCCACCAAGCGCACTCATATCCTTCATTCTGCGCATAAACTCAGGGCGTGTAATCAACATAGGAGGATCAGTTGGACTCAAGGATTCTAAATTAACAGAAAATTTTTCATCTCCAATAACCGATTCCACCACCTTCTTCAATGCTTCTTGTTCCTTTTCAGAAAGCAAAGATGGCATTGGCTCCTCTTTTTTGATCAGCTTATCGATGGTATCAGAATCGACACGAACAAATGAAACATTATCAAGTTTTGGTTCAACAAAATTGATAAAATGTGCATCAATCATACTATCCATCACAAGCACATCGTAGCCACGTGACTTAGCCGTTTCGATAAAACTGTGCTGCTCCTCTACATTATTAGTATAAAGATGAATCACTTTTTGACTTGTATTGGTTTGAGAAGGTGCAATATGCGCTTTGTAATCGTCCATTGTAAAACACTTCCCATCGACATTTTTAAGTAAGGCAAACTTCTTTGCTTTATCATAAAATTTATCATCACTCAACATTCCATATTGAACAAAAATTCGAATGTCTTCCCATTTACTTTCAAAATCAGCACGGTCTTTTTTGAAAAGTTCTTCTAATTTATCCGCCACTTTTTTGGTGATGTGAGAAGAAATCTTTTTTACGTTACCGTCACTTTGTAAATAAGAACGCGAAACATTAAGTGGAATATCTGGCGAATCAATTACACCACGAAGTAAAGTTAAAAAGTCAGGAACGATTTCTCCTACAGCATCAGTTACAAATACCTGATTGGAATAAAGCTGAATTTTATCTTTCTGTGTCTCAAAAGTTTTTTTGATTTTAGGGAAAAACAAAATTCCCGTTAGATTAAAAGGATAATCTACGTTGAGGTGAATCCAAAATAAAGGACTCTCGAAATTCATCGGATACAATTCACGATAGAATTTTTGATAATCATCATCCGTTAAATCTGCTGGCTTTTTCGTCCATGCAGGAGTTGGATTATTAATAATTGTGGGAACAGTTTCTTTTTCTGCTGGTTTGGTTTCCTTACCTTCTTCGTCTTTCTCGGCTGGAACAACATCAATTTCGTGTGTCCCGAAATGAATTGGTACAGGAAGAAACTTACAGTATTTTTCAAGAATTCCTTCGATGCGAGCATCTTCTAAAAATTCAAGAGAATCTTCTGCGATATGTAAAATAATATCAGTTCCCCTGTCTACTTTTTCAGCAGGAACAATATTGTAAGTCGGACTTCCATCACAAGTCCAGCTCACAGCAGTTGAATCGTCTTTATAAGATTTGGTAACAATTTCCACTTTGGCAGCCACCATAAAGGCAGAATAAAAGCCCAAACCAAAATGTCCGATTATGCCATTTACTGCGTCAGATTTATCTTTATACTTCTCCACGAATTCCTCAGCACCAGAGAATGCCACTTGTGCAATGTATTTTTCAACTTCATCCTCGGTCATTCCAATTCCACGATCAGAAATAATAAGCGTCTTTGCTTCTTTATCAATTTGGATAGAAATGAAAAGATTAGAAAAATCGCCAGTCGTTTCACCCATTGCAGAAAGGGCTTGCAATTTTTTGGTTGCATCAACTGCATTGGAAACTAATTCTCGAACGAAAATTTCATGGTCAGAATAAAGAAACTTCTTAATAATTGGGAAAATATTCTCCGTTTGAACATTTATGGTACCTGTTGACATAATTAATCTGTTTAAATTTTGTTATTTATGAATTAAAAAAAATCGATTTCAATCTACGATTCAAATGATGTGCCAATGAAAATAAAGTGACAGGATGACAAAAACGAGGCGATTTGTCAGTACAAAAACAAGTGTTTGTCAGTATTCAACCTCTAAGTCAAAAGCTTGTTTCAAATTATTTATTTTGGGATTTATTTCCTCCAACTTTTTGTATCGATCTTGTGCCGTATAAACAAGTGCTTCACCCTCTTCCTTACTGACGATAATTGTCAGTTTAAAAACAAAATTTTTCAATGCTTTTCGTAAAAAAGTCATCAATTCGGTTTTATCTCCGTTCATTCGTTCTTCGGCCATGGTATTCAAAACCGTAAAGGAGACCAAATCAACATCCTCCTTTACAGGTTTATTTCCTGTAAAGGTGGCATAATCCATTTGTCGCTTTGCATCTTTAAGTAATGCTGCGTAACCAAGCCAAGCCGCTTCCAAATCCATTTGCGAAAAATTCTCCGCTGCTAATCCGATTTCTGAAATATTGACAATAGCTTCTTGCTTTTGCGCTGTTATAGTTGTAAAACTTGAAATACTTGGTGAGGTTTTCAGCAACATTTTCTTTACTTGTGCATTGGCTTTTAAAGGAGGAGCCAATGTTTGAATTGGTTCTGCTACACTAGAATCAATTGGCGTATTTTTTTCAACAGCAATCAAATTCTCATTCACAGAATTGACCTGCTCAACATCACTTTTTCTTTCAAGCACAGGTGTTGTTGCACTAATTGGAGAAACTTTAGTACCGAAAATTAGCTTGGGTTCGTCATTTTTTTTTTCGCCGGAAATTAACGCTCCGGAAATTGCTGTGAGTTGCATAAGGGCAAATTCAACTAACAACCTTTGGTTCCTCGCGCTTTTAAAATTTACATCACAAGTATTAACCACTTTCAAAGCGCGCAATAAAAAAGGCGTTGAAGTTTTTTCTGATTGTTCTTTATATCGTTTTTGAATATTTTGACCCACTTCTAATAAACTAATTGTAGAGGAATCTTTGCAAACTAATAAATTCCTGAAATGTTCAGCAAGCCCCGCAATAAAATTATGTCCGTCGAATCCTTTACTTAAAATTTCATTGTATAAAAGGAGTGACCCAGGAATATTTTCTTCGAACAAAAAATCGGTAGCTCGGAAATAATAATCATAATCGAGCACATTTAAATTTTCGATGACGGCTTTATAGGTCAAATTAGCACCAGTAAAACTTACCACTTGGTCGAAAATAGAACAGGCATCGCGTAAGGCGCCGTCTGCTTTTTGAGCAATGATATGCAAGGCATCAATTTCTGCTTCTACATTTTCACTTTTTGCAATAAAGGCAAGGTGATTGGCGATGTCTTCAACCTGAATACGATTGAAATTAAAAATCTGACAACGAGAAAGAATCGTTGGAATGATTTTGTGACGTTCTGTAGTTGCTAGAATAAAAATAGCATAGCGCGGTGGCTCTTCAAGTGTTTTCAAAAAGGCGTTAAATGCGGCCGCAGATAACATGTGCACCTCATCAATTACATATACCTTTTTTGCATTCGGATTACTCTCTAATAGCCGAGGAGGAATACGAACTGTATCCACTAAATTCCGGATATCTTCAACAGAATTATTTGAAGCGGCATCGAGCTCCATTATATCTATTGCTTGCCCATTATTAAAAGAAGTACAACTTTCACAAGTATTGCAGGCCTCAGTATCGGCTGTGAGTTGGGTACAATTAATTGTTTTAGCAAGAATTCGCGCGCAGGTAGTTTTTCCTACGCCACGTGGACCACAAAACAAAAATGCCGAAGCAAGTTGATTGTTTTTGACAGCATTTTTTAGCGTTGTAGTAATAGGCAATTGTCCCACAACACTATTGAAGTATGCAGGGCGGTACTTTCGAGCTGAAACAATGAAGTTTTCCATTGAGGGCACTAAATTAAATCATAATTGTCTAAAAAAAAGACCCTACTAGAGAATTGCTGAATTAGTTTATTAACAAAATAACAAAATATTGTGTGAAATTAATTTTATAAAAAAACCTTTTTTTATATTATTATAACAATAAATTTATCTAAATTTATTGCGGAATTATATATTCTATTCATATTCTTAAATTATAAAAATAAATATCAAATGAAAAAAATCTACTTTCTTATTAGCACTGCGCTTTTTTCTTCAGCATTATTCGCGCAATCTTCTTTCTCTGACAATTTCGAAAGCTACAATGTTGGCGCTTACCTTGGGCCTCAGCCACAATGGACAACCTGGAGCGGTGCTTCAAGTACAACTGAAGACACACAAGTAAATAACACAATGAACAACACTCCTGCAGGGGCAAAGTCTGTTCATTATGTTTCTACTCTTGCCAATGGCGGTCCACAGGATTGTGTACTTCCATTCGGAGGTGCTTACAATACAGGAAATTTTACTTACCAGATGGATATTTTTATCGAGCCAGGTAAAGGAGCATATTTCAATTTCCAAGCTAATGTTGTAATTGGTCAAGTTTGGGCAATGGAATGTTACATGAACCAAGTAGGAGATATGTACATGTCAAATACTAATGGAATACTGGCGCAGACAACCTGTCCGTTAAACCAATGGTTTACTTTAAAATTTGATATTAATCTGAACACAAACACATGGAATGTTTACGTCAATAACATTTTGGTTTCTACTTTCTCTAATACAGTAAACCAGATTGCTTCAATTGATATCTTCCCTTGCAACATGGCTGCCTACAATGGAAATGGTCAGGCAGGATATTATGTTGACAATGTAAGTTACGTTCACACACCTTATGTACTTCCTGCTATAAATGCAGCAATTGTTGCAATCGGAGCATTAAATCCTGCGACACAAGCACCGGCAACTTTCACAGGAATTGTTGGTCAAACAAAAGCATTTGCTGCTACTGTTCGTAACCTTGGAATAAATGCAATAACTTCATTTGATATTTCATACAATTACAATAGCGGAACAATTAACCAATCGGTTAGTGCAGTAAATATTGCATCATTGGGTTCTTACCAAGTAAACTTTACAACGCCTGCTACTCTTGCGGTTGGAAGTCATTTGCTTTCAGTAACTGTTTCTAACGTAAACGGAAATGGTGCAGATGGTGATTTATCTGATAACACCTTAACTCAAAATGTAACTATTACAGTTGTTCCTGCAGCTGGAAAAGTTGTTGTTGGGGAAGAAGCAACAGGAACATGGTGTCAGTGGTGTCCACGCGGAGCCGTTTTCATGGATTACATGGAAACAGCATACACTGGCTTTTGGGCTGGAATAGCTGTTCACAATGGAGATCCAATGGTTGATGCTACTTACGATGCCGGAATAGCCCCATTGATTACAGGATATCCAAGTGCAATTGTTGATCGACTACCTTCTCTTGATCCATCACAGGTTGAAACAGATTTCATGACACAAGTTGTTATTCCACCAGTTGCTACATTGGTCAATGGTGCACAATACAATTCTGCAACAGGTCAGTTAGATGTTTCCATTACTTACACATTCAGTGGTTCTGCATCATCTGCATACAGAGTTGCTTGTGTATTAACTGAAGATGATGTAACTGGAACTACTTCACAATATTCTCAAGCTAACGCTTATGGAAATAATGCTGCAGGCCCGATGGGTGGATTTGAATTATTCGGATCAACAGTTTCCTATACACTTATGAGTTACGACCATGTTGCAAGAGTTATCTCTCCGTCATTCTTAGGAGGTTCTGGCTTTCCTGCTAGTGTTAGTCCTGGTTATGTACAAACATTCACTTATTCTTTCATAATTCCAGCAACTTGGGATATCAATAGCATGCATATAATCGGTATGTTAATTAAACAAACAGGAATTATTGACAATGGATCTACAACAACTATTGCGCAGGCAATAACAAACGGATACATTGCTGGAATTTCAACAGCAAATCTCGGATATGATGTACATCTTTTCCCAAATCCTACTTCTGCTGGGGAAACACAATTAAAATTAGATTTAAACACACCGCAAGATGTGGTGGTAAAAATTACTGATATAACAGGAAAAGTTGTAGCAACTCACAACTATGGTAAGTTAACTGGTCAATTGATACTCCCAATAAACACAGCTGAGCTTGCTAGCGGCATTTATATGGTTGAAGTTCGTACCGGCGAAGCAGCAAATACCACAAAGTTGATTGTGAAATAAATCACATTTATGTTTTTTAAAAAGGGCTATCAGCAATGATGGCCCTTTTTTGTAAGTGCATAATCGGTTTTCTTCTTAACTTCGTTGCTCAATTTTAATGTATGACAATCGATCCACTTTGGTCTATTTCACCTGTTGATGGCCGTTATGCTAGTCAAACCGAAGAGTTAAGCGCCTATTTTTCAGAAGGTGCTTTGATACGCTATCGCTTAAAAATTGAAACTGAATATTTCATCGCACTTTGCCGTTTGCCTTTGCCACAATTAAGAGGTGTAACAGATGCCGATTGTACAAAAATGCGAGAAACATTTTGCAAAGAGTTTGCTCCAGCAGATGCCAAGCGTGTAAAAGAAATAGAGAAAATAACGAATCACGATGTGAAGGCGGTTGAATATTTGATGAAGGAAAAGTTTGCTGAAATTGGCTTGGAGGCATACAAAGAATTTATTCATTTTGGATTGACTTCACAAGACATCAACAATACCGCTACGCCATTATTATTAAAAGAGGCACACGAAAATATATTGAAGCCATTACTCATTTCAGTAATTATTGAATTGGAAAAGAAAGCAGCCGAATGGGAAAATATTCCAATGCTTGCACGCACACATGGCCAAGCGGCTTCCCCTACTCGACTTGGAAAAGAGATTCGAGTTTTCACAGAACGATTGAAACAGCAATTACGTTTGTTAGACCAAGTACCTTTCAGTGCAAAATTTGGTGGCGCAACAGGAAATTTCAATGCACACCATGTTGCCTTTCCTGAAAATGATTGGAAAAAATTTGGCGATGCATTCGTTAGCTCATTGGGATTAAAACGATCGCACCCAACAACACAAATTGAACATTACGATAATCTTGCTGCCTACTTTGATGGACTAAAACGCATCAATACAATTTTTATAGACTTAAGTCGCGATTTCTGGTCGTATATTTCTATGAATTATTTCAAACAAAAAATAAAAGAAGGAGAAGTGGGTTCATCTGCCATGCCGCATAAAGTGAATCCTATTGATTTCGAAAATGCAGAAGGAAATCTCGGTTGGGCAAACGCAATATTTGAACACTTAAGTGCCAAACTTCCTATTTCTAGATTACAAAGAGATTTAACTGATTCTACTGTCCTAAGAAATATTGGTGTCCCAATTGCGCATACACTTATTGCATTAAAATCATTAGCAAAAGGAATTGATAAATTAATACTCAATGAAACTGCATTAGCAAAAGACTTAGAAGAAAATTGGGCCGTTGTCGCTGAAGCAATTCAAACTATTCTACGCAGAGAAGGTTATCCAAAACCTTACGAAGCATTAAAAGAATTGACAAGAGGAAATGAAGCGATAACAAAAGAAACTATTCATCGTTTTATAGATACATTAAAAATTTCCGATTTAGTGAAAGCTGAATTAAAAAACATTTCTCCTCAGAATTTTACAGGAATTTAATTTGCACCTATTTTAAATATTCGAAATTTGAAATAATGTTCGTTTCAGGATTTACCATTGTACGAAATGCAATTCGATTTGACTATCCAATAGTCGAGGCGATCAAATCAATCCTTCCTTTGTGTGATGAGGTTGTTGTAGCCGTAGGGAAATCGGAAGACGAAACCTTACAATTAATAAAATCCATCAATGATTCAAAAATTAAAATTATCGAAACCATTTGGGATGATTCCTTGCGAGAGGGAGGAAAGGTTTTAGCAGCGGAAACCAACAAAGCATACGATGCAATTTCCGAAAAAGCAGATTGGTGTTTTTACATTCAGGGCGATGAAGTTATGCACGAAAAATACCTTCCGACAATTAAATCGGGAATGGAAAAATGGAAAGACGATTCGCGTGTTGAGGGCTTACTTTTTAAGTACACCCATTTTTATGGTTCGTATGATTTTGTGGGCGATTCCAGGAAATGGTACCGTGAAGAAATTAGAATCGTTAGAAAAAATAAGGAGATCCGTTCTTACAAAGACGCACAAGGATTCCGTAAATCAGATAATTCCAAGTTGGTTGTTCAACCCATTAACGCATTTGTTTATCACTATGGTTGGGTGAAGCCGCCAGCTGCCATGCAAGCCAAACAAGAGTCATTTCATAAAATGTGGCACGACGATAAATGGATGAAGGAAAATATTCCTGCTGCAAAAGAATTTGACTATTCACAAATCGATTCGCTTGCAAAATTTGCAGGGACGCATCCAATAGTTATGCAAGAACGCGTGCAGAAACAAAATTGGAAATTTGATTTTGATCCAACCAAAAAGAAATGGGGTGCTAAAATGAGATTTTTAATGTGGGTGGAAATAAATTTTGGTTGGAGAATTGGGGCCTACAAAAATTATAGAATTAGGTAAATTTTCAAAATCATAAAAAATGCAGAATAATATAAATTTAAAATGATTGACCGATTAAAATTCAAAGATTACCATTAGCAATTATTATTAATACTATATTAGTACATTAAAATAGCCCAAATAAACTTGAAATTCAATAAATTCAAATGTAGTTAAGTACCATTTACAATGACAAAAATAAGGTTAAGAAATAGAATAAATAAAGTAGTAAGCCAAATGGGTTATGCTTTTTATAAAATGGAATCATTTAAACTATTTTCAAAAGCTAATTTTAATATATATAAATTCCTTCCACTTTACTTACTGGTTGCGGGGAGTGTTTTTTGTAATGATATTTTTTCTCAGGAAATAAAAATAGGAAACCCTACTTGGACAATCGAATCGGAGAGAAATAAATTATACCCTAATGAAAATTTTTATGTTTTTTACAAAGAAGAAAATATTACTGCAAAAAAAAAATTGGATGATGAAGAAAAGAAATTAAAAGATAATCTTAAAACAGGATTAACTTCTAATATTTACGAATCAATAAATAATAATAGTAAATTAAAAACCTATGAAAACAATACAACTTTTAATCAAAGTTATTCTTCTGAAATAGCTATTAGTTCTGAAGTAACTTTAACAAGTACAGAAACAACAACGTTTTATGACAAAAAAAATAAAAAACTATATGGATTAATTACAGTAAAAAAAACGGTGCTTTCAGAATTTTATTTTAATAGAATTAAAAATAAAAATATGCTAATTGGGGATGAAATAAACGCTACAGAAAACGATTACACAAGCGACGCTTTACGAAATGGTATAAAAAATATTGAAAGTAAAATATTCGAAGTAGAGAACAGTATAAACATATTAACAGCAATAGATGCTAACAGAGACCTAACCAATCACTTAATGGAATTAGGAAAACATAGAAATGATCTTGGGGAACTCAGAAAAAAGGTCAATACAAAGGAAATTGAAGAGGACATTCAAAAAGCTGAGCGTTGTATTAAAGATAATAAATATTTAGAAGCATTAACTATTTTTCAAAGTGTACTTATTTTAAACCCTGAAAACGAAAGGGCAATAAGAGGTCAAAAAGAAGTTATTGAATATATAGAAAATTACTATTTAAAAAAAATTACAGAGTACCAAAATTTAAATCAATATGATAAAGCTATTGACGAACTATATAATTTATTTAAAATTGACATCAGTTTAGAGTTTAAATATAAAGAACTTTATGATAAAATTGGGAGTGAATTTTTCAAAAAGACAATGGTTGACATACATGCAGCATTAAAATACAACAACCCTATTCAAGCAGAATTATTATATAAGAAAGCAGCACCATTTGCCGCTAATAACAAATGGGAATTTGAAAGGTTAGGGAATGAAATCTATAAACTTAAATTAAAATACGATATAGCAAATATTAAATTACAAGTATATAATAATAATTTTGATCAAGCTTATAGCTTATTGGCTATTGCTCAACGCGATTACATTTTTTGCAAGAAATTACAAAAATTAAATAATAACATTGATGGAATAATGTACAAAGAAACAAAGCAAAATTTAAAACTAGAACGCGAGCACTTATATTGTTTTAAAATTGGAGTTACGGCCTGGTCTGATTTTTACACTATTGAGAATTTCCAACATGGTTTTAATAATTTATCTAGATTAACACCTGTATACAGCTTTTCAATTTATCGTAAAATTAATATTAAGAAAAAAATTTCCGAAAAATCAAAAGACATTTCTAGTTCTAATCTTATTGGATTAAAAATTGGTTACAGTGACCTTACCAACCCTTATTATATAGAAAAAGATACAAATTATATAAGTCATATTTCAAAAAAATACATTTATGAACCTCAATTAAGTTTCTTAATTGGCAGATGCTTAAATTTCAATATTGGTATATTAGCAAGCCCCCCAAAATCAATATTCAACATTAAAGATATTTTATTTTGTTCAACTACTTTAGGATTTAAAATACCTATTCGGAGATTAAATTTTGATTTAAATGCTAAATATTTTACTGATTTGGGTAGCAAAAATATTTTCTTAGTGGAAGCTGGTTTGTCATTTAACTTTAACTTCAAAAGAAAATTTAATAACGATGATAAAAAAGCTATAAAGACTAACATAAAAAATATTAAACTAAATAATTAAATTAAGGTATTTAAAAAAATATTCCTTTTTATTATTCGTTTGTCGGTATATGCTTTTCGCTGCAATAATTTTCAAATCTGTGTCGTTTGCAAAATAGTCGCCACAAAATTCGTCAAGTGTTACGGTGCGCTGCACCTTTGAGGTTCAATTTTGGGCATTTTCACTATAAATATTAAGGTGCGCTGCACCTGTTTTTTTTTTCAAGAAAGTCCTGTAAAGAAAACACTGTTAAGGGGTAGGTGTTTAGCTTCCCAAAAAAATATTTTCCAAAACCGAATGTGTTAGTTCATCATTCAATCAATTTTGATGCAGAGCCGCGAAATATGTGTAGAATCTAGATGTTACAACGTTTTATAAGGTGCAGCGCACCGAAATATTCTGATACTCACGCTGACTGGTAAAAAGCAATTCATAAGACTTTATGTTTTCTCCAATCCCAGCTGCTTTTAATGCATTCAACTTCGCATCATTCAGTGCTTTTGCTTTCG
>Ga0208960_1001824_pt1 | contig 11133 bp, 6 predicted proteins | sample GreLakmeON33MSRF_FD_187703 | JGI IMG/M metagenome (GOLD analysis project Ga0208960, IMG submission 187703) | Freshwater lentic microbial communities from great Laurentian Lakes, MI, USA - Great Lakes metaG ON33MSRF (SPAdes) | ecosystem: Environmental > Aquatic > Freshwater > Lake | place: Great...
ACAAATAAGGAAAAGCAATTTTTTCATCAATAAACTTTTATTTCATTTTTCGCAGCTCTTTTCTTTAGAATTAAAGAAGGAATATAACTTAGTAAACTGCATAGCCCAATGAGTATCGCTAGCATAATAACTGCATTTACATTGGGTTGCATAAGATACACCAATAAAATAATTAATATATTGGCTATTACCAATATGCTAGTAGATTGTAAATGGCTTAAGCCAAGGGCCAATAATTTATGGTGAATGTGGTTTTGATCGGGATGTAGAGGCGATTTACCAGCCATTATTCGTAAAGTGAAAATGCGCAAAGTATCAAAAAGAGGAACTATTAATATGCCAAAAGCTACCACTGGCACAGAGTTGAATCGAAGTCGGGAAGCCTCAGGATTAGCATCGATAAACTTAATGGTTAAAATACCAATGATTAATCCGCTGATGAGCGATCCTGTATCGCCCATAAATATTTTTGCAGGAGTTAGGTTATAATAAAGAAATCCCAAGAGCACTGCGGCCAAAACGAAAGACAATAAAGCCCACTCTTGCTGGTATTCGGCGCCGTTAATGAAAAACCAAAAGCCAAAGAAGGTGCTAATTACAACACCAGTAGAGGCGGCTAAACCATCAATTCCATCGATAAGGTTTAAGCCATTCATGATGACCAAAATAGTGAAAATAGAAAGTATGATGCTTAAAGATTCGTGAATTTGTTGGACACCCAAAAATCCGTAAAAGCCTGTTAATCTAACCTTTCCTAAAATTACAACTATAGCAACGGCAATAATTTGTCCGATCATCTTTTTCAAAGGCGCTATCATAATAATATCGTCTTTCATTCCAATAAAAAAGACGATGATTAAGGCGCAAGTAATGAATCTGCGTTCCAAAAATTGAGTGCCCGAGAAAAGAGTAAGGGCAATCATAATACCGCCAAACATGGCCAATCCGCCAAGGGTAGGAATTTTTTTCGAGTGAGATTTTCTTTCATCGGGTTCATCGTACAAATGTTTCATGTCGGCCACCCTAATGATAGATGGAATGGAGAAGATACACACCAAAAAAGCGGTAAGTGCGGCTAATAAAACGTATTCTGTGTTACTAATTGTTATCATGTCCTTGCGTCGCGTAAAAATATCAAATTAAAGCGCAAATCAAAATTTAAAAGGCAGTTGCAAGAGTTACTTTAGTTTAGCTCTTTAAGATGTGATAGCATTTTGGCGGCTAGTTTTTTACGGTCGTATTCTTTCACTAATTCTTCGCATCCTTTCTGAAACTCTTGGTAGAGTAGGGTGTCGTTTTTCATTTCGTATAAGCAATTGAGAAACGATTCTTTGTTTTCTGGTATGAAGCACAGACCAGCATTAAAGTTTTCAATTATTTCTTTCGATTCGCCTTCAACACCTAGTAGAATAGGCTTTTTCATGGCTGCCGACTCAAATATTTTAGAAGGAATTACAGTTTTAAAGGTATCGGCACGTTTTAAATGCACCAATGCCACATCTATGATAGAAACGTAATCGATTACTTTTTCTTTGGATACATTATCTAAGAAGAGCACGTTTTTAATGTTTTTTTCTTCAGCAATTTTAAGAAGTTTTTGCTTTTCAGCACCTTCGCCCATAAATAAAAAGTGAATATTGTCTTCATCGGTTTCTTTAATGAAGTCGAGAAAGAAATCTAGTTTATGCGCCATACCATGAGTACCGATGTAGCCTACAATAAATTTGCCTTCAAGGCCATGATCTTTCAGTAGTTCGGCACATTTGTCTTTGGGTTGAAAGAGATCGAGATTCGCCCCATTCTTAACCACATGAATTTTTTTCTCGGCGATTCCTCTACCAACAATATTTTTCTTGAAGGCTTCGGTAACAGTAATAATTTGATCTGCTCTTCGGTACAAAAACATTTCTAATCTTTCTAGAAAGCGGTATATTCTGGTGCTTTCGTTTATTGCGCTAACGGCTTTGATTGATTCTGGCCATAAGTCGCGCACTTCAAAAACCCATGGTTTTCTCTTAAAAACAGAAAGCAACCAAGCGCTTGGTGTGGTAAAAAACTGAGGAGAGGTGGCAATAATTACATCTGTTTTAACAAACAATCCGGCCCAAAAAGCCATGAAGCCAAAGCTCATAAAATCGATAATGCGCTTAAAAAAACCTTCGTTGGCGGTGATGTAAGACCACACGCGAATCACACGAATGCCATTCATCATTTCTTCTTGGCGTATTTTATTTTTGTAGCCTTCGTAAACTTCTCCTTTTGGGAAGTTGGGGGAACAGGTGATTACAGTAACTTCAATGCCTTGTTTAAGCCATTCCTGACAATGTTCGTAGGTGCGCGTTGCGGGAGCGTTAACTTCGGGAGGAAAATTATCTGTAATAAATAAAATGCGCATTTAATACTTTGTCGCTTGGATAAAGGAAGTAAGCAACGAACTTTCAAATTCTATGACAGCCACAGTGCTTTCAGTAAGTTTGTTGTATTCTTCCGCATAAGCGAATGGCTGCAAATATAGGTTTTTTGATTGATTGAAATGTATAGTCCAGTTACTGCCTTTTATCAAATTATTTTCTAATTCAACTTCACAAGAAGGATGAAAGTGCAAATAAGCTTTAGCGGAAACATTTTTATTTTTTATTGTATCTAAAATATCGAATCCTTTTTCGCTTATTGTCCACCTTCTTTGATGAATTGCGTTTTTATACCCTTTGTGAGAGGCTGTTATTTCAAAATCATTTTCTTTATCAATTCTCACTTCCGCTCTTTTTCCAACTCTAAATCCGCCCCAAACATCTACCTGATTTTCTCCATTTATCTCCACCGTGTTGTGGCTAAAAGTAGAGCGTTCGTCTTGTCGGCGTTGGTTTTTTTCGTAAGTAGAAATTCCAGTATCTACAATAAGAGGCGCGCCATTATCATATAAAACAAAGTTAAAAATGTCGGCGTGGGCGTGGCCTGGTATGTAGCTCGGACCAATCTTTCCTATATCTATAAGAAGCTCTAAACTCCCCATCTCAAACTTACGATAGCCCGAATCAGATAATTTTCCTTTTGCACTTACAACACCTAAGTTTTCTGCGTAGGTAATCAATTCTTTAGTGCTAGGTGCTATCTTTGTTGCCGCATCATTTACCAGAGGAATATCGCCATTGTTAAAGGAAATAGCTTGCAGCCAAGCGCTCATTTTGTATGCGTAATCATTTAGTAAAGCAAGATGATTTTCCTTACCAACGCTTATACAATCTAGCAATCTGCTAAATAATATTTGATGGTACATGGCGCTCAATTCGTAGTGAGCACCATCGGTTAGTATTTGTTCTTTTAATTCTTTGGATATGATAGAAAAACCTTTGTTGATGAGCTTATCATCGTTGAAATAGCATCCGCCAATGTACAGCGAAAATCCGTTCTCCAATAAATGATTGCCTAATAAATGATATTCTAAATTATCGAGTAAAATTAGATACTGACTATACAAACTAGTATCTGTGGCGGTTTCGCTTATGTTGTGCTTCGATAAGAATTTAATCCAGTTAATGCATCTTAAAGAAATAGGGTAGGGTTCGTTGGCATTTTTAAGTTGAGGTAATTGTGGAATAAAGTCATGAATAAGCGCCATTCCTTCTGTTTTGGTGATAACCTCTTGGTTTAAAAAATCGAAATAATTGAGGTTGTAAGTCCATAATTTGCCATAAACAGCACAATCCCAATCAATATGTTGAAATGAAGTATTTAAATTCAAAAATGTGAAATTGTGATGATTATCTGCAAAAGAATAGCTTTTGTAAGCGTTAGGCATCCCTTCATTAAAGTTTAAAACAGAACCTTTTTTGTAGGTATCGAAGTTTAATTTGTGCTTGCTAAATTTTCTGAAACCCCTCCGCAGCTTATAATACAGCTGACAATAAACCTGGGTTGGTTTAAGATATCGAAGTGTATGGAAGTAGCGTGCTAGCATGAGGCGAAGATACAATCTTCTTTAAAATTTCATTATTTCAAAAATAGTTTTACTTTTGCCCTCCGCTCTTATAAAAATAATTGGTGCCTTAGCTCAGTCGGTAGAGCAGCAGACTGAAAATCTGCGTGTCGCTGGTTCAATTCCAGCAGGCACCACAAAAATGGGAGTGTGAGCGAGTGCGAAAGTGCTCGCTCTTTTTTTTGCCTTTAGCCCATGAAAACAAAAACCTATCAATTTAAAAATGGCAAGGAAACGCTATCGGTGAAGGTAGAGCCCTTTGGCAATTGGTTTGAACTTCCTGCACAGGCCAGCTGGCTCATTGAATGGGAAGACCAAGATGTTGAGGCAGATGTTTTGGAGGAAAATGAAGATGAGCTTAGAGTTTTATTAGAATTTGATGACGACACCCGTTTTTTCATTAACGGACAAGCAGTAGATGAGAACGGAGAAATTGTGCAAGAATAATTTTACCCCACCTATTTAAGTTGTGCGTTGAAAAGTGAAATGCCTTGATCACCATTTTTATTTTCATTCAGCTCATTGTTAAGATGATATTCAGTATACTAGTATAAATATCTTTTTTAACTGCAATTTTTTTGCTAATTTAAAACTTGTATAAAACTTAAAGCATGAACAAAAAACTACTACTCCTTTTCTTGGGATCTTCCTTTTCATTATTTGCACAAGTAACTGTTACTGTCGACTTTTCACAAAGTACAACTCCTATTTCACCGTTGATTTACGGTAAAAACAATTCCCTTTCCAGCATATCTTCTACTCCAACTGCCACCAATGATTGGAATTTATTGAAAGAAGCAGGTATTCGGTTTACACGTGAAAATTCGGGAAATAATTGTAGTAAGTACAACTGGCGTTTGAAAATGAGCAGCCATCCCGATTGGTACAACAATGTTTACGCAGCCGATTGGGATTATGAAATCACTTCGGCGCAAACTCAAATGCCCAATTTGAAATTAATGTATGGTTTTCAACTTTTAGGAATGGTAGCTAAAACCAATACCAAAAACTTTGGCGATTATGCTTACAATAGCTCTCAATGGTGGTCGGGTGTTCACCAAAATTTAGCGGGTGGCGGAGTAATAAATACGGGTGGAGGTAGCGCTGCGCTAACGCAAGGTGATACCAACCAATATTTAAAGTCTTGGCCAGTTGATTCTTCCGTGGCGATTCTTGATCACTGGCTGAACAATTTGAATATCAACCCTGCAGCAATGGATTATTGGAACCTCGATAACGAACCAGATATATGGAACGGCACTCACGACGATGTTATACGTGCGAATGTAGCTGCCCAATTTTATGTTCAGAAATATATTGCTGCCGCCAAAAAAGCAAGAGCTTTGTATCCAAATATTAAATTAACCGGCCCCGTTGCTGCCAATGAATGGCAATGGTATGCGTGGAACGACGCCAATATTAATTACAATGGTAAAAACTATTCGTGGTTGGAGTATTTTATTAAACGTGTTGCCGAAGAGCAAATAAGCAGCGGCATTCGTTTGCTTGATGTGATTGATTTACATCACTATCCTAGCGGCACCAATCAAGATAATATTATGCAATACCACCGTGTTTACTTTGATGGCACTTATGTTTTTCCTGAGGCCAACGGGGTTAAAAAAGTTAATGGTGGATGGGATGCTTCCATCACTACCGAAAAAGTATTTGTGCGTTGCAACGATTGGCTCAATCTATACTTAGGTGCTGGTCACGGAGTTAAGTTTGGTGTCTCAGAGACCGATATTAACTCATCCGACGTGAGCACCAACGCCATTTGGTATGCTTCTCTTTTGGGTGAATTTATGCGCAATAAAGATGCTGAGTATTTAACTCCATGGACATGGAAAACAGGAATGTGGGAAACAGTGCATTTGTTTAGTCGATACAATCACGAAAATTATTTGCCTTCTGTTTCAAATGATGAATTGAATGTTTCAGGGCACACCTCTATCAATGATGCGAACGATTCTGCAACGGTTTTGTTGATCAATCGCTCTACCAGTTCAAGTAAAAGTGTTACTTTAAATTTAAATAATTTAAATCTTAGCGACAGAGCATTTGAAAGCTATCAACTAAAACAATTACCATCCACTGAAACTTTTGTATCGCATACCAGCAATGCTTTAGCAAAGAGTAATGTAAATTTAGTTTCGGGGAGAGTTTCTATCACTTTACCTACCATGTCGGTTACTTCCATCATTATTCCAACAGGATTTACAACTGGAGTGAATACTTTAAAGACAAGTAATATTGAGGTATATCCAAATCCTGCCAACAATCAAATTTTCATTAAAGGTTTAAACAATGGAATGCAATGGAAGATATACAATGCGCAAGGTGCGTTAATTTTTGGCGGACGAGAAAGTTCAGTGTCTATTGAAAATTTGCAGTCGGGAATTTATTTTATTACCGTGAATGACAGCACTTTTAAATTTGTAAAGATGTAGTACATTTTTATTTCATCTGTTTAGTTCTTAAGCAGATGAGGTGAAATTTATTCTACTTATGATTGATCAACAAATTTTTGTACAACACTTTTTCGCATTTCGCTTTCACCCATAAATCAAACTTAAAGCTGTCGAATAAAACGAATATTTATGGTTTTTTTTATGTTTCTTTTCTTTACCCTCTGAGGGCTTTTTTACCCTGTTGAAAAACCCTAATAAATCACACTCCCCTTTCTCCGAAAAAATAGTATTTTCGCGCAGGTAACAATCGTTTGTTTAATATTGGTTTGTAGTGCAAGACAATAGTTCCTTCGGGGTACCTCAGGATGACAAACTGAGTATTTTTAAGGAGTGGCTGTCATCCTTAGGCACCCCGAAGGAACTAATGCCCTGCTTGTTTAAATATTTGCAGCGTAAAAATAAGTGCGAAATGATTTCATTTTTTGGTGATTTTTCAAGTAAAATTTTTGCAGTGCAAACCGCTGCTCAACTGTCTAATCAAGATATTCAAAAGCTCAACTGGTTGTTTGGCGATGTGCAATTAATTGCCGGCGATAGCATCAACAAAGCTTTTGTTGGTCCGCGTGCCGCTATGGTTACCCCATGGAGCACCAACGCTGTAGAAATTACCCAAAATATGGGGGTTGTAGGCATCATCAGAATTGAAGAGTTTGATGCGGTGGCTGAAGATTTTACGGCTTTCGACCCAATGCTTCAGCATAAGTTTGCATCATTAGCACAAAATTTATTTGATATCAATATTCAACCCGAAGCGATTTTAGAGATTGATGATATCGCTGCTTACAACAAAAAAGAAGGATTGGCTTTGAATGCTGAAGAAGTGGAATATTTAAATGACTTATCGAAGAAATTAAATAGAAAATTAACCGACTCTGAAGTTTTCGGATTTTCGCAAGTGAATTCTGAACATTGCCGTCACAAGATTTTCAATGGTACTTTCGTGATTGATGGCGTTGAGAAAGAAACTTCTTTGTTCAAATTAATCAAGAAAACTTCGCAAGAAAATCCCAACACAATTGTTTCTGCTTATAAAGATAACGTGGCTTTTGTTGACGGTCCGCAAATAGATCAATTCGCGCCTAAAACGGCCGATAAACCAGATTTCTACCAAGTTGAAAAAATAAATTCTGTAATTTCTTTAAAAGCAGAAACGCACAATTTCCCTACTACTGTTGAGCCTTTCAACGGTGCTGCAACAGGTTCGGGCGGTGAGATTCGCGATAGATTAGCGGGCGGTAAAGGTTCGTTGCCTTTGGCGGGTACTGCGGTGTACATGACTTCTTACTCGCGTTTGAAAGACAATCGCAGCTGGGAAAACGGAATGGCCGAAAGAAAATGGTTGTACCAAACACCAATGGATATTTTAATCAAAGCATCGAACGGTGCGAGTGATTTTGGAAATAAATTCGGACAACCATTGATCACTGGTTCTGTGTTCACTTTCGAACATGAAGAAGAAGGAAGAAAATTAGGTTTCGATAAAGTGATTATGCAAGCCGGCGGTATTGGCTATGGTAAAAAAGAAGAAGCATTAAAAGAAGAGCCACAAGTGGGCGATAAAGTGGTGATTTTAGGTGGCGAAAATTATAGAATTGGTATGGGTGGTGCGGCGGTATCCTCTGCCGATACTGGTGCTTTCAGTAATGCCATCGAATTAAACGCTATTCAGCGTTCTAATCCCGAAATGCAAAAAAGAGCCATGAATGCCATTCGTGGTATGATTGAAAGTGGTAATAATCCTATTGTTTCTATTCATGATCATGGGGCTGGCGGACACCTTAACTGTCTTTCTGAATTGGTAGAAGCAACTGGTGGTAGAATCGATTTAGATAAATTGCCGGTGGGCGACCCCACTCTTTCTGCTAAAGAAATTATTGGTAACGAGTCGCAGGAAAGAATGGGCTTGGTCATTAAAGCGAAAGATGTTGATGCACTTTTAAAAGTTGCTGAACGTGAACGCGCACCAATGTATGTGGTGGGCGAGGTTACGGGCGATCATCGTTTTACTTTTCAATCGTCAAGCAAAGGCTGCAAGCCTATGGATTTAGAACTCGACGATATGTTTGGTTCTTCTCCAAAGACAGTGATGAGCGATGTGTCGGTGAAGAGAGAATACAAAGATGTGGCTTACGATACCGCTAAAATTCAAGACTATTTAGAACAAGTTTTAAAATTGGAAGCTGTTGCTTGTAAAGATTGGTTGACGAATAAAGTAGATCGTTGTGTAACAGGTAAGGTAGCGAAACAACAGGCTGCCGGACCCTTGCAATTGCCATTGAACAACATGGGTGTAATGGCTTTAGATTACAATGGCAAGGAAGGTATTGCAACGTCAATCGGACACGCACCTTTAAGCGCAGTGATTGATGCAGCTGCTGGTTCTAAAAATGCCATAGCAGAGGCCTTAACCAATTTGGTTTGGGCTCCTTTGCAAGACGATTTAAAATCTGTATCTCTTTCTGCCAACTGGATGTGGCCTTGCAAAAACGAAGGTGAAGATGCGCGTTTGTACTCTGCAGTGGAAGCTGTTTCTCAATTTGCCATCAACTTAGGAATCAATATTCCAACCGGAAAAGATTCTTTAAGTATGAAACAAAAATACAAAGACCAAGAGGTTATTTCTCCGGGTACTGTGGTGATTTCTGCAGTGGGACATTGCAACGATATTCAAAAAGTGGTAGAACCTGTTTTCACTAAAAAAGCAGGCAACAAAATATTCTATATCAACTTATCGAAAGATACTTGCAAATTAGGTGGTTCTTCTTTCGCGCAAGTGAATAATAAAATTGGAAAAGAAACACCAACGATTAAAGATGATGTTGCGTTTAAAAATGCGTTTAATGCATTGCAATCGTTAATTAAAAGAGGTTTAGTTTCTGCCGGACACGATATCTCTTCTGGCGGATTAATCACCACTCTTTTGGAGATGTGTTTTGCCGATGTTAATCTTTCTGCTTCTCTTGATTTAAGTGCTTTGAATGAAAATGATTCTGTGAAATTATTGTTTTCTGAAAATAGTGGCGTAGTGTTTCAAACACTTAATGTTACTGAGGTAGAGCAAGTATTGAAAAATGCTAAGGTAGAATATCATATCATTGGTGAAGCAAAAGAAGGTGCATCATTAGAAGTTAAAAATGGTGATGAAAATCTAAGCTTTAACATCGCACAATTTCGTGATGTTTGGTACGAAACTTCATTCTTGTTAGATCAAAAACAATCGGGAGTTAAAAAAGCTACGGAGCGTTTCAACAACTATAAAAATCAGGCTTTACAATTTAAATTCTTATCATCTTTCACAGGTAAAAAACCAGTGGTTGATGCGAAAATTGTTCGTCCGAAAGCAGCTGTAATTCGCGAGAAAGGATCGAACTCAGAAAGAGAAATGGCGAACGCTTTATTCCTTGCTGGCTTCGATGTGAAAGATGTTCACATGACCGATTTAATCACTGGTAGAGAGACATTAGAAGACATTCAAATGATTGTTGCCGTGGGCGGTTTCTCTAATTCAGATGTGCTAGGTTCTGCCAAAGGTTGGGCGGGTGCTTTCTTGTACAATGAGAAAGCGAAAAATGCCTTACAAAAATTCTTTGCACGTAAAGATACTTTGTCGTTGGGTGTTTGCAACGGTTGTCAGTTGTTCATTGAATTGGGATTAATCAATCCCGATCACGAGCAAAAACCAAAAATGCTGCACAACGATTCTCATAAATTTGAATGTGTATTTACCAGTGTAACGATTGAGAAAAATCATTCCATTATGTTGTCTTCTTTGGAAGGAAGCACATTAGGAATTTGGTCGGCGCACGGTGAAGGAAAATTCTCTTTCCCTTATGCCGAAGAGAAATACAATATCGTTGGTAAATACGGACACGCTGCTTACCCTGCCAATCCAAATGGTTCCGATTTCAATACCGCAGTTTTAACTTCTAATGATGGCCGTCATTTAGTGATGATGCCGCATTTAGAGCGTTCTACTTTCCCTTGGAATTGGGCTAATTATCCTGATAGAAATGATGAGGTAACGCCATGGTTGGAGGCGTTTGTGAATGCTAGGGAGTGGTGTTTGAAAACGGTGTAGTGAGCGTAGGGGCGTATTGAATACGCCCGCATGTTAACGTATGCTTCTATTCTTCTTTTCACCTCTCTGCTAAGTTTAGCGCAGCGAACTTTGCTGAATCTTTTCTTGTCCCGATTCTCGGGATTCAGCTTCGTTGTTTTTCTTTTCTAAAGAAGCAAAGACTTACTTTTTGAAAGATCAAAAAGTAAGCAAAAAATCTTTGACAAAAAGATGCTGCCAACCCGCTCTCCCAAAAATTTCGGCTCCTTAATCCGCCTCTATTTTTTGGTTCACTGCCTTTCCGCACCCTCGCCTTTTTGTCGGGCCCGCGCACAATAGTATTGGCAGGACGAAAGGAAAATTGTTACACCTCTCTGCTAAGTTTAGCGAAGCGTAACTTTGCTGAATCTTTTCCCGTCCCGATTCTCGGGACTCAGCTTCCTTAATCCATCAAATTAATCTTCACCAATCCTTTCTCCCCGCAATAATCTGCAGCACTGCTGTAAACATAATGTTCGGGTGAACTAACAATTCCATTCGTCACAGGATTTTGATGTATATATTCTATTTTTTGATCAATCATTTCATTGCTCGACAATTCAATTGGGTGATTTTGTTGCTGCCAAAAT
>Ga0208960_1001827_pt1 | contig 11129 bp, 7 predicted proteins | sample GreLakmeON33MSRF_FD_187703 | JGI IMG/M metagenome (GOLD analysis project Ga0208960, IMG submission 187703) | Freshwater lentic microbial communities from great Laurentian Lakes, MI, USA - Great Lakes metaG ON33MSRF (SPAdes) | ecosystem: Environmental > Aquatic > Freshwater > Lake | place: Great...
AAATAGTTGTGGTTATGCGTTTTTTCATTCTCTCTGGCCGGCATGAAGTTGCAGATTGAGTTGCAGATTGAGTCGCAGATTGAGTTGCAGATTGTGGGTACCAATCAATAAGTTGCAATTCAGGTAAAAGTTTCTGGTTTGTTACGTTTTCAAAAGTTATCAATGCAGCATGATCTAAAGTTGATATCAACTCTATTAAATCTGATTCAGAAATCCCTACTGAAATTGCAATCGCACTGATGGATTTACTTCCATCACATAAAGCCAAAGCCGCACGAGCACCAGGCAGGTCGATAATCAATGCATCATCAAAAGTTCCGACAAAGAGACCGTCGGCCCGAGGTGAAAGTAATACGCCAACTTTTATCCTCGGGAAATCATTTCTGGAGACGGTTTCAGTTACACCGGAGTCGCGGACAATTTTTGCTCCTGCAGAGTTACTCGGGCTGATCTCTATTGGCTCTATTGGATTCTTGTCATCAAGCTTTTCATCAAACTTCTCGTTAAAGGTCTCATTAAATTTCTCGTTAAACGTCTCATTAAACATAGAAGGAGCCTGACATTTGCCAGGCTCCTTCATACTTTTTACTCACAAACCAACTTTGGAGTAAATCTTTGTCACATCTGATGTGGCTAGAGATTCGCCCTGCGTGGTTGTGAAACTTAAAAATCCTGCGTCTTGCTTGGAGGGCTTACGCCTTACCCAAGATCCGACACATGGTGGTGTTGCATGTTGGGCACTTGCCCTTTGCCATGCGACGGCCTGACTCTGAAACATTTACATCTCCAGTGAAGTTGCGCTTTGCTTTGCACTTAACGCAATATGCCTCGCCGGTATAAGTCTCTACTGCCATGGAATCCTCCTGAAAGTTGGAACAAGTTGGAACAAGTTGGAACAAGGTGAAACACCTAAAGAGCACGGTACCGCTTGATCTACGCTCAAACCTCAGTATTTACCCTCAACGACCTGCTTTTCTAGGAAATCTTCGGCTCAAAGTAGTGATTGCTGCACAAACCGCCGGCTAAATATCCGTTTTGTCGGATATTTAGGGTTTTAAGCCGAGATCTCGGCTATTGAAATCAATTCCAGCTGCCCCTCGTGATTATGGCGAGGCTTAGTAGTAACTGAGTTCCGGGGGCCTTTAAGCGCGGTTATCGCAACCTGCTCAGCTACTTCCGCTGCCACTTTCGCAATCGAATCGATGGACTCAATGGGCTCGATGGACTCGATGGGATCCATAGACTCAATCGAATTGATGGGCTCAATCAAATTAATGGCATCCACCAGATCCTCCTCAAGTCGAATTTGGCGCCCCTCTAAATAACCTTCTGCTCGCTCAAGTTGCGGATATCCGGCCAGCAAGGCCTTGAAATCTGGACCATGGCCGGCGACGATCAAATGCACCAGCTCATGAAGCAGGATGTAATCGAGAGCGTAACGCGGGGCATCATCTAGTCGATTTGATAATCGAATTGCGCGCTCTTCAATTGTGCAAGAACCCCAAATTCTTTCCATGCGCGAACTCCACTCGACAGTTATTGGAGTTGCTTTGTTACCAAGATAAAGTGAATTTAATTCAAGTGCTCGCGCCATTAACTCAGTTGAAGTTAATCGCAGATCATCTTTACCTAATTTTGAAACCATTTCAGCAACAACGCGTTCTTCTTCGCGTTTACTCATACGCGCAGGAATTGCAACAATAATTGTGTCGCCTTTTCGATATGCCTCAATTGTTTTGCGACGTTTGTTACTTCGGCGCACTTCAACTAAGAATGCGCGCTCCAAAATTGCCCCTTTTCTCATCTATTGCTCGAGAGTTTCTCTAACCATACCGGCGAACTTTTCCACCGGATGTGGATAAGTCGTGGCTCATGCCAGGTGTCGCCTTTTTGGAGAATAGACGCTGGTAAAGGATGAATTTAGGGTGGTTCAAATTGTTCTTTCCACAGGCAGGTCCGATCTATACACAGATATCGGGTTAGTTACACACAGGGGTGAAAATTCAAAGTTTTACTAGCAGATTATTTCCAAAATTTCTATCTTGCATCTTTTTTAATAGAGCCGTATTTTCACGCTACGAAGTCCTCGGATAACCGGTTACCTATCTGCAAGGGGAAGGCAGATAAGTAAACGTGCGCCCCGGGGGCTTCGCTTTTTTATTTCGAATTTTAATTAAGGAAAATCAAAGCGTTGATAAATCGTCTGGCGCACTTCTTCCTTTTCTAAATGAACTTGGATTTGTTATTTCTTCAATTGTTGGCAATAACTCTGGAGAGCCCCACAACTCATCTCGTTGTGAAATGCTTTCATTAGTTGCGATGTAATTAAAGAAAGTTGCAGCATCGCGCGATGCTCGCGGTGATATTTCTAAACCAATTAATGCTGCAAATGCTTTTTGCATTGGCCCACCAGTTGCCCTGCCACGGCGTGCGCTCTCTCTCAATGCTGGCAGTGCCGGCAAGTGGTCTAGGGCCGCGCTGGCACTTACTTCATCGATCCAGCCCTCAATTAACGCAGCGATTGTTTCCAGCCTCAGTATCGCGCTTTTTTGTGACGGGGTCTCATCTGTTGTGAACAAACCATTTGCGATCGCCTCATTTAACGCCTCAGGGGAAGTACCGATGCCCTCAACCGACATCCCCGACATTCCTTCTTGCATTTTTTCAATATTAACTTTGATGCCATCGCTATAACTTTTAATTGCATTCGTTATGTATTCGCGCAACCAAGGGACATTGTTGAAAAGTCGAACACCAGCCACTTCACGAAGTGCTAAGTAATAACGTAACTCTGCTTCCGGAATACCAAGTTCAGCTCCCCACGCATTGCAATTAATTGCGATCAAAGCCGGACGGTTTTTAACTAGCAATGGGATTCCGATATCTGCACCGCCGGTGACACTTCCAGCAGTTGTCTTAATTGTTTCGCCAAGTTGAGTTGCAAAAATCACTCCTCCAAAAGCCCGCATTGCATTACTCATTTGATTGAAAATTCCAGCCATCGGATTTATTTTGGGGTCTGAGTTATCTGAGTTACTAGCGTTACTTGAGTTATCTGAGTTAGTTGGTGGGCCAAAACCAAATGAGCCAAAAGGATTGCTATTTTGATTTCCTGGTTCATCTCCCTGAGCTCCACCGAAATCTTCACCAAAAGCATCGCCCAGCGCTTCTTTAGTCAATCCAGAAATTGCACCAGAGACTGCACCTGAAAGGGATTCAGCAAGTGGAGCAACGATTTCACACCAGCCAACCAGGGTTTCATCAATCCATTGAGAGCGCGACCAAATCTGTGCCGGCTCTAGTGGTGCAGTGAAATCTGTTTTTGGATCTAACCAAAGTTGGGCAACAGCAAGGGCTTCAAGGCCTGCAGTAATTTCATTTTCACTCGGTGCTTGGTCATTAGCAAGCGTTGCCATTTCACGGACCGCATCAGGGGAAATTCCAGATCCTGTTGCACCCGTTGCACTTGCAGAGATTGCTCGTCCCAAACGCGAAAGAGCTTCTCCCATTTTGGCAAAGTCAAAACCACCCATGTCGCCAAAATCCCCTGCTCCGAAGCCGCCACCAGGAATACTCACGCTCAATTTCCAATCCAAAAGATTATTTAATTACTCATATAACCATACACATGCACTTTCGATTCCCAAGATTGATGCATTCTTACTCCTGCCCCCTAACTCCCTTGCTCCGGCACTCCCTTGCACCAGCCAAGATCTCACATTCACTCCAGAAATTTGAAAAAACCCTATCGTTCTCTTATGTCCGCACTTATCTGGTGGTTGATCCCTCTATTGGGTACCGCCGGGGCATTATTTTATGTATGGCGAGTTGGAAGAAGTAAACGTGAAACAAATATTGAAAAATCTATTGCTGAGTATGAAAGATTTCGATCAGCTTTTGATTCACAGCACCGATCCGAAGAGTTATAAAAAGAAAGTTTGAGTTAACGTAAATGGTTCGTCGTCTGCCTAGAGTGCCAAGAGTGCCTGGTCTGCCTGGTTTTCCTAGAGTGCCTAGTCTGTCTCGTTTGCCTAGTCTGTCTAGTCTGTCTAGTCTGCCAACTTTTCCTAGAGTCCCGGTACTGCTATCACTGATTTTACTTATCACCGCTATTGCAATTCCACTTCCTTACGTAATTATTGAACCAGGAGAGCCGCAAAATATTTTAGGAAAAGTTGAGAAGGGCAGTAGTAAGCGGCTGATTGAAATAACTGGAGCGAAAATTTTTCCAACAACCGGAAAATTAAATTTAACTAGCATCTATGTTTCAAGTCCTGAAGCAAAAATTTTTGGCTTTGATGTTGTGACCGCTTGGGTTGATGGCGAAAGAAGTGTGCAGCCCAGAGAGGTTTTTTTCCCGGAGGGAGTCTCGGGTAAAGAAGTTGATCAGCAAAATGCATTAGAGATGCGTCAATCTCAGGAGCATGCAAAAGTTTCAGCACTTCAATATCTAGGATACAAAACTCCAGAAAAGATTGTTATTTCTGCCATAACTAAAGAGTCGCCAAATAATAAAACTTTGAAAAATGGTGATCAAATAATTAAATTAAATGGTGTTCAACTTACTTCAGCTGCTGACTTTAAAAAACAATTAGCAGCAATTTCAGTGGCAAAAACTTCAAGCGATAAGATGCAGTTGACGATTTTGCGTAAGAGTGAAGAGAAAGCTTTCACTGTCAGCACTTACAAACTTCCTACAAAGCAAAAAGTTCTAGGCTTAATGGTCGAATCGAAATATAAGTACCCATTCACGATAAAAATTAGCTTAAAAGATGTTGGTGGGCCAAGTGCTGGCTTGATGTTCTCTCTAGGAATTATTGAAAAATTGAGATCTGAGAATCTAACAAGAGGTAGAAATATTTCTGGAACCGGAACAATCGACGCTTTTGGAAATATCGGACCGATCGGCGGAATCGAGGAAAAATTAATTGGAGCCGCACGGGCTGGATCAAAACTATTTTTAGCTCCGGCCTTAAATTGTGACGATATTCGTCACATTCCAAAAGGTCTGCAAGTGGTTGCGGTAGAAACTCTTGTGGAGGCGGTTACTGCGCTGAAAACCCAAGATTTAGAGTCCCTGCCAGCTTGCGGATAAATTTAGGCTTGGACCCGTATTTTCACCTTCCGTTGGCGGTAAATTCTCGCGCTGCTTTGGCTCTGTAGCCATTATTTCTGTACCGTACCCCCATGGTCTTTAACTCTGCTTTTACCTCTGGTGCAAATCGTCGTCGTGGCCCGCTTCCACTAGTCATCACTATTTTGGTGTTGTTATCAATCGCACTGGTGAGTTTGAGCGGCTTCTATGCTGACTGGCTTTGGTTTAACTCAGTCTCCTTTACAAAAGTTTGGCAGACAACACTTTTCACCAAAGCATGGCTCTTTGTACTTTTCGGCGTTGTCACATCTTTAGTAATAATCTCAAATGTACTAATTGCTTATCGGTCACGACCTATTTTTGCGCCGTTGACAACCGAAGCCGATAATTTAGAGCGTTATCGCGCTCAGATTGAACCTGTTAAACGTATGGGATTTCTCGCATTAACTTTAGGGCTTTTCTATTTTGCAGGTTCTGCCGGATCACAACTCTGGGAACCATGGTTGCTTTGGAAAAATGCAACTCCATTTGGTGTCAAAGATCCACAATTTAATTTAGATATTTCATTTTTTGCTTTCTCACTTCCTTTTTATCAAGCCTTGATCGGCTGGGCAATTTCGACGCTAATACTTTCCACTCTTGCAAGTTCAGTGGTTCATTATTTGTACGGTGGTATCAGGCCACAAAGTGTTGGCGAAAAAACTACGGTTGCTGCGCGCGTGCAATTATCTGTATTGCTGGGATTAATTGTTCTAGTTAAAGCAGTTGCATATTGGTTTGACCGGTACCAATTAGCATTGAAAGATGACAGATTGATCACCGGATTGAGTTTCACAGATGTAAATGCTGTTTTGCCAGCAAAAGCAATTCTTGCTTGGATTGCTGCTGTTTGTTCGCTCTTATTTTTCGCAAATATTATTAGGCGTTCCTGGGTATTGCCTGGTGCGGGAATTGCGCTTTTGGTGGTCAGTTCGGTCGTAATTTCAGGTTTGTATCCCGCTGCCATTCAACAATTCCAAGTGAAGCCAAGTGAGTCCACTAAAGAAGCACCTTTTATTCAACGCAATATTGAGGCAACCAGAGTTGCTTACGGAATTGATAAAGTTGAAATTTCTGAATATGCGGCCACCGTTAATACTGCAGCCGGTCAGTTAGCATCTGATGCAGAAACCATTTCAAATATTCGCTTGATGGATCCAAATGTTATTTCAGCAACATTCCGTCAGTTACAACAAATTAAGCCTTATTACACCTTTGCGGATTCGTTAGATGTTGACCGCTACACAATTAATGGAAAGATTCGCGATGTTGTAGTTGCAGTGCGCGAATTAAATATCGACGGTAACCCAAACCGAAACTGGATTAACGATCATTTGGTTTACACACATGGTTTTGGTTTTGCTGGCGCCTATAGTGACGCTCAAGACACTGATGGAAAACCTATCTTTTTCCTAGGTGACATTCCTCCAACTAAGACTCTGGGTACTTTCCAGCCACGCATATATTTTGGCGAAAATGTTCCTGATTACTCAATTATCGGTGGAACAAATTCAGATACCGAAGTTGAATTTGATTATCCAGATGATGCATCTGCCAATGGTCAGAAAAATTACACGTATACCGGCAAAGGCGGCGTGCCAATGGGTAATTTATTTGCGCGCGCTGTATTTGCACTTAAGTATCAAGAACAGAGAATTTTGCTTTCGAGTTTAATCAACTCAAAATCAAAAATACTTTTTGATCGAAACCCGCGTCAACGAGTTGCAAAAGTTGCCCCTTGGTTAACACTGGACGGAGATCCATACCCGTCAATTGTTGATGGAAAAGTTCTTTGGATAGTTGATGGATACACCACAAGTGCTGGTTACCCATACTCACGCAAAGTTAGTCTCTCGGGATCAACTGCAGATGCGTTAACTGCAAACTCAGCAGCAGTAACAGCTCAATTTGATACTTCCATCAATTACATTCGTAACTCGGTCAAAGCAACTGTTGATGCATATGACGGAACGGTTACTTTGTACCAGTGGGATGCAAAAGATCCAGTTTTGCAAACTTGGTCAAAAGCATTTCCGGGTACCGTAAAACCAAAGAGTGCGATCTCTAAAGATTTACTTTCCCATATTCGTTATCCAGAAGATATTTTCCGTGTTCAACGCGACATATTGAGTTCTTATCATGTGAAAAATGCAACTGCATTTTATGGTGGACAGGATTTCTGGAGAGTTCCGCGCGATCCGTCAACATTTGGAAATAACGCGAGTGCACAACCGCCTTATTACTTAACATTGAAGATGCCGGGCGAAAAGAAAGCAGCCTTTTCATTAACCACACCATTTGTTCCTCGCGGTGGTCGTGAAAACTTGGCAGCATTCGCAACAGTGAATTCTGACCCAGGGCCGGACTACGGAAAAATTAAAGTATTGCAATTGCAACGCAGTACAAATATCGCGGGACCTTCACAAGTTTCATCAAACTTTGAAGCCAAGCCTGAAGTTGCCACATCGCTTTCACTTTTGCGCCAAGGCGGTTCAAATGTTGAATTAGGAAACTTGCTAACTCTTCCTGTCGGTGGCGGATTGCTTTATGTACAACCTGTTTATGTTCGCGCTACTGCAAATACCGCGGCGTACCCATTGCTCCAAAAAGTCTTGGTCTCCTTTGGAGATCAGATTGGTTATGCCGACACTGTAAAAGGTGCGCTCGATCAGGTCTTTGGTGGAAACGCGGGTCAAGGCGGCGGAAGCACAACTGGAAGCACAACTGGAAATAAGGATGACGCTCCAGTGACAGCTACCGTGGCAGAAGCGTTAGCACGGGCCAAGCAAGCCCTCTCAGAGGGTCAAGCTGCCCTCACTAAGGGTGATTTCACCGCTTACGGTAAGGCGCAAGATGCCCTTAAACAGGCCATCAGTGATGCGGTCAGAGCAGAGAGCAACGCCCCTAAGAAGTAATTGAGTGGGGGCAATTTGCTGGAGTGGATCGCCCCCGCCTAACATGGGTACATATTCACAGCAAGTGCGAGTGATCGCAGGTGGATACCGACGCGGGGTGGAGCAGCTCGGTAGCTCGCTGGGCTCATAACCCAGAGGTCGTAGGTTCAAATCCTGCCCCCGCTACCAATTCAGGTTTCAGGCTAAAAGTTTCAGGCTAAAAGTTTCAGGCTAAAAGTTTCAGGCGTTACTTATTTGCTTACTTAAATTTTCGCAAGCGCAATGAATTAGTAACTACGAAAATACTTGAAAGTGCCATAGCCGCTCCTGCATACATTGGCGATAACAACCCGGCTGCTGCAATCGGGATTCCAATTGCGTTATAAGCAAACGCCCAAGCAAGATTACCTTTAATAATTCGCAAAGTTTTGCGGGAAAGTTTTAGTGCTGTGATCGCAGAAGTTAAATCTGAACGAACTAACGTTATATCTGCAACAGCGATAGCAGTATCGGTGCCAGTTCCCATCGCCATGCTTAAATCTGCACTTGCTAGCGCCGCAGCATCATTTACTCCATCACCGATCATTAAAACATGATGACCTTGGTCTTGTAACTCTTTAATTGCAGCGACTTTTTGATCTGGAAGCACTGCAGCCCTGACATTCTCGGTTGCGATACCTGCTTCGTTTGCAATGGTGTTTGCAGCTTGCAAGGAATCTCCACTTATCAACCATGGAGTAATTCCGAATTTTTTGAACTTTGCAATTGCAGGTGCTGAATCAACTTTTATTGAATCACCAATTGTAAAGATTGCACGAGTCTGACCATCCCATGCTAAGAGGATTGGGCTTTTTCCGGCGACAGTTACTGAAGTTAAAACTTCGGAGATCGCTTTTGTAAAAGGCGCAGTTCCATAAGAAATTGCAGATGGTGATCCAACAAGTGCGGTGTATTTAATTCCTTCAATCTCTACTCGACCGGCGATACCTCTGCCCGGTGTTGCCAAGAAATCACTTACCGACGCAAGAGCAGATTTATTTGCTCCATTACTTAGTGCGTACTTAACCAGAGATTTTCCAATTACATGCTCGCTGTTATTTTCAAGGGCTGCAATAATTGTTAGCGCTAAATTCTTATCGCAATCAAAGTATTCAGCCGCCAAAATATCTATCTCACCAGTAGTGACAGTGCCAGTTTTATCTAGAACGACAAGATCAATTTCACGCGTGTCTTCAAGAACTGCTGGTGATGAAATAATTATTCCGAGTTGCGCTCCGCGACCTGAGGCAACTAGAAATGCAATTGGCGTCGCCAACCCCAATGCACATGGGCAAGCAATTACTAGCAGAGTGATTGCTGGACCAATTGCCTCGGAAAGCGATGAGCCCAAGAAATACCAACTTAAAAAAGTGATTAATGAAAGTGCGATTATTACCGGTACAAAAATTGCGCTAATTCGATCAGCCATACGGGCCAAGGGTGCTTTTTCCCCTTGAGCTTGGATAACTGAACGGGTGATTCGGGCAAGTTGAGTCTCTGCACCAACTTGTTCAGCACGAATTACTAATCGTCCATCCTGATTTAAGGTCGCCCCAATTACTTTGTTTCCCGGACCAACACTTTGTGGAAGTGATTCACCGGTTACCAGAGAGGTATCAACAGAACTTGACCCTTCAACAATCACTCCATCAGTTGCAATTGCTTGCCCGGGGCGGGCAATAAATAAATCTCCAATTTGCAAATGTGAGATTGGCGCAAGTACCTCTTCACCATTGCGCAGTATTGAAACTTCTTGAGTTCCAAGATCTAACAATGTGCGAATTGCATCTCCCGCACGTTGCTTCGCCCGAGCCTCGAGAAATCTTCCAATCAAAATAAAGAGCATTACACCGGCGGCAACCTCTACATATATTTCGCCATTACCTGTCGCATTTACATAAACCGACCAGGAAAATGCGACCAAAGTTCCAAGTGAAATTAATGTATCCATTTGAGGGTGTCTTAAATTTCTAAGCCCAACTCGATGAATTGGCCAACCAGCAATAAAAACAACGGGAATGCTAAGTGCGATAGCTAGCCAACCCCATGGTGCATAAGTTGGATGCAAAATATTTAAGCTGTCGAGTACCAAATTAATATTTTTATCAATACTTGGGTGCAGTGCCGAAACCATTGCAATTACTATGGTTGGAATTGCAAAAAAGATTGCTAACGTCAACCGCCAACCCATATTGGGAGCCGCCAGTAAATCGTTTCCAGTAAGTGAGAGAATTGAGGCGCGGTATCCACTACTTTCAATTGCATTAATCAAATGATCTGCATCAACATTTTCAGGGATAGTTGCGTGTGCGCTCTCTGTCACAAAATTAATATTTGCACTAACACCTGGAATTGAATTCAAAGCCCGTTCGAGAGTAGCAACACAAGAGGAACAGGTCATTCCTTCAATCTTTAAATCAACAGTACGAACATCCATGCCTAGAGGTTATCGCTTTGCAAAAATTCCCAAAACTTCTTCGTGCAGTAAGCCGTTAGTGGTGACAGCATTTGCTCCATTTGGTCCATCGACACCCATAAAATCGGAGAATCGACCGCCAGCCTCTTTAACAATCAAGGAGAGTGGAGCCATATCCCAAAGCGCTAACGAAGGTTCAGCGGCAATATCAATTGCTCCTTCGGCAACAAGTAAATGTGACCAAAAATCTCCATACCCACGTACGCGCCAAAGTTGGTCAGCTAGAGCCAGTAAACCCTTTTGCTTATCTCCCCAACCATCATTTCTTCCTAATACATTTGGAGTTGCAAATGTTGAAATCGAAAGTGAAGCATCTGCTAATTTTGAAATCCCAGAGACTGTTAGTTTGCGAACAGATTGCATTTGTGACGAGGTATCTGAAATTGTTTGTGCAGAGCCACCACCAAGTTGTAAAGAAGTGCCACCACCAAGTTGTAAAGAAGTGCCACCACCGAGTTGTAAATAAGCCCCACCATCTTTTTGGCTAAACCACCTTCTGAATAATGCTGGCGCTGAGACAACTCCAACTACAACCTCATCGCCTTCCATTAAGGCTATTAGAGTGGCCCAAACTGGAACTCCGCGG
>Ga0208960_1001828_pt1 | contig 11128 bp, 8 predicted proteins | sample GreLakmeON33MSRF_FD_187703 | JGI IMG/M metagenome (GOLD analysis project Ga0208960, IMG submission 187703) | Freshwater lentic microbial communities from great Laurentian Lakes, MI, USA - Great Lakes metaG ON33MSRF (SPAdes) | ecosystem: Environmental > Aquatic > Freshwater > Lake | place: Great...
AACAATTGCCACGCACGAAACTATTCGGCGATTCGGGTTGATTTTTTTGTTGGGAATACAAGACATAGGTGACAACATCATTTCAAGTCAATTCGATGTGGAAACTGAAGGGTAAAGAATAGCGAAAGATTTCGTTTGGAGACGTAACGGAGAGACTGAGAGAATCGGCATTCAAAGCATCAGACTTCAATGCGATGCTCCGCAGGTAAATTGGAATTTGTGAAAGGGGATTTTTCTGAAGTGGCTTCCGACAAAACCATTTCCAATACTGCCATCCGAGCGGCCACGCCGTGGGTGACTTGACGAAGAATTCGGCTTCGCTGGGGATCATCGGCAACTCGATCGTCAATTTCAATCCCTCGGTTCATCGGCCCAGGATGCAAGATGATGACGTGCGGGGCGAGCTTTGCGATTCGCTGCGGAGTGAGTCCGAACATTTGACGATAATCACTGGAAACAGCCCCTCCTGCGGCGCGTTCGAATTGAACGCGCAACATCATGACAGCATCGACCCCGTCGAGAGCAGAGTCAAAATTACTTATCGTCGAAACTGTCCCCGGACCTTGCGTAATTCGCTCAAAGGATTTGGAAACCAGCGTCGGCGGGCCGACCAAGCGCACATGCGCGCCCAATGTTGAAAGTGCGTGGGTGACCGATCGAGCGACTCGACTGTTGGTGATGTCGCCGACGATCGCTACCGTTCGGCCTTCCACAGAACCGAATTCCTCGATCAAAGTGGAAACATCCAATATTGCCTGCGTTGGATGTTCGTGGCGTCCATCGCCTGCGTTGATGACTGGGCACTTCACTCCATCCGCAACCATTTTCGCTCCGCCTGATACTGCGCATCGAACAACGATTGCCGCGACTCCCATGCACTCAATATTGCGCGCGGTATCGACCAAAGATTCGCCCTTGCTGATACTCGAACCGCTTGGTGTCAAATTGAAAACTTGTCCGCCGAGGCGATGCACTGCCGTCTCGAAACTGCAGCGAGTGCGAGTCGAATCTTCGAAAAATAAGTTTGCAATCACTCGGCCGCTGAGGGATGTTCGATTGGGTGAACGACCCTCGGCAATTGGAACATTCTTTTGTGTCGCAGCGATCAGCCGCAGTAATTCTTGGCGGGGCATACCCGCGATCGTGAGGAAGTCTGACATGATGTATTGGCAGATCGATCAGTTCATTCGAGCCACTGGTGATAATAGTTCAAGTGCCTGCGAAATGGTGCGAATCGAAACGATCGCACTGCCATGCCGTTTGATTGATTCTGTTTGACCTGATGGAACAAGAACAGTGGAGCAACCGCGGCGAATCGCTTCTGCAACCCGTTGGTCGAGCGCTCGAACTGGGCGAATTTCTCCTGACAAACCAACTTCGCCAAGAACTGCGGTTGCGGGAGGAAGCGCGCGCGCCAAATGAGCACCGGCGATCGACAAGCAAACCGCCAGATCTACAGCAGGTTCGATGATTCGCAGTCCGCCGGCAACGCTTGCATAAATATCTTGGTCTGCGAGTCGAAGTCCACCATGTTTTTCAAGAACCGCGATCATCATCGAGAGCCTGCCGCTATCCATGCCACTTGCTTTGCGTTTGGCACTGCCGAGAAATCCAGCAACTGCAAGTGCCTGAATTTCTGCAAGCAACACGCGACTGCCTGCCATCACTGGCACAACTGCGGTTCCTGGTCTTGCATCGGTTGCATTCGCCGCAGCGAGCGCACTTTCGTCGACTTCGGCCAATCCTTCGCCAGTCATTTCGAAGAGTCCGATCTCGTGAGTCGAACCAAAGCGATTCTTGCTTGCACGAACGAGGCGGTATGCGTGATGACGATCACCTTCGAACGAGAGAACGACATCAACAAGATGTTCGAGCAGCTTTGGTCCTGCGAGGTCGCCCTCCTTTGTGACATGGCCGACGATCATCACCACTGTGCCCGTTGTCTTTGCAAATTGCACGAGTTCCATACAACATCTGCGAAGTTGAGTCATCGATCCTGGCAATGCATCTGCGTCATGTCTGTGGACGAGCTGAATACTGTCGATGGCAAGCACAGACGCACGGACTCTGCGTGCTTCGTTGGTGATTCGCGCAACTGAACTTTCTGCGAGGAGGAATAAATTTGCGTCGCGAGTTGCTGATGTCATCTCGCCGAGAATTCGCTCCGCGCGCAACTTGACTTGCTGAGCGCTCTCTTCGCTGCTGGCATAAAGCACACGCTCGCCTCGTGCCGCTAATGCGGAAAACGCCTGCAAAAGCAGTGTGCTTTTGCCAATTCCAGGATCGCCTCCCACCAAGACCGCGCTGCCTGGAACCAATCCACCTCCGAGCGTTCGATCGAATTCGCTGATGCCTGTTGGCAATCTTGGAACTTCGAGTGGTGAAATTTCCGCCATCGGCGCGGCGGATGGAGAAACGCCATCGATAGCGGATCGAGATGAGTCATCACCTTCTGTGTCGCTTCCTTGAAATGGTTCGACCGAGTCCCATGCTCCACATTCCACACAACGACCCGCCCAACGCGGAGAGATTGCGCCGCATTCGTTGCAGACGAAACTGGTTTTGACTTTCGACACGCTTGGCATTCTATGTCCGATTGAGCCGAATTCACCGATTCAAGAAAAAGCGCAGACGAAAAAAACGCAGGCGCCGGTCGAGTCGGAGTTCGGTCGGCGCCTGCAGCGAAACACAAAAGATTTTCGGCCATGTGGCGCTGCAATACGCCACAAGCGAACTGTAACCGATGATGATGGGAAAACGCAAGTCAGCGCATGAGGTGTCGCATGCGAGCGACCCACGCGCCGTACTCCAACATCGCATGCAGACGAGCGCCGCGTGAGATCGAAGATGAGTTCAAACCGAAAGCAGTTTCATCGCGCCATTTCCAATATCTGCTGCGCATACGAAACTTTGAAGACAACGCCAATCGTGCGAGGGCGAAGATCGAGCGCAGAATATCGAGGAAGGAAAGGCGCACGGATCAGTGAATGGACATAGTCCCTTGACGAGGATCTGGAATCGCTGCATCGTTGAGAGCGATGGGATGATTTGATGCTGTAACCACTCGTTCGTCGGGGAGTGGAGAGAATCGACTGCCGATAATTGGAATGCGGCGATTTGGATTCTCTTGACGGGGCATAAATGGAAAGGCAATCCAGATGATCGCCAAGCATCCGCCCGTTGCAATCCACATGTATTGCGTGATGCCGTAATAGGTCATGACTGCTGCAGATGCCAAGAGAAGAATCGAGACAGGGATCATCCCCTGCCATGCGAGTTTCATCAGTTGATCGAAGCGGAATCGCGGCAGAGTCCAACGAATTGCCATGGTGAAAGAGACCATAAATGCCGTCTTTCCAAGCATGATTGCCATTTGCAGAAGGATCAAGCCGATTCCTCCAACAAGCGGAAGATCCCAATTCCAACTTGCAGGAACGAGACCGCCAAATGGATTCACGCTCCATCCGCCGAGGAAAAGCAATGCGAAGAAGGCCGACCCTGTGATGACGTGGAAATATTCTGCGAGGAAAAACATTGCAAAGCGCATCGACGAATATTCCGTGTGGAATCCACCGACTAATTCGCTCTCTGCTTCGGCAAGATCGAATGGCGCACGATTCGATTCCGCCAACATGCATGTATAGAAGAGGATCGCAGCGAGAGGTTGCTGAATCACATTCCAACTGAACTGCTGTTGATGGGTGATGATGGCGTAAGGCTCAAGCGAGCCAGTGATCAAGATCACACACAGCAGGCAAAGCCCCATTGGGATTTCGTATGAGATCATTTGCGCACTTGCGCGAAGTCCGCCGAGGAATGAAAACTTGCTGTTACTGGCCCAACCGCCGAGCGCGACTCCATAGACGCCAAGACTGGTGACTGCAATCAGATAGATCACGCCGACATTCAGATTTGCGCCGACAACTTTCACAAGCGATGGACCAATACCCAGAAATGATGTGATTGCTGAAGGGAGCGAACCGAGATCGAGAATTCCGCCCCAGGGGATGATGACGAATGCGGCCATTGCAGGAATAATGGTGAGTCCTGGACCAAGGGTGAACAGCACTGCATCCGCACCATGCGGAGTGTGCTCTTCCTTCATAATGAATTTCAAACCGTCAGCGATTGGTTGCAGCAATCCTTTGGGACCAACGCGATTTGGGCCAACACGATCTTGCATCCACGCGCTCAGTTTGCGTTCCAACATAACGCCGTATGCGCAGCCGCCAAGAAGCACATGAAGCATCACAACGATGACAATCACATTTACGATCAGTTGGGGGATGCCGCCAGTCAGTGGAATGATGCTGTTCATGAGTACCGAAGTCTAGCGTTGCTTCGAAAAGTGTCGATCAGACGTTCATTATTGGAGCGGCCACAGGCAAAGCTGGCCGAGCGAGATGCGGGAAATAATCCTGAATTGCACAGACATCCCACGCACCAATTTGCAAGGCGGAAATTGCCTGAACTGCTGCACGAGCGCCTGCCACTGTCGTCATGATCGGCGTTCCAGAACGCACGGAACCTGCGCGAATGCGACCTTCATCTGTGTGCGCGCCCTTGCGAGTGGGAGTATTAATAATCAGCACGATTTCGCCAGAGCGGATGAGATCCAGGACGTTTGGTCGTTGACCTTCTGCAATCTTTGGCACGAGTTCTGATTTCACGCCATTGTTTGCAAGGTATTCGTGCGTTCCGCGACTGCAAATGAGCGTGAACCCAGCTGCAATAAGACTGCGTGCGATATCGATCGCAGCACGCTTGTCGCTTTCGCGCACTGAAAGAAAAACTTTACCGCTTGTCGGCAGCATCACACCCGCTGCCATCTGCGCCTTTGCGAATGCGACGGGGAGCGAACGATCCGCGCCCATCACCTCGCCAGTCGAACGCATTTCTGGACCGAGGATCACATCGACGCCTGGAAATTTCGCGAAAGGGAAAACTGATTCCTTCACAGAGAAGAAATTTGCGTCTGCTGTTTCGTGAATATTCAATTGATCCAAGGATGCTCCCATCATCACCTTGGCAGCAACGCGTGCCCACGAAACTCCCTTCGCCTTGCTGACAAATGGTGCGGTGCGTGAAGCACGAGGATTGACTTCCAAGATGTACAGCACGTCGTCCTTGCATGCCATCTGCACATTCATCAATCCGCGTACCTTCAGTCGCTTGGCGAGTGCGCGCGCTTGAGTGGCAACTCGATCAACCATCGATTTCGGCAGTGAATAAGGTGGAATTGTGCATGTCGAATCGCCCGAATGAATGCCGGCTTCTTCGATATGTTCCATCACGCCACAGACCACGGCTCTGGATTCGCTGGCGTGAAGTGTGATCGCAGACGATCGACTTTCTTCGTTTGGAATGAAATCAGAAACAACATCGACATCGATTTCGATTGCATCGGAAAGAAAACGATCGATGAGAATCGGACGATCAGCGAGTTCGCTGACATCGACCGCTTCGGACATATATCGCTTCAAACTCGTTTCATCGAAGCATGTTTCCATACCGCGACCACCAAGGACATATGACGGACGGACAAGCACGGGATATCCAATGCGCTGCGCGATTTGCAGCGCGTCGTTCAAACTGCGCGCAATTCCACTTGGAGGTTGATTCATTCCGAGTTCTTCCAGCATCGCCTTGAATCGATCACGATCTTCGGCCAAGTCGATCGAGTCGATGCCAGTACCGATCAGCGGTACTCCAGCGGCGTGAAGTCCATGCGCAAGATTGAGCGGAGTTTGTCCGCCGAATTGCACGATCACGCCAGCGACTCCACCTGAGCGATTCTTCACGTCGACACCGCCGCCATTCAGTCGTTCGATCACATTCAATACATCTTCGAGCGTCAGCGGTTCAAAGAAGAGAAGATCGCTCGTGTCATAATCGGTTGAGACCGTTTCAGGATTCGAGTTGATCATCACGCTCTCGAAGCCCATATCAGCGCAGGCGAATGCGGCTTGGCAGCAGCAATAATCGAATTCGATTCCTTGACCGATTCGATTTGGACCGCCGCCAAGAATGATGATCTTCGGGCGAGGCGAGATTCGAATTTCGTCGTCGACAACAGCGATTCCAGCGTTGATTACAGGCGTTTCATATGTGGAATAGAAGTATGGCGTGACGGCTTCAAATTCTGCTGCGCAGGTATCGACCAATTTGAAGACGGGTTCAACTTTCAATCGCTTGCGATGCGCTCGCACGGCGAGAATATGTTTGGTCGAGATGCTGCCCATATAGAGGAATGCCAACTGCGCGTCGGAATATCCGAATTGCTTTGCTCGACGAAGCGAGTCTGCGGGGAGGTCTTCCAATCGATCGACCGCGCAGAGAACATCTTCGAACTCAACAAGTTGCTTCAGCTGATCGACGAACCATCTGTCATATCCAGTTGATTGCGCAACTTGTTCGATGGTCCATCCCATCTTCAGTGCATACCGAACGAAATACAGTCGTCCCTGACTTGGCACCGTCAACTTGCGGCGCAAAAGTTCTTCGGGAATCGGCCAAACTGGAAGTGATCCGTCCGCTAATTCCTGTTTCGCTGCACGACGACCTGCAAGCCACTTGTCATTCGCATCGAGTCCGAATCCAAATCGCTTGACTTCCATCGAGCGAATTGCTTTTTGCAGCGCCTCTTTGAATGTGCGGCCAATCGACATCGCCTCGCCCACGCTCTTCATTTGCGTTGTCAGCGTTTCGTCAGCTTCAGGGAATTTTTCGAATGTCCACCGCGGCATCTTGACCACGACATAATCGATCGATGGCTCGAAGCATGCGCTCGTCGATCCTGTGATGTCGTTGCGCAATTCGTCGAGCGAATATCCCACCGCTAATTTTGCTGCAATACGCGCAATGGGAAATCCTGTCGCCTTTGACGCGAGCGCAGATGATCGCGAAACACGCGGGTTCATCTCGACAACAACCATCTGGCCATTCGCAGGATTGATTGCGAATTGCACATTGGATCCGCCCGTATCAACGCCGACCGATCGCATGATTGCGAAGGATGCGTCGCGCATCCGTTGATATTCGCGGTCAGTCAGTGTCTGAATCGGCGCGACCGTGATCGAATCGCCCGTGTGCACGCCCATTGCGTCGATATTTTCGATCGAGCAAACAACGATGCAATTGTCTTTGTGATCGCGGACGACTTCAAGTTCGTATTCCTTCCATCCAAGTGCACTTTGGTCGATGAGCACTTGACCAATCATGCTGGCGGAAAGTCCGCGACGAATGATGTCCTCGAATTCTTCCAAGTTGTATGCGATGCCACCACCGCTGCCGCCAAGTGTGAACGCGGGACGAATGATCGCTGGCAAGCCGATCTCTTCCAGAAATACACGCGCGTCTTCGATGTTTGTGACGGTCTTCGAATGCGGCTGATGCAATCCAAGCCGACGAACGATTTCGCGAAACGCTTCGCGATCTTCCGCGCGGCGAATCGCCTCGCGTGATGCGCCGATCATTTCGACGCCATACTTTTCAAGAATTCCGCGGTCGTGCAGCACGCACGCGCAGTTCAACGCGGTCTGTCCGCCAATGGTTGGAAGGACCGCGTCAATTGGATGGCCGAGCGATTTCTCTTTTGCGAAAATTCTCTCGACTGCTTCTGGCGTGATGGGTTCGATATATGTTCGATCGCTCAACGCGGGATCGGTCATAATCGTTGCAGGATTCGAATTGACCAGCACGACGCGATACCCTTCCTCCCGCAGAGCTTTGCATGCTTGCGTTCCTGAATAGTCAAATTCGCACCCTTGACCGATGACAATCGGTCCTGAGCCAATGATGAGTATCGTTTGTATGTCGTCGCGTCGAGGCATTCGTGTCCTATTCGTTGATCATCTTTCTGCAACCGTCATTCCGTCTTCAGTCCAAATCTCCCCCAATATAACGGCGAAACCAAAACTGATATGCATGATTCAACCCTTCGAACTGAACGATTTTCAGGAGTACTGAGATTCATCCTCCCGATGCTCAGTTTTTATGTGCGTTGGTTTCACCGATCGCACTGGGAGGGCGCGCCTTTGATTTGCGATGGTTTGGGCGATGTGCTGCCAAGCGGCGGGCTGATCGTTGCGTCGAACCATATTTCTGGCTTGGATCCAGTTCTTTTGCAGGTGTATTGCCCTCGTCCAATTCGCTGGATGATGGAGCGGAAGATGATGATCCCCTTGTTGAACCGTTTTTGGCGGCGACTGAAAATCATCCCTGTCGAAGAATCTGGTGGTTCAGCAGCTTTACGAGAGGCGTTTCGCCATTTGGCGAGTGGTGGGATCGTGGGAATTTTTCCAGAAGGGAGAATCGCACGTCCACATGGGCGAATACAACTTTTTCATCCTGGGCTTGCGATGATCGCTGCCCGAACAAAAACTCCCGTTGCAGTTTTCTTACTCGACGGAATTCCCCCTTGTGGAAATCCATTCTGGAGTCTTTTTCGCAGAAGTCGCGCGCGCGTGCGTTTGATGGCGGTCGTGCCACCGCCTGCGGTTGGCGAAGAATTGGCGTGGACGCTGAAAGTGCGGATCCAAATAGGCGCAGCGCTTGGCGCGACTGTAGATAGTGACGGTAAAGGACGCAGCGAGCAAATCGCAAGCGGATAAACTCGCAAGCAGCAATGATCAATCGTATTGAAGGCATTCTCGAATCGGTGGAAGAGACAGCGGCTCTCGTTGTCGTCGGGGAAATCGCCTATGAAATCGCAGTGCCTGCTGCAGATATTCCAGAGTTGTATTCCCGCATCGGCAGTCGCATGACTTTTCACACATTGCACTATTTAGAATCACAAGGCCAAGGTTCCAGTTTCTGGCCGAAGCTAATTGGATTTCAATCATCGAAAGATCGTGCGTTTTTCGAATTGATCACCACAGTCAAAGGCATCGGCGTGCGACGCGCTTTGCGCGCGTTGACAATTCCATTTGCGCGAGTCGCCGAAGCGATCGTGATGAAAGATCTTGCGCTCCTAATGAGTCTGCCAGAAATTGGGCGCAAGACTGCAGAGACGATGGTGCTGGAACTGCGCGACAAGATGGATTCGTATGCGAAGGCTGCATCGACAAACTCCACTTCCAAATCTGCAACGCGCAAAGGTGAACCAAAGTCAGTCGTGGCGAGTCAGACCAATGCGACGGGCACACTGAACGCATCCGCGATGATGGACGCGATGAATGTGTTGGTGCAACTTGGCGAGAGCCGGATTGATGCGCGTGCATTGATTGATCTTGCGCTCGAGCGCGAGCCTGACTTGACGACAGCGAACACACTTGTTTCTGCTGCGCTTGCATCCAAGGGAATGACGCGATGACGCAGGATCATCGATATGCAATGATTATGGCTGGTGGATCTGGCACGCGACTTTGGCCGATGAGTCGAACGAGCCGACCGAAGCAATTGATCCCCTTTATTGAGAGTGAGGATAAGAATGAGAAGAAAAGAAAGTCACTGCTGCAAATCAGCGGCGAGAGACTCGAAGGCCTGGTGACGAAGGATCACAGATTGGTCTGCGCATCTCGCAGTTATGCAAAGGATGTGATGGCTGCAATCGACGGATTGCCGCAGAATAATTTTCTTGGCGAACCTGTTGGGCGTGACACGCTCAATGCGGTTGGTTTCGCTGCGGTGGTGTTGGCTGCGCGCGACCCCGATGCAATCTTCGCTGTGCTGACAAGCGATCACATCATCGAGCCGCAATCTGTGTTTGCGCAGAAAGTGGATCTTGGATTTCGGCTCGTCGAAGCAGATCCAAGTCGCATCGTAACTTTTTCAATCACTCCAACTTTTCCAGCGACGGCATATGGATATGTCGAGCAAGGCGATCCAATCTCTGATCCGACTAGCTCTAATCCAACTTGCTCTAATCCGACTGGCTCTAATACAAGCGGGAAATTCGATGGCGCGTTTCGAGCAAAGCGGTTTGTGGAAAAACCAGATCTTGCACGCGCGACGGAATATTTCAAGAGTGGCTCATTCGGTTGGAACAGCGGCATGTTCATCTTTCACGCACGCACAGTGCTTGATGCGATCGCTTGGTTCCAACCTGCGAGTGCTGTAGGGCTGGCGAAAATTGGCGCTGCATGGGGGAAACCTGGTGCAGAAAAAGTTGTCGAGGATGTCTACCCGTTGCTGACCAAGATCAGCGTGGATTATGGATTGATGGAACCCGCAGCACGCGATGAGCGCATCAAGATTTGCGCAGTGCCGATGCCGGTTTCTTGGCGTGATGTTGGCAGTTGGCCTTCGTATGGCGAAGTGTTGACCGCCGACGCGGATGGAAATCGCGCGAGTGCGCAAACGATGCACATCGACTCGAAAAAAATGATTGTTGTCAGCGATGATCCTACGCATTTGATTGCAACGATCGGTGTTGAAGGATTGGTTGTTGTGCATACGAAAGATGCGACATTGATTTGCCGTGCAGATATGGCGGAACAAGTCAAAGATCTCGCTGGGCGCGTTGCGCCCGAATTGCGCTGAGCGTTCATGAGATATCTCGCGATTGATCTCGGCGACCGAAGAACTGGGGTTGCCTGCGGCGATGACATCTTGCTATTGCCTTCGCCGATTGAAGTAATCGATGCATCACTTCGAGAGATGCTGCTTGCGCGGCTGGAAATACTGGTGCGCGAATATGGACCTGACGCGTTGGTCATTGGACTTCCCGTGAATATGGACGGCACGGAAGGGCCGCGCGCAAAGATGGCGCGCGAATTTGCGGATCAATGTGCGAAACGTTTTTCGATCAAGACGATCATGCAGGATGAGCGACTCACCAGCTTTGCTGCGGAGTTTTCGCTCAATCAAAGCGGCCGCACGCATGGGCAGAAGAAAAAATTGCGCGATGCACTTGCCGCATGCGAAGTATTGAACGATTATTTTCAGAGCCGCGCTGGGGAAGCGTAAGCCTGTTGGCGGTTTGTGATTCGTCTTACACCCCGCACGCAGCGCGATCGAGATACCACACCAATTCGCCTCGAGTTGGCTTTATACCTTTGATCGGAAGCGCGTGAAAATCGTCGCGGCCTGTCGCAACGCGAGCGAGCATCTCTGCCTTGTTCGCGCCCATCACGAGCGGCACGATCACTCGCGCATTGTTCAGCAGCGGATAGGTCATCGTGACGCG
>Ga0208960_1001829_pt1 | contig 11126 bp, 8 predicted proteins | sample GreLakmeON33MSRF_FD_187703 | JGI IMG/M metagenome (GOLD analysis project Ga0208960, IMG submission 187703) | Freshwater lentic microbial communities from great Laurentian Lakes, MI, USA - Great Lakes metaG ON33MSRF (SPAdes) | ecosystem: Environmental > Aquatic > Freshwater > Lake | place: Great...
AGTTGATGGCACCATTTAAATGCGATTTTTTGAATTGTAAATGCGCACGGGTATCAATTACCAGCACATCATTTTTTAATGCTTTAGCGCAAGAAGTACTATGGTCTCTCGGGTGTCGCTCCTAATGCTAAGGTAGTTCCTTTGTTGGTAGATTATACCAATGGTGTAACTTTTATAGATGCTTTTAATGATTTACTTATTCGTTTTCCTAAGATTGATGTTTTGAATATGAGTTTTTCAATGGCCGCTCCCGACCCTGTGATAGAAGCTGCTTTACAAAATTTCACAAACAATGGCCGTGTAAACCCTTTTAATAACGTAGCTGCAGGGGTGATTTTGGTGGCTTCTGCAGGTAACAGCAATACAAATGCTACTGGATTTCCGGCAGCGTACAAAGAAGTGTTAAGCGTTATCAATTCTAATCCTAATGATTTGCGTCACAACCACGTTGATGGTTGGGGAACATCAGGTGGAAGCACGTACGGTTATTCTTATGATATTGCAGCACCAGGTACTTTTATGTTTGTAAATGCAGTAACTGGTAAAGGTACTTCGGGTGTTAGTACCGACCATAATATTACAGGAGGAACTTCTATTTCTGCTCCTTTGGTAAGTGGTATTTCTGCTTTGTTGCTCGAAAAAAACAGATACATTTCACAAGCTGATTTTTACAATAAAATTAGAAACTCAGCCGATAAAGTAAACAGCAACGTGTATAATTATAACGCAAATGCTTCTTATCCAGGTAAAGCAGAAGAAATGGGGTATGGCCGCATCAATTGCATTAAAGCACTGAATCTTATTCCTCTTGCTTCTGAAGAAGTGAAATTTGTGAATAAAGAATTTAAAGTTTCTACCTTGGTGCAAAACAATATTACTGTGGAATATTTTGGCAATGTTGAGCAAAGTGTGAATTATAAAGTAATTGATATGTATGGAAAAGAATTAGTATCTTCTACTATGCAAATTTCTTCTAGCGCTTCAATTGATGTTTCAACTTTTTCAGCAGGCATGTATATGTTGTATTTCTACAACAGCACCAATCAAATAAGCGGTATTTTTAAAGTGGCTAAAACCAATTGATTGAAAATTCTATTCTCTATATTTTTTATATTAATGCAGGTGTTTTGTTTTGCGCAAAACACCTGTGTTAAAATGTTTGGCGACGACACCATGTTTGATGTACCAACAGCAGTGGTAGAGATTGACTCTAACATTTTTTCTGTTTTAATAGAACAAGATATAGAACCTAACCAACAGGATTTGTTTTTATTTCAATTTAAAGCCGATGGAACAGAGTTGAGTCATAAACAATTTGGTGGCAAGGCGAAAGAGTTCAATTCACACATGGTGCAAATGAGCGACAGTACTTTGGCCATTTTATCTTCTTCTTACAGCAACAGTGCAGTGGTTGATTCTTTCGAAATTTATGTGGAAGAAGATACCTTCATTCAGCATATATACTTTCCTAAATTGTATTTTGTACAACTAGATAAGGCTAATCAAATTGTGCACGAAAAATATTTTGGTAATGATACCAGCGACTATAGAGCGCTCGATTTGCTGGCATTGCCGCAAAAAGAATGTTTGTTGTTAACTAGCGCACATATTAAAGATTTGCTTTGTGTGATGCGATTGAACAGCAATGCCGATACTTTATGGTCTTTTACTATTGACATGGGCGATGCCGATAGTTGGAATTATGGAGATGTGATGATGAGTGAAGACGGAATGAGCTTTTTTATTTCTGCACAAGTGAAAAAAACGGGAGAACAAAGCTATCGTCCTCTTATCTATTGTGTTGATATAAACGGAATGCTGAAATGGAAATGGGAAAACAATGATGTGAACTTAAATACCTTGTATAACAAAGAGGGCGATTTGTATTTTAACGGACAAGAATACATTTATCTTGGTAATACTACTTTTTCATTTTCTGATGGAGGAAATGTTCAAACTGAAAGTGCTTTTCCATCTTCCTTGTACCAGGCCAAATACACTTCTTCGGTTTTTATGAATGACAAGTATTACGCTTTGAAAGATGGCTTTACTTTTCAGGTATATGATACTCAATTTAATCTGGAGAAATACAATCATTTTTTTCTGCAAAATTACGCTTTCGATTTTATAAAGTCCATTCGCACCAAAGATTTGGGTTATGCAATTATTGTGAAATCGTATATGCCTGATGTAATGGGAAATTCGATGCAGAGTGTGTTTATTAAAACTGATAAAAATTTGCAGGTTGATGGGTACAACACTTCCAAAGAAATCAAGAGTACTCAAAAATTTCAGCTGTATTTCTCTAATGGAAAACTCTTTTGTAAATCGAATGAAAAGCTTGAGCAAGAATATAATCTTCAACTTTTTTCTTTAGAAGGAAAGATTTTGTGGGAACAAAAAATGTCACAAAACTCTACAGAAATGACATCGATTTTACATCAAGCATCAGCAGTTTATATAGTGCGTATCACTAGCAGTGATAATGCTTTTTGCGAAGGATATAAAATTATGGCAGCACAGTAAACTTATGGGAAAGAAGTTTTTTATTCCTTTTTGTTTTTTAATATTCCCTTATGCCCTTTTTTCTCAGTTGATAATCAATTCGCAATTGAACGCAGCACAGCTGGTAAACGATGTTTTACTGGGTGGAGGGGTGAAGGTAAGTAATGTGAAATATACAGGTTCAGCAGAGGCAATAGCAGCTTTTAATGCCGAAAAATCGAATGTAGGATTTTCACAAGGAATTCTTTTGTCTACTGGAAAAGTAGCGAAAGCAATTGGGCCAAATAATCAATTTACAACTTCTGGTTTGGGATTTGGTGGAACAGGGGATGCCGATTTAGACATGCTGTTGCCACAGGGGTTTAGTACAAAAGACGCAGCTATATTAGAGTTCGATTTTATTCCTCTGAGTGACACTTTGCGATTCAATTACGTTTTTGCTTCAGAAGAATATCCTGAAGCCAACTGTTCTTTTTTCAATGACGTTTTCAGCTTTATGCTTAGCGGTCCCAATCCTATGGGAGGGAACTATAATAATTATAATATCGCATTGATTCCAGGTACTAATATTCCTGTTTCCATTAATACCATTAATAGTGGAGTTGTAGGAAATGGAGGTGACAGTACTATTTGCTCGGCGATTAATGCGCAGTGGAAAGCATATTCATCGTATTTTAGAAATAATGGGAATGGAACCAATATTTATCCGCAATATTTCGATAGTGGTGTGGTTCAGTACGATGGTTTAACGGTGGCGTTTACTGCCAAAGCAGCGATAGTGCCCTGCCAGTTATACCACATCAAAATAGCAATTGCTGATGTAGGTGACGATCGTTCTGATTCTGGCGTGTTTTTGGAGGCAAAGAGTTTTTCGGGAGGATTGAAAGTAATAAGCGACCAGAATGCACAAAATAATATTTTGCAGGAAGGCTGCGCTGCTTCAGCTCTACATTTTGTACGTTACAAGTATTTCGATTCTTTGATAGATATTAATTTTAACGTGAAAGGAAGCGCAGTCAATCAATTAGATTTTACCGATTTGATTGGTAATGCATTGCCACAAAAAATCACTTTTAATAAATTGATTCCTCCTTTTCCAGCAAGTGACACGGTTAGTTTATGGTTTAAAGCTCCCTTTGATGCCTTAAGTGAAAATAACGAGGATATTCATTTTCAAATTATCAATACTCTGGGTTGTGAAGTAGATACAATTGATCTTTTTTATACCATTCAGAATAGCGATTCTCTTCAGCTTTCGGTAATTGGAAACCATTCTTTGTGTGCAGGCGATACTTTGCTGCTTCAGTTGAATATTTCTAATGGTCATGCCCCATTCTACTACAACTGGAATAGTGGTGAAAACCTTACTTCATTTTTCAATAAAAAATATGATGTTTCTACAATTCATGAAATAGTTTTTGATGATGTTTGTGATGTTCCATCGGTGAAGGTTTTTATTCCAGTTGAAGTGCATCAGCCTGCCGCGAATAGTTTTGTACTTTCTTCCGTCTGTGAAAATGAAAAAACGATGCTCTCCAGCACTACTCTGTCCACCGATTCGTTGATCTCATGGAAATGGATAGTTATGAATGAAAGCTATTTTACAGAACAGATTTCACTTGAATTTCCTAAGGTGGGGAATTATCCACTTACATTAATTACTGCCACAAAATATGGATGTAGCGACACTTTAGAACAAGAATTATCAATTGTCAATTGCGAATTATTTGTGAGTAATGTTATCACCCCAAACGGCGACGGGTATAATGATTTTTTATACATTAATGATATGCATCAAGGGCATTGGCAAGTTGAGGTTTACGATCGTTGGGGAATAAAATTATACGAACACGACGACTATCAAAATGATTGGAGTCCTTCACATTTTTCGGCCGGAGTGTACTATTATTCTTTTATTAATAAATCGAAAAATATAGCCCTAAAAGGTTATGCTCATGTGCTGCATTAGATATTTCGTGCCGCAAGATAAATAGACTATTAAATTATTGTGTATTAAATTTTCACGCCAATCACTAAAATATCATCTACTTGAAAGGTGTTTCCCTGCCAATTTTCTATAGTTTTCTTAATTTGTATTTTTTGTTCTTCCATTTCTTGTTCTTGCATAGAAAGTAGCATATCAACAAATTTTTGCTGTTTAAATTTTTTGCCTTTTGGTCCGCCAAATTGATCCATATAGCCATCAGAAAAAAGATAAATAGCATCGCCTTTTTCAAGTTGAATGGTGTTTTTACTAAATAGAGGTTGTTCTCCTTCTTTGTGCATGCCAATAGGAAATCTATCACCTTTGATGATTTGAAGTTGGTTGTTGCGTATGAGGTAAATCGGATTGTTTGCGCCCGAAAATTCAAGTGTATTATTGCTTTTGTCTAGTGAGCATAGAGCGATGTCCATGCCGTCTTTTATTTCTGCATTGTTGTTTTCTTGTCGCAGCGTTTGTCGCACTTCTTGGTTAAGTTGATTTAAGATTTCTGCTGTGTCGCTCAACTTATATTCGTGAATTATTTTGTTCAGTCCGTTGTATCCTACAATGCTCATAAAGGCTCCAGGCACACCGTGGCCGGTACAATCTACTGCTGCAAATAATATTTTTGAGGAAAAATCTCCGTTTGATTTGTCTATCCAATAAAAATCTCCGCTCACAATATCTTTAGGTTGATAGTAAACAAAACTGTCGGGTAATATTTTTTTTACACTGCTTATTTGTGGTAGAATTGCTTTTTGAATTCGCTTGGCATAGCGAATACTGTCTTCCATATTCTTGTTTTTCTCCATCAATACCTTCTGTTGCATCTCTAAAATTTCTTTTTGAATTTTTAGTTGGTCTCGTTGTTGTACAATTTCACTTTTTTGATGTTGAATTTCATCTTTTTGAAATTGAATTTCTTTGGTTCTTTCTTCTACTTTTTCTTTAAAAAAATTGATGTGAATGGTGATTTCTTGCGACATAATCACAAAATTTTCTTGAAGTGTTTTTATTTCATAGCTCGATGATTTAATGGTTTCAGAAGGAAAATATTCAAAGCCATGATGAACATATTCTTTTAGCGAAGTACTTAAACTTACCAAAGGTTTGGTGATGGTAGATGCAACAAAATAACTGAAAAAAACAGCGAGTATTATGATTAGAATTCCCGATGTAAAAGCAATAGAGTTGAGCTGAGCATAAATAGACTGTTCTGTTTTTTTGGCCAATTCCTTTTGTTGTTCAAAGTACAATTGTATTCTCTCATTACTTTGCGATAAGTCAAGTAGGAGTCCGCTTTGCGCTTTAATCCCCAACATCTTTTCATATTCAACCAATTTATTAAAAGTTGTTTGGTAGTTGGAAAGTATAGCGAATATTTTTTGCTTTTGTTGGAAGTGAATGCGCTTGTTTAGCGCCAAATCATTTTTTGTTTTTTGAAGTAGTTTATTGAATTTATCTACATATTCTTCATCTTTCCTAATGATAAAATCTTTTTCATGTCGGCGAAGCATTAAGATATCTATCTGATTTAATTCTTGATTTAAAGTCATGAGTTCATGGACATGATTTCTCATTTGGCCTTCAACACCATAATCTCTAAATCCTCTTAGTAGGATAAAGTACTTTATCTTTTCAAAAATTTGATGGTTCTTCTTTAATTCATATTGAATACTGTCAAGAGTTCCTGTGGCATTAATGCTTTCAATGTGATTTTGTTCTTGCAGCAATAGGATGGTATTTGTAATTTCTTTCGAGATTTCCTTCTGTTTTTTAGCGATGCTACTTTCGTTTGTTTGGAAGAAATTCGAATTGATGGTTTCATAATTTAAAAAATCTTGTTGAAGTTTAAATTCTTTCAGACATAGAACGTAAGTGTTGTCGATGTATTTAGCGGTGTGTGATACTTTTTCTTTCTGATTGTAGAACCATGCACTTGCAATTAATGACAGCAATGATATGGATGAAAAAAGAAGAAAACACAAAAACAGTTTGTGTTTAATTTTATGAAACATAAAGCTCAATTATTAAAACAATACTGTTTTTATTTGGGTAAAAAGTAGCGCTTATGTGTAGCGTAAATATTACGAGTACATCATGAAATCATTAAGAAGTAAAAGAGGCCCACAATATTACATGCGCCTCCTTTAATGAATTAATTTAACGAAACTGCAATGGGTGCAGGAGTGAAGAAAAACTCTTCTCTTACTATTTCTCCGTTTTCTACTTGGTAAACACAAATTTCATCCCTGTTTATTCTTCCCAAACCTTTTAAGGTCATAATCATTTTCATTCTTACAGAGAAGAAATTATCGGCTACCAAAGGATCTGAAACCTCTGAAAGATGAACTTCTTTTATCATTCCAAAAAACTGTAATTCTTTTTCAATCACCGCTTGTTTCCCTTCTACTTCTTTTACTTGAGCGCCATATGGCTCAACGCTAAGAATATGGTCGGCATACAGTTCATTGATGGCCTTTAAATTCTCTCCATTTCTGCATAATTCCACTAATTTTTTTGCTACTTCTTGAGTTGTCATAATTTCTTTTTTTAATTTATAACAAAACTATAGTGCTAATTTGCACTCAAGGTTTTCTTAGGAATAACGAATCATTAAAAAATAATTACTTGAATTATTTTGACTCAATGAGTTTGTGCGAGGCATCACAACTCGGCATTCTTTTCGAGAGTCCACAAACGCAATCGGTAATGCCTTTACCTTTCATAATTCTTGGAATATATTTTTCAATTCTTGCTTCTCTGGTTTTCGAATTTTGCGAACCAGCGAAGTGAAGGAGGTAGCTTCTTTGTCTACCCGGAGTTAATGCTTCAAATGCTTTTTTTAGTGCAGAATTTTCTTTGAATTTATTTTGCAATTCTTCTGGCATCTCAAAATCTTCGGTCTTTTTAAGCTGCACTTTTAAACCTGCTTTTTCTACTTCGATGGCTTCAAAAATATACGCTTTTAGAACCGCTTTCAACTTTGCAATTTCTTTTACATTTGTGAAGCGCACTTGTCTTGTTTCTTGAACGTTTTTCGTTTGTTGGATTAATATTTTATTGGTGTCGCTAAGCAATACACCTTTAAAAAACATGAGTCCGCAATATTGCTTAAATCCATGAATTATTGCAATGTTCGCGTTTTTATAGGTGTAACATGGTACGCCCCATTTTAGTTCTTCTGTGAGGCCGCAATCCAAAACAATTTCGCGCAATTGTGTAAGTTCTTCTTGCCATTGATTGAGATTAGAGAAGAAGGAGTCGACTTTTGGGCTTATGGTTTTCATGTCACTAATCTAAAATATTTAACTCTATTTCAATATTGAAAATACAAATCCCTATTTTTACACAATTGTAGGGGCGAAAAATTTTTCGCCCTTGATATTCATAATTAAGCAGATTGGGCGAAAGATTTTTCGCCCCTACGAATGATTGATTTCCAAAATACCAACTTGCCCATTTGCGATGTGCTCAATGAACTTCAAAATTCATTAGCACAAAACACAACCGTAATTTTAAGTGCGCCACCTGGCGCTGGTAAAAGTACTTTGGTGCCTCTCGCTTTACTGGAAGAAAAATGGTTGAAAGGTCAGAAAATTATTATGTTAGAGCCCCGACGATTGGCGGCTAAAACTGTTGCTACGCGAATGGCGGAATTACTGGGAGAACAGGTTGGAGAAACTGTTGGTTATCGCATTCGTTTTGAATCGCGCGTTTCATCAAAAACGAAAATCGAAGTAGTAACAGAAGGAATTCTTACACGAATGTTGCAACAAGATAATTCGTTGGAAGGTGTGGGAATTGTAATTTTCGATGAGTTTCACGAGCGCAGTATTTTTGCCGATGTTGCGCTTGCTTTGTGCAGAGATGCGCAACAAGTTTTGCGTGAAGATTTGAGAATTCTGGTGATGTCGGCAACGCTCAATTTAGAAGAATTAAAAAATTTACTACAAGCACCTGTTGTTGAAAGTTTGGGCAAACAATATCCTGTAGATTTGATTTATACCGAGCAACCAGATATTTTCATGTTGGCTGAATCTGCTGCGTTTACAGTGAATCGCGCGTTAACTGAACAAAAAGGTGATGTATTGGTTTTTTTGCCGGGCGAAGGAGAAATACGAAAATGTGAAGAAATATTGAAGCGCACATCGGGTATTGAAATTCATCCATTGTATGGAAACTTACCGCCGCATCAGCAAATGGCGGCCATCATGCCTTCTAAATCGGGAACTAGAAAAGTAGTGATTGCCACTTCCATTGCAGAGACTTCTTTAACCATTGAAGGAATTAAAGTGGTGGTTGATTCGGGTTATGGAAGAGTGCAAAAGTTTGATGCACGATCGGGCTTATCGAAATTAGAAACGATACAAATTTCGAAAGATAGCGCCGATCAGCGTGCAGGTAGAGCGGGAAGATTGTCGCCCGGAGTGTGTTACAGATTATGGTCAAAACCCATGCACGCAAAGTTAGCCGCGCATCGCACACCCGAAATTATGGAAGCCGATTTAGCATCTTTTGTTTTAGATATGGCGGTGTGGGGAGTTCAAAACATCAATTCATTAACGTGGCTTACGCCGCCACCTTTGCATCATATTGTAACCGCCAAAGAATTGTTGGAAGAGCTGAATGCTTTGGAAAATGGAAAAATTACCGAGCATGGAAAAAAGATGCACGCCTTGCCGTGTCACCCTCGTGTGGCGCACATGATGCTTATTGCAGCAGGAAATGACAAAGTACATTTGGCTGCAGATATCGCAGCATTGCTAGAAGAAAGAGATCCCTTAGGAAAAGAAAGTGGAATAGATATCAATTTGCGCATCGAAGCTTTGCGCAGAGAAAGAGCACGAAAACCGGTGGGAAGAAAATTCAGTCGCATTGCGAAAATCGCCGAGCAGTATCGTTCTATGTTTAAAAGCGAAGAAAATAATTCTCCAGTAGATCCTTATGAAACGGGAGTGTTGTTGGTACACGCTTACCCAGAAAGAATAGCTTGCGCAAGGCCGGGCAACAATGCGCAATTTCAATTGTCGGGAGGAAATTTAGCGCAAGCCCATCACCAAGATGACTTAGCACACGAGCCTTGGCTCGCTATTGCCAATTTAGATGCGCGTGACGGCATGGGAAAGATATTCTTGGCATCATCTCTCAATCCGAAAGATTTAATGCCTCTGCTCAAAGAAAAAGAGATCATTCAGTGGAATAGTAAAAAAGGTGCATTGTTGGCTGTTCGCGAAATGCGATTGGGAAGTATTGTATTAAAATCTACTCCTCTGCCTAAACCAGATCAAGAAAAAATTCAGCAGGTAATTTGCGAAGCGATTAAAAAGGATGGCGCGCATTTGTTAGACTGGAATAAGGAAGTCACACAATTTCAAAATAGAATTCTCTCTTTAAAAAAATGGAATAACGAACAAGAGTGGCCCGATGTGTCGACAGAATATTTACTGTCGATTGCAGAAGAATGGCTCTTGCCTTATTTGGTAAATATTAAATCGAATGATGATTTAAAAAAACTGAATTTACACGATATCCTTTTTCACTTTTTAGATTACAGCAAACAACAAGAACTAAATAAACTGGCACCCGCAAAAATGGAAGTGCCGAGCGGTTCGCACATCACCTTAGAATATTTTTCTAGCGCATCAGCACCAGTGATGGCGGTTCGTATTCAAGAAGTTTTTGGATTGGCAGAAACACCTAAAGTGAACAATAATAAAATTTCTTTGTTGATGCATTTGCTTTCTCCTGCTTACAAACCAGTACAAATCACAGGAGATTTAAAAAGCTTTTGGGAGAACACCTATTTTGAAGTGCGCAAAGAATTAAAACCGCGTTATCCTAAACATGCATGGCCCGATGACCCTTGGAATCATCCAGCTATACGCGGGACTAAGAAACAGAATGGATTGTAGCTTTTGAGATACCAAGTAGATAAACATATTCCTAAATTTCATCAGTGGTTGATGAACGTTAAAAGTGAAATTGAGAGTAATTTTAGAGTTCCTGTTTTTGGAAAGTTGGCGTTGGGTGTGTTTGTATTTTTCATGTTGCTGATGGGGTGCTCTCCTTCGAGAACTACAGGGGCACCAGTGTTTAGTAAGGATACCGATGTAGATGCAGCTAAATGTAATTCACAAAATCAAACATTTAGCAAAGGAGATACAATTATTCAAATGAAAGGAAAAGTTCGTTATGAACCCACTACGATTGAGAAAGATACTTCTTCTTACAATCAACAATTTATTGATGGAGAAATCGAAATAAAAAAGTAAAAATCATTTCCCTATTTTTACCTAATGCAAAACAGAAAAAATTTCTTTCCTGCCGAGTGGCACAATCAAAGTGCTATACAATTAACATGGCCTCATAAAAATACCGACTGGGCTGATATTTGGAGTGATGCAACGGTGTGTTATCAAAAGATAGCCTATGAAATTTCTAAGCGACAAAAATTAATTATTGCTGCACAAAATGTACAAGAAGTTAAAGCTGCAATTCAACATTGTAATTTAGATAACATCATTATTTACGATTGTTTGGTGAACGATACATGGGCGCGTGATCATGGCGGAATCACTATCATGCAAGATGGAAAACCATTGATTCTTGATTTTCAATTCAATGGTTGGGGAAA
>Ga0208960_1001831_pt1 | contig 11124 bp, 23 predicted proteins | sample GreLakmeON33MSRF_FD_187703 | JGI IMG/M metagenome (GOLD analysis project Ga0208960, IMG submission 187703) | Freshwater lentic microbial communities from great Laurentian Lakes, MI, USA - Great Lakes metaG ON33MSRF (SPAdes) | ecosystem: Environmental > Aquatic > Freshwater > Lake | place: Great...
GTATTGAGTACAGGCATTACGGATGCACTAGCAATAGATATATTCATGGTTCAATACCGAAATGTAATCTAATTTGAATAGCAGCATGCTTGTAGTAATTATGAGATGCTTTGACCTGTTGATCCATGTCAACTAATTTTTGATAACAATCTTGTATAATCAACTCAGCAAACTTTTCTTCTACAGGATCTAATACTAGCATGCCTGCTTGAAATTCATGTACTGAATCGTAAGCCTGCTGGTAAAGTTCTTTAATTCGTTCATTCATTGTTCAACTCCTGTGTCCAATGGTTTATAAAACTGTCACGGTCCTTGGTATTTCTAAACCAAAACGATGTGGGGTCCACATAGTATCTAGCTCCTGGTTGTAGAATTTTCACAGTTTGTCCAATTATACCAGGAACTCTGACGCTGGCAGGACCAAATTCTCTTTCAGACCATGCAACCATGCCATCCCATTGTTCCATCCTGTACACCAAGGTTGGTCTCACCGTATGATAAGGCTCATTATACAACGATCTGGTCTGACAAAGTAGATTGTGATTGTGTGTCACGGCTCAAGTCCAACCAGAAGTCCAACCAGGTTTCTCAACCTCAATGGCCCAATGGACTACACACCAATCATCAATTGCAGACTGGTCATGAATCAGGTGTGCTTTGTCTCCTTGCACCATCATCAATATCCAGTTTTTATACCAACCACTAGATAGAATCTGTTTCTCTGACCAAGTCTCTACTACATCTTGCCCACACTCACCTGGAAATGATATTGAGTAATACTTCATTTTGCATCTTCCCACTTCCAGCCTAACAGTTTCTCTGTAAACCATATCTGTATTCTTAGGGGTTTCTTGTACATAGCAAATGTTGTTTTTAAAGCTCCTGGACATATTACCCAATGTCCCACTGCTTTCGGCCAGTCGGTTATTGAGAATGATCCATCAAGCGAAAACGGAACCTTTTGGCCTTCGTATTTGTATTGTGATTCTTCACTCATTGAGGTTTCTCTCCATTATAAAGTTTGATTGTTTCTTTGATGGCACCATAGCCTATGCCGACCATTATAACACAGACCATGGAACCGACCAAGAGAAATAAGCAAATGATTGCTATTTGTACCAGTCTCTTGACGGTGTACAACAATAACGAAATTAACTTACGCATTTTTTAGAAACTTGTCGGTATTCCTAAATCAGGACTACTACTGTTGTCGCCAGAACCTATTACGCAGGCGATTTTAGCTTCATATTCCACTATGGTCCATGTTCGTTTCTCTTTGTTGTACATCAGTGTCATGTGTGTACCAAAGTTGGTTTTGCCGGCCCATATAGGCAGTTCTCCGAATTTCTCTGCAAAGTGGTTCATCACAAACTCGGCATTACCACATTTTACTTGTTTCGTAAGATTAAAAGCCTCTTGCGAATATGTTGTGTTGCCTATCAGGAGTGCTGATAGAAGAAATAGTTTACGCATTTTGGTTCCTTAAATGAAATAGTCTGGAAGCGCTGGAAGAAATAGAGGGTTATTGAAACCGATATTTGACGATAGTAATACCTGAACCACCAGCATAAGTGGTTGTGTTGGTAGAAACACCAGAACCGCCGCCAGTATTTACTGAACCAGCAGTACCTGCTGTTCCTAGATATGCTGTTGCACTAGTACCTCCACCAAGGGCTGCTTGGCCTGCGCCACCAACACCTTGTAATGCAGAGGTAAACCCTCCACCACCTGGACCATAATATTTTGTTGTGCCTGAAATGTTAGAAGAATATCCATCAGCACCATTGACACCAGTAGAATAACCACCAGCACCACCGCCGCCGGCACCGGTTGACGGACTGTTTTGACCACCTGCGTATGATTGAGGTGTTCCGCTAGTACTACTTCCTGCAGTGATGTTATATGAACCACCAGAGCCACCTCCAGCTGTAATTGATACTGCACCACCAATTACTGATGAACTATTACCATTATTACCCTTACGTGGTGCAGAGGGGGCGCTAGATGTTGCACCGGCACCAACAGTAACAGTATATGTTACACCTGCAGCCAATGCTTGTGATGAAACATATTGAACGCCGCCACCGCCGCCACCACCTTTGTTAGTTCCAGGAGTTCCACCATTACCTGATCCGGCACCACCACCGCCAGTTGTTAATATCTCAACATTTAATCCATTAGGACCAAGTGAAGATCCGGTTAAAGAAAACGAACTACTAGTTAAAAATGTGTGTATTTTATAATCACCGACAGTTGTAACAGTACCACCAGTAAGTACTGCATCATGTGCTCCAACTATACCAGCAGATATACTTGGGCCTATTGTTATTCCTGGTCCAAATGTTATTGTTCCCATTTTTTTATCTTTATGTTAAGTTAGATATCGTATGATGATGATACCTGAACCACCAGCAAGCGGTGTTCCGGAAGCTGTACCCCAACCACCGGCACCACCACCAGTATTTGGTGCACCGGCAGTCGCATTTAAACCTGCTGGATTACTACTGCCGCCGCCCCATCCACCGCCGCCAAGGGATTGTGTAGTTTCACCGCCACCTTGACTGTTTGTTCTGCCTCGGCCTCCGCCGCCACCATAATATGTCGATGTGCCTGATATATCAAATGCACGGCCGTTCCATCCATCTGCACCGGCACCACCACCTCTTGCGCCTGACAAACCGTTGCCTCCATTTAAACCGTTTGCACCGAAACCACCAGTAGCACTGCCTGGTTGTAATCCACTACCACCCTGGCCGCTTCCACCTCCTCCACCGCCACCTGAGCCACCTTGCTCGCCATCGCCGCTGTCTTGTCCACCGCCGCCGCCGCCACGTGCAACATATGTTAAGAATGAACTATTTTGTCCTTGGCCACCACGTTCGGTGTAATAGGTGACTTCAGCAACGCCTTGACCTACTGAAACATTATATGTGACTGCATAATCTCCAGCGTAAATTGATATACCAGGTATGTATGCAACACCACCGGCACCACCACCGCCGGTTGCGCTACCCGGAACAGAACCGCCGCCAGCACCAACTAAAAGAACATCAAACGTTTTATTTTGCGTACTGTAAAGAGTTAATGTGTCATTTGCTGTAAAGGTGTGTATTGTATATAAACCATTCGCATTCGTAGTTACGGTACCGCCGGTTACTTGAAACTCTGGACGTGGTAAGTTAATTAATAAATTTGGACCTATTGTGATCCCTGATGAGAACGTTATCATTCTGGGAAATTTCTATTAACTAGAATCTCTAAAATCTCTACCACTTGTTCGGCGGTCATAGTACTATCGTCTGATAACCTATCTTCCAATGGAATGATGTGCCATGTCCAACCAGTAGTATCACCGTTATCAATGAATTCATGCCACGCAAATAAACAAACTTCTTCTGCTGGCCTATGTTGTATCATACCACCAAAGGTGAATTGAAAAGTTTCATGTTCTGGAAATTCAAAATCTCTTTTTGCCGAATCTTTATGTATATAAACGACATAAGACTCCATGTTCTCATTACCATGTTCTGTATATACATATTCACCATCAACTTCGGTCTCTAAGTCACCATAACCGTCAAAGGCCATTTTAATGGATTTGATAGGAGAAATGTTATCACCAATTTCTGGTTCTAGAACCTGAGTCCTATTTTCCAATAGTTTGATTAGATTAGATTCAAATGCTTTATAATCGTATTCCATCTTATACCTCTTTGTAAATATTAGACCAGATTTTCAGTTTCTCTTTTTTGGCCTGTCTGGCTGCATTAATGTTACTGTCAGAAATTATACATTTCTCTACCATAATATCAATCATAGCCAAAAGGTCACCAATTTCTTCTTCTAAGTTTTCCATGTTACTCTTGAAAGTTTCTGGATGCCTTGAGTCGAATCCGAAACGGAAAATCTTTGAGATTGCCTGTGTTACTTCAGCACATTCTTCCTGTGTGATACAGAAAATCTCTTTGGTCTTTTTATCCATTAATAACCTCATTCAACAAAATCTGATTACCATCACCACCCTGTACGAAAGATTCAGCCAAACCCTCAGCTTCATTTTCTGAACGTACAGAGCTTCGTTGAATAACCCTGTTTTCAACATACATAGTAACTTCCCAAGCATCAAAAAAAGGATCACCACCCCGTCTTAATCGGGTGACAGTGGCCTTTCTACCGGATCCATAATATTCTGAATATATATCACTACCCATATTTATCTCCTTAAGCAATTAGTTTAATAAATCTGTTCAATATAACACGGCTACCCATCCGGTTACCATTATATTTAGAGAATGCTGAGGCAATACCACGATTAGTAGCATTATCTTTCACTTCAAAAGATGTTTCTTCATCAGTATCTAGGCCAGCTGAACGGAGAATATAATACTCATCATATCCTGTTGTTTCCAAGACTGTAAACTTATCTTTACGGAAATTTGCCTTCAATACTTCTTGGTTCGATTGTTTAGGAAACCATTCATACACTTTACGATTGAAGTCACGGCCATGACAGACATAGAAACCAATAACATTAGATTTGGTTCTGGCTTTCAGAAGCCTAACCAAAGCATCAGTTTGATTCCTCATATCAGCATCAACCACTTCTTCAAATCTTGTGATTGGATCACGAATCACCATTTTTTGACCTCTTACATATATTGGATATAATGAAGAATCATAATACTCACGGAGATTACTACCCTCACCATCAGTCAAAAAGATTGTGTTTACAATTTGTAACTTGTTGGCTTTCTGGAATTCAGGAACAATTGACATTGAATGAATGATTGCTTCGTTCAAAGGAGTACCAGACATAGAGAACCAAAATGGTGTTCGACCACAATGACTTTTACCAAAACCTGAGATGTATGCCAGAGCAGAAGCTGCATATGTAAATTCAGAATTACTCATTCTACTTGAAAGAATGTTAGCCAATCCATACTTATGCAAATGCAAGTCACCAGTTTTTCTCTTGATATTAATCATCTTTTCAGGTACAGTATCTTCCAAGAAAGAATATACTTCAAAAGGAATATTGACTTTTTTACAAAACAAAGCCAAATTGAAAACTTGTTTCATAGTGTTACTCATATGGTCAACCATAGAACCAGACCAATCAAGGAACATAACCAATCCATGTGATTTACCACCAGGAACAACAGTTATCTTCTTAAAGATATCTTCATTGAAATTATAAGAGAACACCTTGGCCATATTGATTTCACCAGTCTTTGCAGTAGTGGCTCTTTTCATTTGGTCGGCGTTTTTACGCAGTTCGAATTCTTTAACAAGATAGGAAACTACCTTATTACTCTCTTTACGAAACTTCATGTATTCTTCAAGATTAATCTTATTGTAACCATCTTCATCTGCTTTGTAAAACTTCCACAAAGATTTATGGTCAAATACTTGTTTAGGATCAATGTGAGGAATATTTACATAAGCATACGATGTTGGATTGCCATCAAATAACAACTTTTCATTTTCTTTGTATGCTTCATCAGTGTAAGAACGGATGTAATCTTCCAGTTCTTCTTTAAGTTTATCAAGATATTGTGATCCAGAACCACGGTTGGAAGCAGGTTCATCACCTTCAACTCCTGAAATACTATCTTCGAACTCCTCGGTTTCTTCTTTAGTAGAATCACTATCTCCGTCATCTTCACCAAAACCATCACCAAACATATCAGTGGTTTCGAAATCATCTTCTCCGAAATCATCTTCATCAGAAGCAGATTCTTCGGCCTTGTTCTTTTCACGTTCTTTTTGTTGTTCTTCGAATTGTTGTTTCATGTATTCGAAAATTTTCTTCGATACATCAATCACATCATCATAGGTTTCAGTGGTTTCAACTTCATCCAGCAACTCACGTTCAAAGTCTGTAAACTTGATACGCAAAGCTGCACCACCTTTGCAGTGCAAATTAATACGGTCGAGGAAGTTCATTTCATTGATATCATTACCTTTGATACCAAAGAAATCTCTTTCCATTAATTCACCATAAGCTTTGACAAAGGAGTTTTTAAGACCTGGATATTTGTTTTTGATTTTACGTTCAATGCGGGAATCTTCGACTACATTGGCTACATCTCTAGAAATTTTCAAGGCTCTAGCTTTAATCATTCCGTCCATGGGTGTATAAAGTGCATGGCCAACTTCGTGTCCTGTAAATAAGTCATACAGACAAGAGGAGATTTTCTTATCAAGCACAGGTAAAGTCAATACCCGTGTTTCTACGTTAAATGATGCGGTTTGTACTGGTCGTTGTTCTACTGTAAGGTTTTCAGTAGCCATCAATTTTGCCAGCAATGATTTAGATTCAATTAATTCCATAACAACTCCTGTGTAATAACTGTATTATATCACACATACTGTTAACAATCAAGTGGTTTGTTGTTCCGGTACAACATCTACTTTTTCAATATGAATCCGACCTTCTATAAGTTCAATATTTAAATTGTCACCGGCTTTCCATCCGGTTTCTTCAATTAATTCTGGAGGAAAGGTGAGCATGACGTTACCGGGATCTCCAGGAATATCTTGGAATAAATCCTCAACGTTATATACTTTATTCATAGTATTCTTTCATTCTTTTGTACCAATCTTGGTCATCTTCCCATTGGGACATGACGGCCCATTTACGGGTGACTTCATCCAACTCTTTCCACTCAATCGGTGCTTGCGGTTCTTGTTTTAGCTCAGTAATTTGCGACATTTTAGTCTCCTACAACAGCAATTTGCGACAAAATTGTCTTTTTCTCATCTTTACGACTATATTTTACGACATTTTTGTGAGCTTGAACCGGCTTAATCGGTGTACGACACACAGGACGTTGTAGTTTTATAACAAAACTCATTTTCTTACTCATTTTAGCGCCTCATTCTTGAAATTTCTACAGCTTCTTCGCTGTTAAACACAGGAACAGCGTTTGATTTGTGCATTGTTGCAATTCCCATCACTTTTGTACCTGTATAAATCTTTGGTTCTGCTTTTGTAGCAGTACCAAGGCCTGTATCTAGTGACGGATAACGTACAGTTTCACGTCCAGCAGGTGTAGTCAACTTATATAAAAATGTAGAAGTTGTTTTTTTGATAGTTTTTGTGGATTCATGTGATTTCAACCATTGTTCATACTGTTCCCGAACGGATTTTGGTCCGAGTTTTTTCTTGGACTTTGGTGTACGCACATAAATCAACATAATATATCTCCTAATCGAATATGTTTATTATACTCGACTATTCACTGCATGGCAATAGGTGTGTTGTAAAATAACAACACAAGATTAATTGAAGTGTCTATCTTTTTTTCTGGCAGGTTTCTGATAATCTTCATATCCTCTGAAATCATAATCTTCGTAATTAGATTTCTTCCGTGAGGATTTTTGATCATACTTCTTCTTTTTTCTAGGTTGGAAGTCCGCACCTTCTTCGTAATCATAATTACGAAATTTTCCAAAAACTTTAGACACTTTAACTAATCTCCTTATTTGATAATCTCATAGGTCGTAAATATAACGCCACGAATACGTGCTTCTGGCATATCTTGCATGTTTCTTTCTGAAACAAAAATTATATTTGATATTGGATAACACAATTTAACAAGTTTTAATAGATTGCATGAAGTTCCATCAAAATCATTGAATCTAAAAACTTCATCCACAAATGGAAAGCTTTCAATTACTTCCCTTCTTTGGTCATATGTGTTTTTTGCACCACCTCGACATAATTCCATATATGAATCTGAATGTACACCAACAATTAACCAATCACCTTTGGCCTTACAGGCTTTAAGTAATGCAAAATCAACATAAGTTAAAGGATCATACTCACCAGCTATAACAATTATGTTTTCTTTTTTTGTCATGGTAACATGTCGGGAAATGCCTCTTTTACAAATTTATAATCCAAGCCTTTAACACCTAAATCTTTTTGGAAGATACCAAGTAGTACTTCTGCTTCTCTAGGTTCAATTGATTCTAACATTTGAATCAACAATTCATTTCTACGTGATTCATTTAATTTTTCTGCTGTTGGATCGCCAACCATAAACATATACAGCCTACGAATCTGGCCATTTAAACTATCATGTGTAATACCAGGTAACATATCTGTTGGTACTCTATAATTTTCTGGTAATTCTTTTATTTTCCACTGTATAGTAGGATGATAGGCCAATCTCAACACATCAACTAACGTTTGTGTAAGATTTTTAGAAATTACATCCATACGTTCTTTTTTATTCTTAGCTAACTCAAATTCATCAAACACTTCATATAACGATTTCATTAAAATTCCCCAATAACATCTATTAAACTTTTCAGTTTGTTTGTAATCAAATAATCCAGTATTTTACCCTTAGGTGCTGGCTTCGTTTCTTCATAAGTATTTATAATTTTGGTCTGTATGTCACCTGGTATGTTTCTCAGGTCAATCAGTGTTTGGTTGCGTGAAAAACCAATACGTGCATTTTCATCTTCATAGTTACCATATTCTTGTGACATGAATTTGGTTAGTTTGGCCTCTGTCATCACCTTTTGACGAATTTCACGGACAAAGGTATCACTTGGTGAAAGAATGTTTGGAATACCATCACCCTTATCTCCATGAATGATTTTTTCTTTCAGTTCATCCATTGGATTCTTGGAAATAAGAAATTTCTTCTGTGCAGGATTATATTGTTTAACAGTGTAGTCACTTCGGCCGTTATACATCTGTAATTGCAAGAAGTCGCCATCACTTGAGATGATTAAGACGTTTTCGTGCATGATATGACGAGGTACAAGTGTACCAATGATATCATCAGCCTCTGCACCATCAACATCAATAACTTTATAAGGGAAATTGTCTCTGAGTTCTTGCTTGAATTTGGTAAGCATATCAAAGATTAAATGCCAGTCGAGGTCAGACTTCTCTCTGGATTTTTTACGGCCGGCTTTGTAGAAAGGAAAGAAATCCTTGCGCCAGTATTTACGGTTGTCAGCACACAACACAACCTCACCATATTCTTCACGGAAGTTCTTTAGGTGAGTCCTGAGTATGTTCAGAACCATGTGTCTGATAAGGCCTTCTTCTAATTTAACACCTTTTTGACTGGCAATTTGTGCCATCAGTCCGGCTAGTAATACCTGGTTAAGGTCAACAAGAATCATAATAACTTTCAGTTTAAGATATGTGTATTGTACTACATTGCTGCAAACTTGTCAAGTGCATCTTGGTAAAATTCAGGTGAGGTCGTGGTTTTCTTGGCAATGATGCCATACCAGCCGTTTGGTATTAGTCCGGAAATGTATTCTCTAGGATCCGACAATACCGCATCAAAGGTATCAAGTTTATCAACTTTACCGGTTTCCTCATCGGTTTGAAATAGTATTACGTGCCACCATGGCCCAACAAGTGTTTCTTCCATTGGTATTCCAGGATTTTTGTATATATTTGATATAATGTTTATCTCATCATCTTCTTTCATTGGTAGAAAAAACAATGCGTCATAATCCACAATATCTTTTAAAAAATCTAGCATTGCAATCCTTTAATATGTGATTTTCTTACTCTGACCATAATCCATGAATTGTAATAGTCATCCGTCTCCAGAGCACCATTTACAAACTGTTCTTTGGCCTCAAGATAACCACATTCACCTTTACTTTTGCATAAATGAATTATTTTTCGACTAAACGAATCTAGTCCGTGTATTATAACATCTTTTTTCAATTCCTCGTTACTTCCGTAGTAAGTTTGCCAGTCTGAAGAAACTTTGAAACGTTTCTTCTTACCTTTTACTTGTCTAGTCTTTGAGGAGTAGAAAAACTTTTTACCAATGTATTTTTTGTTCGTCACACTGTTGGTTATAAGATACACAAATCCGTAGTTGTCACCAATTAAGTCTTCCGTAAATTCTTTATTTTCGTATATCCAGTTTAGTCCCATTTTTCATCATCATTGAGTTCATCATCCTCTATATATTCTTCTTCGGACAATGAATCAATGTGTTCGCCACAAAATGGGCAAAACTCGGGTAAATCTTCTGATACTAGTTCTTCCATATAATTTACCTCAAAACTAGATTCACAACTATTACACTCTGCTGTTATTTCTCTTGTTGTCATTTGATTTCCTTTTAGTTAGCCCAAACATCACCCCAGTCGCCTGATAATGCACCTTTAGCATAATCGGTTGCACGGTTCTCAAAGAAGTTTGTATGTGTTGGTGCGTTAATCATTTCCTCAACCCATGGAAGAGGATTCTTTTTTACTTTAAAAATGCCTTTAAGACCAAGAGATATAAGACGCCTGTCAGCAATATAACGGATATACTTCTTGACATCTTCACTAGATAGACCGTCCATAGCGCCCATAGAAAAGGCGAGGTCAATAAACTTATCTTCCAACTCGACCATCTTTTCTGCAATGCTATATATACGGCCTTTAAGTTCATCGTTCCATATCTCTTTGTTTTCCTCTATGTAGGTACGGAACAATTTAATCATTGATTCGGCGTGCATTGTTTCATCAACAATAGACCAAGTAACAATCTGTCCCATACCTTTCATCTTGCCTGTACGAGGAAAGTTAAGCAACATAATGAAAGAGGAGAACAACTGCATCCCTTCAGTGAAAGCACTGAACACGGCGATATGGGTTGCAGTTGAGGCGGCATCACCATTCTTAGAAGAAATGTCTAACACATAATCATGTTTGTCTTTCATTTCTTGATAATCTAAGAATTGGTTATAAGTTGTGTCTGGTAATCCAAGAGTTTCAATCAAGTGAGAGTATGCAGCAATATGTAATGCTTCACGAGCAGCAAAACCCAATAACATCATACGCACTTCAGGTTGTGGAAAGTATGGTAGGTAGTTGTTTACATAACCACCGGCCACATCAATGTCACCTTGTGTAAAGAATCGGAATATGTGTGTAAGAAATTGTTTTTCTTCTTTGGATAGTTTTTTCTTCCAATCTTTAACATCTTCCATCATTGGAACTTCGGTATGAAGCCAATGTGATTGTTCATGTTTCAACCATGCATCATAGGCCCAAGGATAGTTGAATGGTTTAAATGAATCTCTTGTATCCGTTAATTTATGTGTTATTTCTTTTTTAACCATTGTTTTTCCTATTATT
>Ga0208960_1001834_pt1 | contig 11122 bp, 10 predicted proteins | sample GreLakmeON33MSRF_FD_187703 | JGI IMG/M metagenome (GOLD analysis project Ga0208960, IMG submission 187703) | Freshwater lentic microbial communities from great Laurentian Lakes, MI, USA - Great Lakes metaG ON33MSRF (SPAdes) | ecosystem: Environmental > Aquatic > Freshwater > Lake | place: Great...
ACTTCTTTAACTTTATCAACCACTTCTTTGGTGAAGAGCGGCAATCCTTGAATCTTATTGAAAGGAATTGCTGGCACCAAGTATTTATCGCGAATGATTCTAACGAACTGGCCGTTATTCATCTCAGGCATTAAAATCTTATCAAATTTCTTCAACAAATCACCTAAGTTTTTTGGCAAAGGATTCATGTAACGAACGTGTGCGTGCGCCACAGATAAACCTTCAGCTCTTAAATCTCTCACAGCAGTTTTCACCACACCATAAGTTGATCCCCAGCTTAAAATCAACATTTTATCTTCTTCAGAACCATTGTCTAGTTGTTGCGCAGGAAGATAATCGGCAATTTTATCCACTTTAGCCTGACGCAATTTCGTCATCAACTCGTGGTTATCAGGATCGTAAGAAATATTACCTGTTAAGTTTTCTTTTTCGATACCACCAATTCTATGTGCTAAACCTTTTGTACCAGGAATAGCCCAAGGGCGAGCACCCTTTTCATTTCTACTGTAAGGCATAAAAGGAGCGTCGCTTTCTTCACGAGGCGCAGCAAATTCTGCTTTAATCTCAGGAAGATCATCACTGTTTATTACTTTCCAGGGCTCAGAACCATTGGCGATAAAGCCGTCGGATAGAAAGAAAACCGGAGTGTTGTGTTCAACAGCAATTCTACAAGCCTCAAAAGCAGCGTCGAAACAATCTGTTGGAGATTGAGCAGCAATGATAGGTACAGGAGCTTCCCCGTTTCTACCATACATCGCTTGCATTAAATCTGATTGCTCAGTTTTGGTTGGCAAACCAGTTGAGGGTCCGCCACGCTGAACATTCACAATCACTAAAGGCAACTCTAATGAAACGGCTAAACCGATGGCTTCACCTTTAAGGGCGATACCCGGACCAGAAGAAGCTGTTACGCCTAAAGCACCAGCATAAGAAGCACCAATAGCAGAACAAATAGCTGCAATTTCATCTTCAGCTTGGTATGTTTTAACATCGAAATTTTTGTGGCGAGAAAGCGTGTGTAAAATATCAGAAGCTGGTGTGATAGGATAAGTTCCGTAAAACAATTCCAATCCGGCTTTTTGCGCAGCAGCAATTAAACCTATCGCAGCAGCTTGGTTACCAATCACGTTGCGGTAAACACCTTTTTCAATGTCGGCAGCCTTAACTTCAATTTGCGTTGGAAAAGCCTCGCAAGTTTCACCATAGTGGTAACCTGCTTTCAACACCTTGATATTGGTATCAATTAAATCTTGTTTCCCTTTGAATTTAGATTCAATGAAATCTAGTGTTGCAGTCAACGGGCGGTCATACATCCAATACAAGAAACCAAGTATGAACATATTTTTAGAACGATCGACAGCCTTGGTACCCAAGCCCGAACTTTCTAAAGTTTCACGAGTAAGTTTGGTAACATCTACTTCGTGCATTTTATAACCGTCTAATTTTTTGTCGTTTTGAATAGTGTACTCTTCATCCATTTTAGCCAAACGAAGATTCTTTTTATCGAAACCAGCAGTGTTTGCGATGATCACACCACCTTGCTTCAAGCTTTTCAAATTCACTTTCAATGCAGCGGCATTCATTACCACCAGAACATCGCACTGATCTCCGGGAGTGAAAATCTTCACGCTACCGAAGTTCAGCTGAAATCCCGACACCCCAGCAACAGTGCCTATTGGGGCACGTATTTCGGCAGGGAAGTTAGGGAAAGTACTAATATCATTACCCAGCAAAGCGGCAGTATCTGTGAACTGTCCGCCTGTTAACTGAATACCGTCGCCCGAATCTCCTGCAAACAGGATGGTAACAACGTCTTTAATCTCTTTAACAGCAGTCATTTGATTATTTTATGAGTAGGTGCAAAAGTAGGCAAATAATTAACGCTGATAATTGTTTTGTAAATAAATTTCTATTTTTTATTTTCTACGGAGAATAAATAACCAATCCAGAACCAATACTTTTCTATTTCCAAAATCTTAACCTTTCAAATATATTAACATAACCATTTGGAAACATGATTTTAATGAATCAACCGTAACTTGCTGTCCTAAAAAGACCGCTTATCGAAAGTGCAAGTATATATCTACAAGAAAAAAACATAAAGCAACAAAAAGCTTTTAAGAACATCTCTCCCTCATTACTCAAAAAATTCTCTTTTTCCTTTTCCGTTTTACTTTCAAATTTTTTGGTTTTTCTATTTAGCAATAGATATTATAAAAATAAAAAGCAATAAACATGAAAAGAGAAGTTGATTTGGTGGTGATTAGTGATGTGCATTTGGGGACTTATGGCTGCCATGCCAAAGAGTTACTGCAATACATGCAAAGTGTTCAACCCAAAAGTGTAATTCTTAATGGCGACATTATAGATATATGGCAATTTAAAAAGAGCTATTGGCCCAAAGAACACATGCTTGTGATTCGCCATATTTTAAAATGGGTGGCCGAAGGTGTTCACGTTTCTTATATCACCGGAAACCACGATGAAATGATGCGAAAATTTGTGGGCTCCAACTTAGGTTCACTAGAAATTGTGAATAAGAAAGTAATGCACATTGATGGCAAAAGTTTTTGGATTTTCCACGGCGATGTTTTCGATGTTACCATGCAATATAGTAAGTGGTTGGCTAAATTGGGCAGCGTAGGTTACGACTTGTTAATCCTTCTCAACAGAGCGGTAAATTATTTTTCAATTAAAATGGGAAAGGGCAAAATGTCACTTTCAAAAAAAATTAAAAATGGAGTAAAAAGCGCAGTTAAATTCATCAATAAATTTGAAGAAACTGCTGCAGATATCGCCATTCATAATGGTTATGATTATGTGATTTGCGGACATATTCATCAACCTGAAATGAGAGAAATTGTGACCGATAAAGGAAAGGTTCAATATCTTAATTCGGGCGACTGGATTGAGAATTTAACTTGTTTGGAATATCATGAGGGTGCTTGGACAATTTACAATTACAACGACGATTCAATTGCACAAAACATTAAGCTTGATGATAAATCGAGCGCCCACAAAAACGACAAAGAGTTGTTCACCATGTTGATGGAAGAATTTAAAATAAAGGTGGGGTAATGAAAATTTTATATGCTATACAAGGAACTGGTAATGGGCATTTGGCAAGGGCCCGACACATCATTCCTTTTTTAAAAGAAAAAGGCGAAGTTGATATTTTGTTGAGCGGTTGCCATTCAGAAATATCTGTACCATGGGAAATAAAATACCGCTTGTTGGGTTTAGGTTTTGTGTTTGGAAAAAAAGGTGGCATCGATTTTTTAAAAACCTATCAGAAAAATAAAGTCAGGCAATTAATCAGCGAAATTCGCAATCTACCTATTCATCAATACGATTTGGTGATTAGCGATTTCGAACCTATTTCTTCGTGGGCTTGCTGGCTGCGCAACAAAGCCTGTATAGGTTTAAGCAACCAAGCAGTGGCTTTATCGCCAGGTGTGCCCGTGTGCGATTCTAAAGATTGGATGGGAAAGGCGGTGCTTAGTTATTACGCCCCAGCTACAGTGAAATTTGGTTTCCACTTTCAGAAATACAATCCGGGCGTTTTCAATCCCATTGTTCGACAAGAAATACGAAATATAGAAGTAACGAACGAAGGACACTACCTGGTTTATCTTCCCTTCTATTCCGACGATAGAATATTAAAAGCTTTAAAAAATATTCCGCAAGTAGAATGGCAGGTTTTCAGCAAACACACACAAACTGAATATCGTGAAAACAATGTATGGGTTCGTCCCATCACCAACGATGCATTTTTGAAAAGCGTAGCTTCATCAGCCGGAATATTGAGTAGTGCTGGCTTCACCCTTCCCTCTGAAGCTATTTATTTAGGCAAAAAATTATTGGTGATGCCTCAAAAAAATCAGTTCGAACAGCAATGCAATGCCATGGCCTTAAATGAAATGGGCATTCAGGTGGTGAAAACCTTAAAACCCGAACGCTTGCCGGAAATATTGCGTTGGATAAATTTTGGAAAAGCCATTAAGATGGAATGGGCCGACGAAACACAATTGATGGTCAATCAAATTATGGATTATTACGAACAATATGTGGCTGTGCCTAATAATTTTAATTCCAGCATCTCAACAGCAAGTATTTAAAAAATGAATTCTCTGCAGCAATTTTTTCCTCACGATTTTATTTGGGGAACAGGTGTCTCTGCTTATCAGGTAGAAGGTGCGCATACCAAATATGGCAAAGGACTCTCCATCTGGGATGAATTTGCACAAACCAAAGGAAAAATAAAAAAGAGCGAACATGCCGAAATTGCCTGCGATTTCTACCATCGTTACGAAGAAGATTTGTTGTTGCTTAAAGGGCTGGGCATTAAAAATTTCCGCTTCTCATTGGCTTGGACTCGCATACTTCCCTTTGGAACAGAAGATATTAATCCCGAAGGAATTGATTTTTACAATCGCGTAATCAATCGTTGTTTAGAATTAGAAATAACGCCGTGGATTACCTTATACCATTGGGATTTACCGATAGTGTTGGAAGAAAAAGGCGGTTGGACCAATCGCGAAATCATCTCTTGGTTTAGTGAATACGTTGAAGTGTGCGCCAAACATTTTGGCGACAGAGTAAAAAACTGGATGGTGATGAATGAACCTTTGGCATTCACAGGAGCAGGTTATTTTTTAGGCATTCATGCTCCAGGAAAAAAAGGTTTACGCAATTTTTTACCTGCAGCGCATCATGCTACTATTTGTCAGGCCGAAGGCGGCAGAATCCTAAGAAAATTTTTACCAGATGCTCATATTGGCACCACTATTTCTTTTAGCAGCATCGACCCTTTGAACGACTCAGAAAAAGATAAAAAAGCAGCACAAAGGGCAGATGTAATTTACAACCGACTCTTCATAGAACCGCTGTTGGGGTTGGGTTATCCGAGTAATGATTTAAAATTAATCGCAAAAATAGAAAAGTATATTCAGCCTGGAGACGAGAAATTACTTGCTTTTGATTTCGATTTTATTGGTGTACAAACCTACACCCGAGAAGTGGTAAAACATGCGTGGTACGTACCTTTTATTAAAGCATCTTTGGTGAAAGCAGAAAAAAGAAATGTACCGAGAACAGCCATGGGTTGGGAAATTTATCCCGAATCGATTTACGCAATTCTTAAAAAACTAGGTAGCTATCCAAATATACCAAAACTCATCGTTACCGAGAATGGGGCTGCATTTAACGACACTATATCAGATGGTGTAGTGGCCGACGATTACCGAATTCACTTTCTAAAAAATCATATTGCCCAAGTAGCTCGCGCGCGCATAGAAGGCGTAAAAGTAGAAGGCTATTTCGTGTGGTCTTTCCTCGATAATTTCGAGTGGGCAGAAGGTTATGACCCACGATTTGGCTTGGTGTACGTAGATTTTGAAACCCAAGAACGTGTGGTTAAAAATTCGGGGAAATGGTATGGAGAGTTTGTGGGGAGGTGAAAAAATTTTATTTTCACCTCAACTAAACGAAACAAGATCTCCTATTATGGAAAAAGAAAAACGAGCACATCGCGGCCACTGCATTAATTGCATTTGTGCACCAAAAACAAAATGTTTGCAATTTGAAAACTTTTTAAATATCTTTATTCCGTGAATATCATTGTTAAAAGGGCTATTTTATTTTACATAGATAAATATCCACGAGCTCAAATAGCGCTGTTAACTTGGTATAACGAGTTCTTAAAAGAAGAATTTAAAAACTTCAACGAATTAAAAGCCACCTATGGAAATGCCAGTATTGTTGGTAAAAACAGAGTGGTGTTTAACATTAAAGGCAACGATTACCGATTAGTTGTAGCCGTTAATTTTAAACAACTGGCAGCTTACGTTATTTGGTTTGGCACACATAAAGAATACGACAAAATAAAAGTAGAAACAGTAGAATTCGACACAAAGATTTTAAACTACAAGACAAAATAATATGAATTGGAAAGTAATAAAAACCGAAGCAGCTTATCAAAAAGCCATCAAAAGAACAATGGCTATTTTTCATGCTGAAGAAGGCACTGCCGAAGCCGATGAATTGGCTTTGCTTTTAGTGTTGGTGAAAGATTATGAAACCAAGCATATTCATTTGCCCGAATTAGATCCTATTGAAGTTATTAAACTAAAAATGGCCGAAAGAGGAATGAAAAATAAAGACCTCGAACCTATCATTGGTTCTAAAGGTCATGTGTCTTCTATTCTTTCTGGAAGACGCGAACTAACGCTAAAGATGGCGCAAAAATTAAAAGATTATTTTCAATTGCCTGCAGAGGTTTTTATGAGGATGGTTTAGTAACGCTTCGCTTAGGCTGTATTTTCATTTGCACGAACTTCACACATAGCTCCGCTTAGGCTTCTTTTGCCTAAATGGTCTTCGTATTCTAGAGGCTTCACCTCGTTTTACATTAAAATGAAAATAAGCCAGAGGCTTGGGGAGTGGCAGAATCGCTTAGGCAAAAGAAAATGCAGCCTAAGCGAGGCGGAGGATTAGTATGCGCTAATCGTAATTTCAAATTTAGCGAAGCGTAATTTGAAATCTTTTTTTTCAGGCATTTTCAATGCCGCTGCGAATTCTTTGAAATAGAACTATCGCGATTAAAAATCGCTAAAATGAAGATTTCAAATTACGCTTCGCTAAATTTGAAATTACTAGATGAACTGCTAGCACCTCCTACTCCGCGAAGCTTTCAGCTTCGAGGAATCTTTTCTTTAAGATTTTATCTTACTGAAAAAGGAAGCTGAAAGCTTCGGGAAAAGATTCAGCAAAGTTCGCTGCGCTAAACTTAGCAGAGACGGGGTTTAGAAACTCCAATTAATTATAGGCAATGATCTTTTTTGATTTTTATTCCATAATCCTATCTGAATTCCATTTAGTTCTCGGCAGGAATTAATCAGTCCAATTTGAAGTCCATTACATTTCGTGTTATGATTCCCTATAGAAGCAATAGTAACGCCATTCACGGCATATTGCTTATTGATGATTCCTGAAACAGTTAAACCATTTACTTTTGATTCATAACTTCCATTTAAATTAATATCAATACCATTAATTATTGTAGGATCCATATTGATAAAACCTATCTGTATACCATTCACTTTCTTAAAGATGTGAAAATTAATGGAATCCAAACTATCTGCAGGCGCAACGTGGGTCTTAGGATCTAAACAATACATCAAATTCATAATAGGAACTAGTAATCCGATAGGATTCAAATTTATTTCTACCCCATCAATTACAGGCAAACGCGAATAGCTAGAACCTAATGCGCTATTAGGCCAAAAATTAAACATTACTCCATAAACATGAGTTGCATGCGATGGCGACGCCCAAACCACATACTTTCTATTTAAAGAAATTGAAGTGTCAGCTAGAGAAATTGTATCAGATTGAGAAATTGATTCAAATTGCGCAAAAACAAGCGATGTCAATAGCAACAAACTAATACTTCTATTAATTTTTGAAAAAAAACTGCTCATATTACACCAAAACCTCTCCATTCATATCCCCCGGAATCTCCACCCCCATCATCTTTAAAATAGTAGGAGCGATATCACCCAATTTTCCATTTTTAATGGCTTTGTAATCGTTGTCGATTAAGAAGCAAGGAACTGGATTGGTGGTGTGTGCTGTATTTGGTGAACCATCTGCATTGATAACATAATCAGCATTACCATGATCGGCGATGATGATGAATGAGAAACCAAGAGGCAAACCTGTTTCTACGACTTGTTTTACACAAGAGTCAACTGTTTCCACAGCTTTAACCACTGCTTCGTAAACTCCAGTGTGACCCACCATATCTGGATTCGCGAAGTTCAAACACATGAAATCTGCTTCGCCTTTTTTCAATTCGGCACAAACTTTATCGGTTAATTCTTGAGCGCTCATCTCAGGTTGTAAATCGTAAGTAGCCACTTTTGGTGAAGCTGCCATGATGCGCACTTCGCCTTTGAAAGGCTCTTCTCTACCGCCTGAGAAAAAGAAAGTAACGTGAGGATATTTTTCTGTTTCGGCAGCGCGAATTTGATTTTTTCCTGCTTTCTCTAAAGCCTCTCCCATGGTCATGGTAAGGTTGTCTTTTTCGTAAATGATATGCACGTTGGTAAACGACTCATCGTAGCGCGCCATCGTTACATAGTACAAATTCATTTTGTACATGTTTTGTTCGAGGAAATCTTGCTGACTCAAAGCCTGAGTGATTTCTCTGCAACGGTCGGTGCGGAAATTAAAGCAAATCACCACATCACCTTCTTTGATAACAGCAGTTGGTTGTCCGTGCTCATTAGTGATCACCGTAGGTTTAACAAACTCATCGGTTTCATTTTTAGCATAAGATGCTTTAATAGCTTCTACTGGATCGGCAAAATGTTCACCTGTTCCATGTACCAATAAATCGTAAGCCAACTTCACGCGATCCCAGCGTTTGTCGCGATCCATCGCATAATATCTTCCACACAACGAAGCAATCTTCGCATTTGTATTTTTAACGTAAGCTTGTAATTGCTCAACATAACCCAATCCGCTTTTTGGATCAACATCTCGTCCGTCGGTAAAACCATGAACAAACACATCTTTAACGCCTTCATTTGTTGCCATGTCGCACAAGGCGTACAAATGTTTTTGAGAAGAATGCACCCCACCTTCAGACAGTAAACCTAAAAAGTGTACTGCTTTATTTTTGTCTTTTGCTTCTTTAAAAGCCGCTTTCAAAACCGGATTGACGAAAAAAGATTTGTCGCGAACAGCAACGTTGATTCTTACTAAATCTTGATACACAATTCTACCTGCACCAATGTTTAAGTGACCCACTTCAGAGTTACCCATTTGTCCGATAGGTAAACCTACTTCTTCACCGCTGGTAATTAATTCTGAATTCGGTTTATTGTATAATGAATCAACGAAAGGAGTATTGGCATTGAAGATAGCATCTGACTTAGAGTGATCACCTTTTCCCCATCCATCCATGATAATAAGAGCAACTTTTTTCGACATAATATTTTGAGTTTAAATTTTCGGAAATTGAAGCACAAATATAGTCCCTTTAGGTGAATTATTTTTGACTACAATAGAGCCATTGTGCAGCAGCACTAAATTTTTCACGATGAAGAGTCCGAGACCAGTTCCCTTTTTCTTACGTGTATTTTCGTTACCAATTCGGTAAAATTTCATAAAAATATTTTCCCTTTGTTCGTCTGCAATTCCTTCGCCTACATCAGCTACAGAAAGTTGTACGATACCATCTTCATCTGTTAAAGAGATGTTTACTTCACTACCTTCGGGAGAATACTTAATGGCATTTTCCAGCAAATTAGATAGGATAGAAATCATACCGCTGGTATCGGCATGCAGCAAAATTTCCGTGTTGTTTTTTACAGAAAACTTAATGCGATGTGTTTTTTGAAATGCAGAATTTGAAATCAATTTTTCAATCAAATGATTGAGTGAAATTTCTTCTTTATTAAGCAAGTACAAACGCTCATCAATCTTGGTAGCAATTAAAATATTTTCCACGAGTTGATTGAGTCGGTCGGCATCTTCGATGGCTTTCTTCGATAAATCTTGAATTTGTTGTTGTTCTAGTTTGCGTGATGAAATGGTTTGCAATAATAATTTGATAGAAGCGATAGGTGTTTTCAATTCGTGTGTAATCGCCATCAGGAAATTTTTCTGTTGCGAACTCAAAGCCATTTCTTTTTTGATGGCTCGATAAATCACAAAAAAACCCAATCCTAAAATGATGAGAAAAACAAGCCCTTCACCAATAAGCATATACAACTTGCGCTGCAACACTTCGCCACTATAAATTTCTTTGAATAAATTCCATGTATTGCGCAACCACCATATACTTTGCAAAACAATGTAGCTAAGTAAAGCCGTGAAGATGATAATTGGTTTTTTGATAGTGTTGAGCATGGGGTGAAATTAGCTATTTTTTTTCAGGAATGGGCCACTAATCAACTTCTCCCTTTTCAAAAGGGAGAGTGGGAAAAGGCCTGTGCAGGGGAAGAGGGATTTTCAACACCAATATTTAATTTTGTATTATTAACTAAACTTTATGAAAATTTATTACAAACAATATCTAAATGGCTATGCCCATTCATTGAGGAATGATTCCACACTTTCTGAAATTCTATTGTGGAAAGAATTAAAAGGTAAACAAATATTAGGAATGCAATTTAACAGGCAACGACCTATTGGCCAATATATCGTTGATTTTTATTGCGCAAAGGCTAAATTAATAATCGAACTAGATGGAATCACTCATCACCAAGACGAACAATTTGAAAAGGACAAATTAAGAGATGAAACACTCACAAAATTAGGATATGTGGTGTTGCGATTTCATGATGAAGAAGTGATGAATGATAGAGAAAATGTTTTGAGAGAAATTGAAGCGGTGATAAAGAGAAGAGTGGGTTGAATTTTTTCGAGAGTGGTACCTCTCCCTTTTTAAAAGGGAGAGTGCGAAAATGCACGTGGGAAGAAAGAGGGATTTTCAACACCTGCTATTACTATTTAAAGAGATGTGTAAGTAAAGTTTGCAGAAAATCCCTCTTGCCTTTCCGCTCTATGGCTTACACACTCTCCCTTTTGAAAAGGGAGAAGGAGATTAGTCACCCATTACTTAAAAATATTTATTCCAGACGGAGGCAGCAAAAAACACTAATAAATTTGACCAAGGATGCGCTTACTTCTTCTCCACCCAATCTCCACCTTCTTTTATCAACTCAATCAACGCATCAACAGCCAATTCAGATGATATAGATTTTTGCACCACTTCTTTTCCTTTGTATAAAGTGATTTTACCAACGCCTGAACCAACATAGCCATAATCGGCATCAGCCATTTCGCCCGGACCGTTTACGATACATCCCATAATACCAATTTTCACTCCTTTTAGATGGTTAGTAACAGCGCGAATTTTAGCAGTGGTTTCTTGTAAATCGAAAAGCGTTCTTCCGCAGCTCGGACAAGAAATATATTCTGTTTTAGAGATACGCGTTCTTGTGGCTTGCAGCACACCAAAAGCTTGTGATGTTTGCGCTTGCAATGCAATATCTTTTGCTGTTATCCAAACACCATCACTCAAGCCATCTAACAATAATGCACCAAAATC
>Ga0208960_1001838_pt1 | contig 11103 bp, 8 predicted proteins | sample GreLakmeON33MSRF_FD_187703 | JGI IMG/M metagenome (GOLD analysis project Ga0208960, IMG submission 187703) | Freshwater lentic microbial communities from great Laurentian Lakes, MI, USA - Great Lakes metaG ON33MSRF (SPAdes) | ecosystem: Environmental > Aquatic > Freshwater > Lake | place: Great...
CAGCACCTATCGAATAGTCGTCACCAGATTTATTAAATTCTTCATAAGATTTCTTCCACCCCCCATAATTTCCAAGAATAAATCCCCGTTTATCTTCACCAAAACTTGTCCATACACCATCGACACTTAAGAGGTAGCCCATATATGTAGCCGAGCCTTCTACCATCCACAATGGACCTGTCACTTTAGGAAGTTTTACTGCCTCCTTGGAATCCAACTTGAAACTGGTGTAAATCCATTGAATTGCATGGAAAGTTTCGTGGATAAGGATGTTCGACTCCAAATATTTTTGATCGCAATTCGACAGGGCAACCATGCCATATCCAGTTCCTAAAACGGAGAAGCCTCCGCCTGCACCTCTATAGTTTGTATAGTCAGCTCCGCGTGCTGCATCAAGAATTAACCCACTCTCGGGTGTGGTTTCACACTTACTTGAGACTTGATACATTGTTGAAATCATTAAGCCGTCCGAAGCTTTTTTAAATATTTCTTTACAAGCCCACTCTTTATTGCTCCCCAAAATATAGATATGTGCCTTACTATTTTTTGGAATTAGTGGTGAGAAATACTTCTTCATAATTTCAATCTGCTCAGAATAAAATTTACGCTTGAGTTCAGTTGTTGTAGGATCCCAGTACATTACGAATGGATTATGCACGCTCCCTTTTTGATTTAGAATCGTATTTTTTGCAAGGGTTCCAACGAGAGGATAATCAGCGCTCTTAATTGGGGCAATGCTCTGAAATGTTTTAGCTTTATTTTTAACTGGATTTGTAGTTGGTGCAGCTATTTTTTTAACTGGAGGGTCACAACGCCTAGTTGTGTCTACATCGTTTAACATCCACATTAACCTCTTCCCTACAACTTTTTCACTTTTACCGTCACTCTGAAGGAGGTCGACTTCCTTACATATATAGCTCCTACCTGAATCAACAGATGTAATACCTGCCTTAGAACAAGCGTCTCCTTCTTTAACTGCAGCATTTACTGGTATTAAAGGGAGGGACAGGAAGAGAGAGAGTATTGGTAAGAAAGTAATTAGCCTCTTATTCACCCCTACACCATAACTGTATATTTAGTTAATACTACGGGGGGTAACCCCTCAGTATGACTAAATCTGTTCAATATCTAGTAATTGTCAGACCCCATCCTTAATATGGGTGGTGGATCAAGATCAATTGAATCCATATATGGCCAATGAAGGATATGTAGTTCGGGTCTCTCACCACCCACTTACGTAAGTGAGCCCGAGTTCTGTCGGTGACATCTAGCAGTTTTTAAGAGAGTTTTTATTTCTTGAACAGGTTTCTCCAGGAGAATCTGTTTCCAGTGTTCGAGTATCCGTTGGTGTTGGTGTTGGTGTTGGTGTTGGAGTAGCAGTAGCAGTAGCAGTTGGTATTGAAGTTGGTGTGAGAGTAATTAACTGAACACGAAACCCGACTCCTGGCCCTGAAGAAAACTTTGGTGCTCCTATTGCATCTGCCAAGTAATACCAGGGCTTAGGAAGTAGATCTGTGTCTCTTAATTTTAGGAATTGGGCAAATAGACCCTTGCTCCCCATAACCTTTGAGCAGGAAATACCAAATACATTGATTTGATAGGTGCCTTTGGGAAACTGAACACCAACAATTACCTCGTTGGTACTTACTTTATGATTGCCGCAACTTGGTGTTTGGGGACCTGCGGCAATTGTTGGATAAGAAGAGATTGAAATTAGGGCAATAGTCAGGGCAAGCAATAAGCCTTTGGCTGTACTCCCCTTGATTGGCACACTAAAAGAGTAATGGGTACGTCAAGCCTAAAGGGGCATTGAGCAGTCAATTCTGCTCTTACCTGCCAAAATGACTTAGGGAGCTTTTTATTGGGAATATGCCGCTGTAGCCTAACTTTATGGAATCTAGTTGGGGCTCGGGTGCGACATCACCATCGAGTGATCCAATTATTCACCTACTTCATAGATTTACATATGGGCCAACAAAGGATTTAGTCTCAGAAGTTACTAAGGTTGGCGCAGGTACATGGTTTGAAAAACAACTAGATCATCTGGCTTTATCAGATACTAAAGTAGAGACCTATCTTGCAAAGTGGGATATCTTCAATTACATCCATAAAGATATGAATTTCTTATGGCCATTGGCTGAGTCCGAAGGCGATATGAGCAAAGGTCAAATATTTTATTCAAACCATTTATCTGGAAGAGTTCTGCATCTCTACACTCTTATTCAGCAAACTCATTCAAATCGGCAAATATTTGAAATAATGGTCGAGTTCTGGCATGACCACTTAAATATTACGACTCTTGGAGATGAGACAAAAGATGGAAATCTTGATTGGCATACCAACGATTGGAATAAGCAGGTAATTCGTCAATATGCTTTAGGTAAATTCGAAGATTTATTACAAGCATCAGCACTGCATCCAGCGATGATTGTTTATCTAGATGGCGAATTAAGCACTAAAGAGCAACCTAATGAAAATTATGGGCGCGAATTGTTAGAGCTGTATACGGTGACACCAAAATCTGGCTATACCCAATCAGACATTATCAATGCTGCAAAGCTGTTTTCAGGTTTGCGAGTGAAGTGGCCTGAGCGCTGGTACCAAAGAGGTCCAAGAACAAGGCCTGTCGGCAATACTTTGGTAGACGTTCCACCGTTTGCAACGATGTTGCATGGAGAGCGCCAAAACTACGGAACCTTCAAAATTATGGGCTGGGAAAAAACTGTCACAACAATTGATCAAGTTCTACCTGCAATAAAGTCACTTCTTAGCTATTTGGCTTCTCATCCTGAGACAGCAAAGGCAATTGCTCTAAAACTAGGGCGTCGCTTTGTTGAGGATGTGCCATCGCAGCAATTCATCAGTGATATTGCCTCTTCCTACACTTCAAGTGGTGGTGATATCAAGGCAGTTCTTGAGGCCGTCTATCAACACTCTGATTTCAAAAACGCCGTGGGTAAAAAGTTGAAGCGGCCAGGCGAAGATTACGTTTCAGTCGCTCGAACCCTAGATGTTTGGCCCAACTTCTCTAGAGTGCAAAAATGGAAGGGGGTGACCAAAGAGTTTGCGTATCCGGCAGTGGTGCCAGATGAGTTAAAACGTATGGGGCATGCACCTTTATCGTGGCCCTTTCCTGATGGTTATCCAGATGTTGCATCCAGTTGGGTAAATGCAAATTATCAACTGCTGCGTTGGAATATTTATGGACACTTTATCCAAGGTAATACTTGGAACCAGCCTTCGTGGGATTCGCTACTAGCTAGTCGTGAGACAAACGTGGATAAGCAAATAGATCAGGTTGCTCAGGTACTCCTCTTTAAGGAGCTAGGTAGCGCTGATCGTATTTCAATTCGAAATGCTGTAACAAAAGTCTTTGGCCCAAATCCTGACCTGAATAATTCATATCGTGATGTCACTTCACTGATTGCTCGCCTGATTTTCCAATTACCTGTTTGGAGCCTGCGATGATTACAGAGGATGCAATAAATAATTGCCCTGAAGGGCGAGAAGGATTTTCTCGTCGGCAGTTCCTCCGTGGAGCAGCCCTATTTGGGGGCATAACAGTACTTTCTGCAAATGGAATCAGATACACCTTTGCTGCCTCAACTGTCGAAGTTCCTGATGTGGTCGTTACTCTCGTGCTTCGTGGCGGATTTGATAGCCTAAGTGCCGTAGTTCCAACAGATGAAAACTTGATGCGAAAAGCTCGAGGCCAGATTTTTATTCCCAATTCGAGCTTACTGCCGCTTGATCGCGAGTTTGGCCTACATCCTGCACTCAAAAAATTCATGCCTCTGTGGGATGCAAAAGAGCTTGCAATTGTTAATACAGTCGGCGCACCAACACATTCGCGTAGTCACTTTGATGAAATATCAGATGTTGCCTATGCCGCATATGGTGAAAAAGATAAGCGAAGCGGCTGGATTGCCCGCTTCTTAGATGTGGCTGGTAGTGGTTCAGTAGTGCAATCTGTCGGAATTGGATCAACTACTCGCCAACTCATTGGCGGTAAAGCGGCTCCTGTAAATGTCGATTCAATAAATAATTTTAAATTAGATTCTGTTTTTGGATATAAGGCACAGGACTTGGCTGGATTTATCGATGAAACACATGGTCGATGGAGAAATATTTGGGCAACTCAAGCCAAGTCCACCATTCAAGCCTTAGATCAAATTGCCATGGCTAGTGCGCAGAAAAGTGTGGTGACCTATCCAAATACAGGAACGGGCCAAAGATTTAAAGATGTAGCGGCATTGTTAAAAGCAGGTATCGGCGTACGCGCTGTCGATATTGAATTTCAAGGCGACTGGGATATGCACGCAAATATGGGAACCCTTGAAGATGGTTGGCTGACCTCATATCTTGCAGATCTTGCTGGATCAATTTCTTCTTTTAGAGAAGATCTTGGAGTTCTCTGGTCAAGAGTAACGGTTGTAACTGTTACCGAGTTTGGAAGAAGAGTGAGCCAGAATCAATCATCTGGAACAGACCATGGCTGGGGTTCAAGCACCTTTGTTGCAGGTGGTGGTGTAAATGGTGGAAAAATTCATGGAAAATTCCCTGGGCTAGACGATAAGCAGCTCAAAGATGGCGATTTGGTTGTAACCGCAGATTACCGAAGCCTGCTAACTGAGATTCTTACACGTCGAGCAGGCATTACAGCAGAAGGTGCTTCACAAGTATTCCCAAACTTTAGACCAGAAGTTCTTTCAGTCATGAAGCATCTATCTGAAACTCCACTTCCAGAGAATTTTCCAATAAATGTTCAGAATGCACTTGGAAAAGTTGCGTATGACGTGAATCAATTGCCGACATCAGCGTCGGTAGCATCTGCTAGTCCAACTCCAACATCTACAAACTCATTTGTTGCAAGTGAATCACCCACTCCGACGCCAACGCCGACGCCAACGCCGACGCCAACGCCAACGCCGAGCGCTTCAAGTTCGCCCGTTGCTTCCCCGTCTCCCACTGTAAAAAGTGCGAAGAAGACTATTATTTGTGTTAAGAATGGTAAAACGATCAGAGTTACCGGAACAAATCCAAAGTGCCCACCAGGATATAAAATTAAAAAATAACTATTCTTACTTCTCCATTAACTTCAAGTGTGCGATAACTCTTGAGCGGTTCGACAGCTGGTCCACGAACTACTTCCCCGTTTTCTGGGTCGAAAACTGATCCATGTGCCGGACATTGCAATAGCGACTCACTCAAAACGCATGGCGCTCCTGCATGAGTACATCTGGTATCGAAGGCGACAACTCCACGAGAAGTGCGAGTCAGCGAATAGCTGGTCGTGATACCGAATGAATCCTTTAAACTGAAAACTTTTGTCTGACGCAGAATTAGGTCAGCACTTTTTGCGATGACCACGCCTTCGACAGCTGCGGTTTGCGTGGCTTCAGGAGAAGGAGTCTCGGTAGAACTATTCGTCGGCTTCGGTTTTGGCGATGTCGTCTTGTTGCTCGGAGTTGGTGTTGGCGACGCAATAGCTTTTTTCTCGGTCGGGGTGGGCAAAGGGTTCTTCGGTTTCGGAGTAGGCAGCGCTTGCTTCTTGCCCAAAACTTCAGTTCTTTGAACAATTGCACCAAGTAGTAGCGCGCCCGCAAGCAATAGAAACACCCGTCGAGAGCTCTGCCTCATGACCCAAATTATAACGGGCTAGTTTTAAATGTTTTCTAAACTCGTTCATCCTTTGGCCAGTCTTTGAAAGAGTTATTGCGCCGTCCATCCACCATCGATTGGAATTGATGCCCCGGTGATGTTGTGGGCTGCAGGTGAGCATAGGAAAACAACGAGTGAGCCAATTTCATCGGGTTGTTAGCTCAGTTGGTAGAGCAAGGCACTCTTAATGCCTGGGTCGGGGGTTCGAGTCCCTCACCACCCACTTATGTAGGTAAATCCGAGTTCTATGTCCAAACCTTGGATGTGGTTCAAACCCTTGAATAGTGGATATATCTGCCAAACCTTTATATCCAGTATTTGATCTCTTGACTCCTTTATTCAAAAGGAGAAGATGATATTAGTTAGTGAATATGCAACGGAAGTTATAAATACAAGAGAAATCTACTTCTGAGTGGGAAGAACAAAGTCAATTGGTATTTCTAATCTAACTTCACGCTTACTTGAATCTTTATAACTCAAAGTCACTCTAAAAGTGTACCCACCTGTATAACCCTTAAGTCTCTCTCTTTCAAAATAGTCTAACGGGATAAATGTGTCTAAGGTTTTAGATTCACCCGCTTTTACATATTGCCAGTCATTCACTCCAGAAATGAGAATGTGTTGGACGCCCTCAGAGTGCTGAACTAACACCCTAATGAGGTTTGCATCAACAGACGATTTCAGTGTGACTGGAAATTTCATTACTGCTGCCGAATTTGCTGGGAGTCCACCCCAATTTATAGGGCTCAAGTATGTAATTTCTAAGTCACTTTCAATTTTTACTGTTCTCGGAAATACTTCAATTGGAGTAAATGTTGGTGTCGTGATTGTAGGTTTGTCTTTGGGCGTAACAAATACACCCTTGTTCCATACCAACTTCTTGCCAGACTTAATGCAGGTATAAGTTTTATTCTGGTAAACAATCTTCTGGTTCAAAACTTTGCAGGTAGATCCAGGGGTTATCTTCTGGGCAGAAACAGCAGTAACTGGAATCAGGGCAACAGCAAGGGCAATTAACAATCCCTTGGCAAGACTCCCCCTCATCCGCATTCTAAAAGGGTAGCGGGGAGATTAGATGAGTCAAGAGGGAAAATATCGGCATTTTGCGTCGTACTCTCTTACTCAGGCAGATTTGTGCAAAAACTCTTCAAGACTCGCGTAGTGATCGTACTTAGATCGTTGTCAAAATTGTTCCAAGCCAAACTTCCCGCATAACAGATAGATCCCACTGAAAAAACTGCACCACCACCTTGAATCGTGTAGTAAATCATGTCAGCCCTCACTCGGTCAGGTCTAAATGGTCCACCCTGGTCGGGAAGAACTACAGCTGTATCCTCGGTTGCAATTTGGTAGACATTTGGAAATCCCGTAGCTGAAGCGAGAATGTGAACCTCTGTAGGTGAACCGAGATTAGGATCCCATCTATCTATCTCATCTCCAGCCGCACCACCAAGAACATATCCTTGTTCTCCTAATTGAGTGGAGCTAATCTCGTCAAACCATTGGCTAGCTGGCCCTGAATAACTTGCATCCTGGCGGGTATACGGGCGGGCGCCTGAGAATCCTTCTGCACCAAAGCCGATACCCACAGTGCGATGAGGTGACTTGCCCCTAAACCTCCACAGCCCACCAATTTCATTATCAAAAACATGAGTTCTTTCTCCCACAGGACTATCCCACGTTCGAGTTCCACTGTTATCTCGGCGCACTTCAACAATCCAAGGCCGATCTTCATCCGGTGAGGTCACCCAATAAAAACCGTTGCCGCCCAAATACATGACTCGGCCACCATTGGACAGGTAACTCTCTATTGCAAGAATCTCCTGGCGCGTTACGTATTCTGGATGACTTCCCGTAATTACTGTTTTATAGCTCTCAAGCAGCCCAATTCCCTCGCGATGTAAATCTTCATCAGTTGCAATGTCGAAGGCAATCCCAGATCTTATTAACCAATCCAATATATATAGGTCAGCGGCAAAATGGCGAACAGATCCCAGAAGAGAATTTGTCGCAGATGGCATGACATTGAAGATAGGGCGATGATTCGAGGAATACCGCACAGGGCTACCATCTGAATGCGCGTCATAACACGATCTGCCTAATTCAGGGTGCTCAAGCAGGAAGCGCTCATTCTCGGTCATAACAATTTTACGCTCCGTCAAAAGGCCGACATCAAAGAGTGCTGGAAGCCCATTTGCATAGGCCACATACGTGTAGGTTGGAAAAAGTAAGAGGGCTTTTGCTCGCGATTTCTTAAGGCTTCTGACAAATATTGGAAAACTACTTGAACTCCCTTTACTAGATAAAGTCACACAATAAACACCACTTTCTAAATCAGTGGGCAAATTAAAAGTTAAGTTATAGTCCCAATTTGAATCCAACATTTCATCGTCATGAAAATAAACAGCGCCGTATTCTCCTGGTGCCGTTAGGAATGAATCGTATTTGCCACTCCAATTATGACCCGTTACTCCTCTTTCAGCACCATTCATCAATGTGCCGGTGTACTCGGAAGAATTCACACACATTAGCTCATCACTTTTCAAGAGCTGCGAGAAATCCCATTCAGCCAATATATTCAAACTGGAGTGCGCGCCCATGTGAATCAATTCAAAAGTTTCTGGATCCTGGGATCCGAGGATAAATTTTGGATTTTCGATTTTCCCGCTAAAGCATTGGTTAGGGGATCCATCCTTTAATAAGGAGGCGCTCGCAAGCCAAACTCCCGAGCCCGCTGGTTTACCGACTAATCCCGACTCACGTTGATTGCCAAAGATTTTCTGGATAGAGCTCGTTTGTCTCACCTCGAGAACTGCATCATCTTGCCGAATGCCAATAACAACCGAGTACCACTCTTTATCGATTAATTCTTGCCCCAATTGAAGTAACCCTTTGCCTCCTTTAAGTTGCAGTATTCCACCGATAATCTGAAGTACTAAGGAATTATCTTCACTATCCCCCATAGAACAAATAACTTGTGGTGTTAAAAGCTTTGAATTTGTTGGCATGAAGCGACAGTGAAAAGTAAATTCCTCCGCCAAGGGCAAGGCAAATGGAAGATGCCCATAAGAGCCCACAAAAGTTCTTTGTTCAAGGACATCGAGAGAAGTATCAAGAACGCCCGTCATGTCTTGGCGTTTATCGGAAGGGTTTTGGGGATCCCCAGAAGATGAGAGAAGCCTTTGAAATTTGGCATCAAGGCGGCCAAGGCTCGATGAAATAGCCATCTGCACCTTGTCACCTGGAGCTAGTGCCCAGTTTTCAAAATATGCTTGAATCTGCATGAGGAGAGTTTACTGTTTGAGAGTAAATAGACCATGGCCTGAAGCTTTAATTTCAATGAGGGTGAATTACTTGCCTCACAACTTGCGCCCCTTGTAGTGCATCCATCGCTTCATTTACTTGGCTCATGGGACTTACGGACGTAAGTAACTTCTCTACTGGCAGGTTGCCTGCTCTCCAAAAATCTACAAACTCTGGAATATCCACTCGGGGATTTGCAGAACCTAGATATGAGCCACGAATTGTTTTCACATCCGATACTAATGAGAGTGCTGAAATTGAAAGCATCTCTGAAGCAGGTGGTAAACCAACTGTGACAGTTGTTCCCCCACGACTAGTTGCCTCATATGCTAATTTCAAAGTATCGGCTCTTCCTGCGCACTCAATTGCAACTAACACCCCACCCGGAAGGTGATGGCGTAGGTTTTCACTTGGATCTAGTGCAAAATCTGCGCCAAGTTCTAGTGCCAGTTTTCTCTTTGATGCAACAGGATCAATTGCGAAAATCGGTGATGCTTTCGAGATTACAGCTCCAATCAGTGCCGATAACCCAACACCGCCAAGGCCCCAAACTCCAAGGGATTGACCAGGTTTTGCATGCGCTGAATTTCGGACTGCGCCAATACCGGTCAAGAGTGCACAACCAAAGAGGGCGGCAATGTCGAAGGGGATGTCTTTGGGAAGCTTAATCAGTGAGCGTTCATCAAGGACTGCGTACTGGCTATAACAAGAAACTCCGTTGTAGTGATGCAGGGGTATGCCATTAAAACTTATTCGTGATCCCCCACCAATCATTTCACCACGTCCATTAGATGCTGCACCCACGGAGCAAAAGGCGGGTGTACCTGATGTGCATTCACCGCACGAGCCACAACTAGGCAGGAAGACACTTGTCACATGATCGCCAATTTTTAACTCTTTTACACCAGCTCCTAATTCAATAACAACACCTGCCGATTCATGTCCTGCAACAAGAGGTAGGGGGCGTTGCCTCGTGCCATTAACAACTGAAAGATCTGAGTGGCAAATGCCTGCCGATTCGATTTTTACAAGCACTTCACCGGGACCAGGTGGCGCTAAATCAACTTCGACAATTTCAAGCGGGCGTGTGGTTGCATAAGGAAGCAGTGCCCCGCTTTGGCGAAGAAGTGCTGCAAGTGATTTCACAAACGAACTGCCTTCTCTCTAGATTCTGACAGATTTGCCTCAAGGGTTCCTGGGTCAGAGTTGAATCTACCAATTACGCCCTTGTTTGCGATATGGGTATGAAACTCAGTTAATCACACATAAAAAGATTTATTGCGCCGTCCATCCACCATCGATTGGAATTGATGCCCCGGTGATGTTGTGGGCAGCAGGTGAACATAGGAAAACAACGAGTGCCCCAATTTCATTGGGCTTGGACATGCGCTTGGATGGTTGTTTCTCCGAGAGTAAGTCGGCGATTCCTGCAGTGCGATCGCCTTTAAAGAGATCCACTCGGGCTTGAATCTGTGGTTCGATCAGAGCTGTTTCAACCCAACCAGGACAGATTGCATTTACCGTTACTCCACCAGATTCGCGCGTGCCACTTGAGGCATATTCAAGGGCTGCAACTTTAGTTAAACCAATAACACCGTGTTTGGCCGAAACGTATGGGGCTTTAGCAACTGATGCAACTAAGCCATGCACTGATGAGGTATTGATCACTCGGCCATAACCACGTGCCTGCATCTGCGGAAGCAGTAATCGCATAGTGTCAAAATATGATGAGAGATTAATTGCAATGATGTCGTTCCACTTTTCACGGGGCATGTGAGCAATTTCAGCCGTGTGTTGGATTCCGGCGTTATTACATAAAATATCTACTGGGCCGCTCGCTAATATCGCAGTAACTAGTGCCTCAGTTGCAGAGCTATCGCGAAGGTCACTTACGTGAGATTCAACGCTCAATGCCCCGGCTGCAAAAACTGCCGCCTCAGCTTTTTTTATAGTTTCGGAATCGGCTAAACCATGCAAAATAATATCGGCACCTTCGCCAGCAAGGGCTGTAGCAATTCCAAGACCTATGCCCTGGAAAGAGCCGGTGATGAGTGCGCGCTTACCTTTTAGGCTCATGTGCGATCTCCATAAATTATCTGTGCAACTTTTTCAGCTCCACTTGCTTCCATAAACATGTCG
>Ga0208960_1001840_pt1 | contig 11101 bp, 10 predicted proteins | sample GreLakmeON33MSRF_FD_187703 | JGI IMG/M metagenome (GOLD analysis project Ga0208960, IMG submission 187703) | Freshwater lentic microbial communities from great Laurentian Lakes, MI, USA - Great Lakes metaG ON33MSRF (SPAdes) | ecosystem: Environmental > Aquatic > Freshwater > Lake | place: Great...
AAGACCAAATGGCAGAACTTGCCGCGAGAGAAAACCCAGAGATCTGCAAGAAGCGTCTGCGATTCATGCGATCAGGCTAGCAGGTGAAAGGAGTCGTGAATAAATCAAGAGGATCACTGTGCAGGAGTTGTGATGGGTGTCGGCTTCTGGACAAGATATGGAAAAAGTTGTTGAACGCCGCCCACGATAAAACTGACTGCAACAGCGGCAAGAAGCAGTCCCATGATTCGATTGAAGATATTCATTCCTATGATTCCAAAGAGCCGTGAAAGTCCGCGCGAAACACGCAGCGTGAAATATGTCAAGACACCGATCACCAAGCAGAGCCCAATCAAGATCAGGCGGTGCTGAAAAGTCGTCGCTTTATCTGCAACGATGATTGCAGTCGAAATCGCTCCAGGTCCGGCGAGTAGGGGGATGCCGATGGGAACAATCGCCACACTGTTTCGATGCGCAGCTTCCAATCTCTCGTCAGCAGAAATTCGCGCGCCTGCATCAGTTCGTGCATTCAGCATGTTGATCGCCATCAGCAGGATTAGGATTCCACCTGCAATCGAAAAGTCCATCACATTAATGCCGAAAAACCCCAGTATTGTGTCTCCAGCGATGATCGATACTGCCAGAACTGTAAAGACTGTGATCGCTGCCGCACGTGCAGCGCGATGCCGTTCGTCCGAAGTCATCTGATTGGTGAGACTGACGAACATTGGAACGCCCATCACCGGATTGACGATGGCAATCATCGAAATAAAAATTTGCGCATAATCGACGTGGTTCACACCTTCAATGTACGGGGAAGACTCTTCTGGCGGGGCTTGATAAAATCTCGACAATGAATGCGCTTATGAACAAACCAACTTTGAATCGAATTTATTTTCTATCGTCGATCGCACTCGCGCTGACAATGCTCGCATCTTTCTTGGGATGTGAGACGCAAGGTGGATTATCTTTTTCTCAATCGAAACCTATCACTCGCGAAGAAGCCGTGGCAATATGGAGTCTGACGGATTCTGAAAATGAACTCTTCAATATGATTTTGTCGGCAGATGGTTCCGCGGTTGATACTTGGTGGAAAGGCGAAGATGGCGCAAAGGGCGAGCGCGGCCGCTGGGAGTTGGTCAATGGAACGATTGATATTCGTCTCAATAGTGGATGGCGCGATGTGATCTCTCGCTCTGCGCTTGGATATGACAAGTTGGGCTATCCACCGGGACTTGCGCCTGGATCAGGTCCGCAGAAAGAACCAGCCAACAGTGGGCAAGCAGTCAAAGTTTCTGGTGATGATCTGCGCTTCGTCGGAGTGTGGATCATTCCTGGCGCCCTCGCTGGACCAAAGTATGAACTGTATACCGCGCTTCGATCAGACGGCATGGCGATGAAGAGCATCGATGCAATCAATCAAGGGACTTGGCAGATCGAATCTGGAATTGCACATTTGTATTGGGCCGATGGATGGCACACGACGATCGAACCCATTGACGACGGAACATTTTTCTCCAAGTCGTGGAAGCCAGGCGTTGCATTGAATGAAATGCCAAGCGGATCAGCCATTGTTCGTCGTGTCATGAAGTGACGAATTGAATTTGATTCTCTATTCGCTGAATCCAGGCTGAAAACCGTTGTATGGATAGTTCGGCTGCATGATCGTCGGATCCTCGTCCCATCGTTCTTCGAGAGCTGATCCATCCATCGACCATGCGTTTTCTTCATTGATGTTGTTTGAAGCGTGGGATAATGAAGTTGAACCATCGCTCACATTCACGGATCTCTCGGTGCCGCATCCAAAGGTGCATCCAAGGATCGCAGTGCAGAGTGCGGATTTTTTCAGCAGTGAGTTCGTGAAATTTTGTGTCATCGGGTTTCAGTATATGGAATCTGGTCAGTGAATAATGCTGGCGATTTTGGGATTTTGCATCGCTTGTCGACGTGGCGGAATCTCTGCTCGTTTGGGTGCAGGCTGTTCAACAATCCGAGCCAAGACATCGTCAAGCAGCACTGGACCATACTCCCAACAATCGACGCCGACATCGATGCTGCGTCCAATCGATTCGAATGCTCCGTGCGTGTGTCCATAGAGATGCATCGCGCCGTCGAAAATTCCTTGCCAGGTCCGCATGGGATAGTGGCAACAGACGATGCGCTCTTGGCCACCTGCCCACCCTTTGAAAGAAAGAATTTCGTGCGCATCACTAAAAATTTTCTTCAGTCGCTTGCGCGCAGGATCATGATTGCCGCGCACGACCTCGATCGTCTCGCAGAAAATTCGCTCGCGCAGACCTTTCGCATATTGCATACTGACTTCGCCTTCCGCACCTTTCCAGATTCGCGGTCCAGTGAAGTCGCCCAAATGCAGAAGGTGGTCGCGGCGATTGACGCGCGAATTGATGCGGTCAATCAGCAGTTCGTCCATCGATCTCACATCGTTGATTGCGACGGGGCGCGCAAAAAGCCCGATTGCTTCAGTATGTCCAAAGTGCGTATCCGCAGTGACCCAAATTCGCTTTGCCATAATTGCATTCTATGAACAGCGACGGATGCAGCGAAGTTGGTCCACATCAGTTCGCTGCACCCAACGCAAGCAAACTCTAGTTGTGCGCCATGGGATGAAGTCCCGCACGATGCTCCAGATGAGCGCGAATCGCAGCAGCAATCGCTGGCTTTCCTTCCATTCGCGCAGGCTCTCGGCCTGGAACAAGCAGCCATGCGACTTGCGCTGTTCCCTTTGGATTTTCTTCGCCGCGATTCGCAACGCATGCACCGTGTTCTGCTGCGCGCGAACGAGCAGTTTCCATCAGCGCTTCATGCGAGGAAGTTTCTTCGTACTTAAATCCAACCATATGCAGCGCTGGAAATTTTTTGTGCACAGCATCAATCACTTTTGCAGTTGGCCGAAGGTGCAACTTCCAATCACCATCAGCAGTCTTGACTTTGCCTTGGCGAATCTCAGTTGGTTCGAAATCAGAAACTGCAGCGCTCAATACCGCACCTTGGTGTGGCGTTGCTTGAAGTGTGTCGAGAACAATTTGCCGATAGTGGTCGACGCTTTCCGCAACTCTGGCGTTGAGCCACGGAGGTGCCGCGACGCTTCCTGCTCCAAGAATCAATTCGACATCTGCGCCACACATTGCCAAGTCCTTCGCAATCGCAACTCCAAGCGCACCGGTGAATCGACTGCCCAGTCGGCGAACAGCATCGAGATGCGAAGGAACCGGTCCGCCAGTCACCAAGATTTTTTTGCCACGCAGTGGTGACGTGCTGATCGCACGCGAGAGCGCAGCAACGATCGGCTCATCATCTGGAAGATTGTGCTTGCCATAATCATCACGAGGTGCAATGACAGTCACTCCAAGTTGCTGCAGTTTCTCGAGGCTTTCGGTCAGAATGCGCGTGTGCATCGAACCATGCATCGTTGGACAGACGAGCACCGCGCATGCGCCACGCTCCATTCGACCAAGAGCAGATGCCAATGTCGCAGTGATCGCGCCATCAGCAATTCCGCACGCCATCTTGTTGATCGTGTTGTATGTCGCAGGCGCGACGAGATACGCGTGAAATAATTCTTCTCCAGAAAGGTGTTCAGCGCGAGGGCCGAGTTTCGAGATCACTGGTCGATTCGTGCTCCAAGCCAAGGTGTCTTCGGTGACATATCGAAGGCCTTCATCTGAAACAAACGCCGTGACTTCCGCTCCTTGTCGGCGCAGACTTCGTGCAAGTGTTGGCGCTTTCATCGCAGCAATTCCGCCAGTCACAAGCAGCGCAATTCGCTTTCCTTGCAAATGATTTCCGTCGAGTGGAACCGCGTGGTCACCAAGCGTCGATGGGGAAGGGGGCTTTGGAATCCAGTGACTCATGGAACGACGGGGCCTCCATCTTTCCAGCCAAGGTTGAGAGTCTCTCGACCATCGAGAAAAGCATCGATCCACTGTCCAATCGCTTCTTGTCGCCAAGAGTTTGATGGGAAGAGTGGTTCTGGTGTCGTGTTGCGACCGAGATACCAACGCGAGAGTTGACCGCGGTTGAGAATGAGCGCCGTCGCAATTCCCATCGAGATTGAACGCATTGTGATGATTGACCAAAGCGCATCGATACGAGTTCGATCCTCTGCGCTTTCTTCTGGAGTGATCCAAATACGGTCACGCTCGATCGGCAAGTTGCGGGCAGTTTCGATCGTTTGCAAAATCGCTTCTCCAAATTCTGTTGCAGTCTGCCGCGGAAAACCACGAATTTCTTCCAGTTCCGCCGCCGATTTCATCTTTCGGCGCGCGGCTTCCAGCATGGGGCTATCAGGCATGACCGTGCGCGGAGGAAGATTTTTCTCCTTCGCGATTGAATATCGAAGAATCACAAGTTCTCGAAGAATGGTCATCACACGAGGTCGCAGACCAAGTCCGCGTGCGGCTCGGCGCACTTGACTCTCTGGTTCAAATTCTTCTATAGAGCGCAGTGATTCCGCACTTTCAGAAATTGCCCACGTAGTGCGGCTCGCTGCCTCGAGTCGTTCTTTTTGCAGATGCCATACAAGCGGCAAATAGCGCACATCATCTGCTGCATATGAGAGTTGCGATTTCGATAAAGGTCGCGAATCCCATTCAGTAAATGTATGCCCCTTGTTCAAACGGAGATTCGCCACGGCCTGCACAACATTGACCAGACTTGTGGGCCAAGGCATGCTCAAGAATCCAGCGGCGATTTGCGTGTCAATCACATTCAGAGCTTGGCGATTTGTTCGTCGCTGCGCGGCTTCGATATCTTGACCGCCAGCATGCACGATGGTGGTGAGAGTTGGATCGCAAACAGCATTCCAAACTTGCTCGAGCGCTTCTGCGTCGAATGCGAATGGATCTATCAAAGCAATGCGTGTGCGTGTTGCAAGTTGCAGTAAGCAAATATTTGGGATGAAAGTTTCTTCGCCAATAAATTCAGTGTCGTAAGCGAAACTTCCTTCCGCACGAACGTGCGCCATAAAATTGTCCAGCCCGGCGCGTGAGTCGATGAGTTCTGGATCGCCTTGCGGGACGAATGGGTGGACCATCACCTTCGACGCCGCGGGCGCTTCATCTGCATGGGCTTCTGCGTGGTGCATCGCCCGTTTTCTGCGTCGAAAGTTCATTGAGTCCCGAAGGTTACTTGCAATGCGAAGTTAAATCATCGTCCCATAACATGCTCCTGAATATCGGTTCGTATCAAATTGGAACTGAAGGTGTGGGTTCCCTATCATCTTGGACTTGGATCAAACGATCGGTTTTGCATGACACCCCGACTTTCTGGCCCCATTCTTTCGACTCGCCTTGATGGCTGTCCTCCATTATCAGAGGCTATTGAAGTTCTGCGTTCCAATATCGCATCCAAGATTCGGCTGAAGCAATCGAAGCCGATTCTTGAGCGTTTGGAAATCGAGATTGAGCCCACGGATTTGCTTCGATGGCTCGCCGCGCAAGCATCCGATCAGCGATCCTTTTTTCGAAATCGTGAAGGGAATTTGGCAAGCGCTGGAGTTGGATGCGCACTCGATTTCTCTTCTTGGGAAGATCCAACTCTTCGCGAATTACTGAAGCCGATCTCCGTTCAGCCGCAACAACCGGGCGATCCATCCGAGCCGCTCTTTTATTATGCAAGTTTTTTCGACCCCGATGCAGTTGGCAAGCATGCTCCAGAGTGGGCGGGATTTGATCGCATGCATCTTGTTCTCCCAATGATCGAAATTCGTCGAACCAACGAGACCATCTTGGCAGTTCATGTCATGGGTGATGGATCCGCGGCGCTCGCTGCGCTTGAGCAATGTGAATTTCCTCTAGAGCATCTTGCGCTTCCGCGTGGATTGCGCCTCGCTGCGGATGGTGATCCCGTTCGATGGGCTGATGGAATTGATGCAGCGCTTGGTGCGATCGCATCTGGCTCAATTGAAAAAGTCGTGCTTGCGCGGACGCGTGGATATTCAGCGATTGAATCGATCAATCCATGCGGAATTCTTGCTGCTTTGATGGTGGAGGAGCCAAGCGCTTTCCACTTCTTGGTTGAGCAAGTTCCTGGTCGTGCATTTCTTGGCGCAAGTCCCGAGAGACTTTTCCGCAGAATTGGAAATTTTATTCAGAGCGAAGCCGTCGCAGGAACATGTGGTCGCGGACCTGATGCAGCATCCGATGATCGCCTCGCGGGGCGCCTTCTTGCAAGCGACAAAAATCGGCGTGAGCACGAAATTGTGATTCGCAGAATTGAATCTGTGCTCTCGCCAATGGTCGACAGTTTGATATGTGATGAATCTCCAAGTGTCATGCGTTTGCGTCACGTGCAACATTTGATGACAACGGCACGTGGACAACTTCTGCCGCAGATCGATGATGAGCAGATCATTTCAGAATTGCATCCGACTCCTGCAGTGTGCGGATGGCCAGTGGCGCAATCACGCGAGTTCATTCGCGAACACGAAAAGATGAGTCGTGGCCTTTATTCTGGGGTGGTCGGCATGACATCTCCAAGCCACAGCGAATTTTCAGTCGCGATTCGGACTGCATTGATAAATGACACTGAAATGACTGCGTATTCAGGCGCAGGGATCGTGCGCGGTTCCGATGCTGATGCAGAGTGGCTCGAAACGGAACGGAAACTTTCAGCGTTTGATGCAATCGTTGTCCGCGCATCGAATGAACTTCAATCACTTGTGCAGGTCGCGCGAATGGGGGCGCATCATGTTGATGCGCATACTCAATCGCATCATCGTCAGGTCACTGGTTCGTGAGCGCTTCGCCTTCGAAGCATTTCGATCCAACCGACGCTCCCAATATCAATGCGCTCTGGACTCAACTGGCATTCGCCGAGTGGTCGCGACTTGGTTTATCGCTTGCAGTCGTTTGTCCTGGATCACGATCTGCACCTTTGGCATATGCGATATCTCGCAATCCTCGAATCGAATCCATCATCGCTCATGATGAACGCTCTGCAGGATTTGTTGCGCTTGGCGCTGCTCGTGCGACTGGTCGTGCCGCAGTTGTTGTCACGACTTCAGGAACGGCAGTCGCAAATCTTCTACCCGCAGTTGTTGAAGCATCGAAGACCGGCACGCCAATGTTGTTGGTGACCGCAGATCGTCCTCCAGAATTGCATGATTGCGGCGCAAATCAGAGTATTCATCAAAGTCATATCTTTGGGGCATTTGCAAGATGGTCCATCAACGTGCCTTGTGCAGATGCGGCGATCGCACCACATTGGATTCTCTCAACCGCCGATGAAGCATGGCGACGAGCGCATTCTCCTTCGCAGTCCGCAGGTCCAGTCCATTTGAATTGGATGTTTCGAGAGCCGCTTGCTCCGCGCATCGAAACATGGAAGCGAGATTCGGTCAGTGATCTTTCTGAGTGGTCACGCAGTCAAGAGCCTTGGAGACTCGCAATCGACGGGGGAGTGTCGTGGGAAGAAACGATCACTGGATTGATTGATCGAATTCGGACATCGAGCGAAGATGCGCATCGCGTACTGTTGTGTGTTGGGGCGTTGTATTCACCCGCGATGCGTGGATTGGCGCAACAACTTGCCAAGCGTTTGGGATGTGCTGTACTTGCGGATATAGGAAGTGGTTTGCGTCACGGCGAGTGCCGTAGTGATGTTGTCGCGCATGCAGATTTGGTGGTGATTTCCACTGAGATTTCGAACGCTTTACGCCCAGATTTCATACTTCGTTTTGGTGGAGCGATATGCAGTCGTCGTATCAATGAGTTTCTCGCGCAATCGCGGCGCAGCGGTGCTCGCGAAATGATTATTCGAGATGGACCAGAGCGTATGGATTTCGAACATGCGGCATCGATCGAGTTGTCGATTGACACAAGCTTTTCATCGACCATTCGAGCGCAAACTTCAGTTGCAAGCAATACTGCAATCAAAGCGACAGTTGTGATGAAGAGCAATTATGCGGACGCGTGGAAGTCGGCAGATGCAACAGTTGCACGCGTTCTTGATGCGCGCCTCGAAGACCACGAGGGAGTGTTGGATGAACCCTCGACGGCTCGCATCATTTCTGCAGGTTGTCCTTCCGGCACGACTCTCTTGGTTGGAAACAGCATGCCGATCCGCGATGCAGACATGCATGCTGCAGGGGTCAAGTCTTCGCCGACGATCGCAGTCAATCGTGGCGCAAGTGGAATTGATGGTTTGATCGCAACTGCTGTTGGTCATGCTCGCGTCACTGGAGCGACCACCGTTGCATTTGTCGGAGACATTTCTCTTCTGCATGATCTTGGATCGCTTGCGCTTGTCTCTGCCAGCACTGTTCCAGTGATCATCGTAGTTGTGAATAATGATGGTGGCGGAATATTTCATTTTCTTCCACTCGCGGATCATCCAAATATGCTGGAACCTTGGACAACTGCTCCGCATGGAATCAACTTCTCTGCTGCAGCGAAGATGTTTGGATTGCATTACAACTCGCCGACGATTCGTGGGGATTTAGCGGATAATCTCGGCGAGGCATTCCAACTCGCCGAAAAATCAAACCGCTCCACATTGATTGAAGTGCGAACGAACCGAATAGAAAATGTGCATTTCCATCGCACGCTGCAGGGAGAAATTGTCGCTGCATTGGATCGGTCTCGTATTGGCACGAACACGACAACGGTGGTGAGCAATCCATGAGCAAATCTGACACTCATGGAATTTCGAAGGCGAAAATAGATAGGCCCGTCATTCTTATTCATGGTTTTCTTGGAACGCCATCGGATTGGGATGCATTTCAGACTGCTTGGCAAAGTGAAGCGGGTATAAATGCAAGCTCTTGTGTCACTATTGATCTCTTGGATGTTGCGCGCCGAATCACTCTCGACGAAAAACAGTCCATCGGCTTGAAAGAGCTTGCATCAAAGATTCTTGCGGATATTCATGCAGATGATCGAATGCGCAGCGGATTCGACGTGATTGGATATTCGATGGGTGGTCGCATCGCATTGGAAATGGCGATCCAACATGGAAGCCGAGGATCGCAGCGCCACGCAGATGCTCCGACGTTTACGTTGCTGAGCGCGCATCCTGGACTTGATGATTCAAGCGAGCGCAATATTCGTTGCGCATCTGATATACGACTCGCCGATCGGCTGGCGACAATCTCGGTTGCAACTGAAAAAGATGTCAGGCTCGAATTTGCCACCGCTTTTCTTGATGAGTGGTATGGCCAGGCATTATTTTCTACTCTTCGAATGCGCAAAGATTTCATAGCCTTCGCGCAACGTCGGCGCGAAGCTTTGTCGAGTGGTGATTGCGCATCGCTTTGGGCAGAGATTGTTGTCGGCTGTTCACCTGGGCGATCTCAATCACGGTGGGAAGCACTCGAACACAGGCTTGACGATTGTTCGATGATCGTTGGTGACCGAGATGCGCGCTATGTCGCAGTTGCCACTCGTGCGCGCAGCATTGGCGTTGCGACTGCGCTCATTTCAGATGCTGGTCACGCTGCGCATATCGAACAGCCTGCGCAGGTTGCAGCACATCTGATCGAACTTCGTTTCAATCGCGTTCGGAGTTCTTTACAAGATTGTCCAACACCATGAATAAATCAATGTTGCCAGCGGTTCCAAATCCAATTCAATGGATCGCCGGCGAAACCTTCACAGATATCCGATACGAAACTGCTGAAGGAATCGCCAAGATCACAATCTGTCGACCAGAAGTGCGAAATGCGTTTCGACCGCAGACAGTTGAATCGATGCGAAGCGCGCTGCGTGCTGCGCGGTACGACCCAAACATTGGCGTGATCATTCTCACAGGTGAAGGTCCACTCGCATTCTGTTCAGGCGGCGATATGCGCATTCGTCAAGAGGCTGGATATGCCGATGCGCAGGGGACTCAAAGTCTCAATGTGCTTGATTTGCAACGCGAGATGCGGACATGCCCGAAACCAATCATCGCAATGGTCGCGGGATTTGCAATTGGCGGCGGTCATGTGCTGCACATGATTTGTGATCTGACTATCGCCGCTGACAATGCAATCTTTGGACAAACTGGTCCGAAGGTTGGTTCATTTGATGGAGGATTTGGCGCGTCGTATATGGCGCGCATTGTTGGCCAGAAGAAGGCCCGCGAAATTTGGTTTCTCTGTCGTCAATATGATGCAGCTGCTGCGCTGCAAATGGGATTGATCAACTGTGTTGTTCCATTGGCTGAATTGGAAACAGAAACTGTGAAGTGGGCGCGTGAAATTCTCTCCAAGTCGCCACTTGCAATTCGCTGTCTCAAAGCCGCACTGAATGCTGACTGCGATGGACAGGCAGGATTGCAGGAATTGGCTGGAAATGCAACGCTTTTGTATTACATGACGGAAGAAGGCCAAGAAGGCCACCACGCGTATATGGAAAAACGACCGCCGAACTTTGGAGAGTTCACTCGTCATCCTTAAGACTTATTCAAGCCGAATGATCCACTTCTGCCGAATCTGGTTTTCTGCAATGCGACCGCGGACGCTCTCCGCCAGCGTTGCTCCAGTTTCGATGGGCACTGCCATTGCATATGGCGATGGTCTCTTTCATGCTGGCGGCGCAGTTGCAACTTTGATTGGAGCGCTTGGCATTCAGATTGCATGCAATTTCGCAAATGATTTTTTCGATGCGCGGCAGGGCGCTGATACCGCTGAGCGAATGGGCCCATTGCGTGCAGTCGCCGCTGGTTTGGTGAGTGCTCGAGCAATGCTCTGTGCGACGATCGCCGTCATCATCATCCTCGTTCTTCCATGTGTTGTGTACTTGGTTTATCGCGGTGGATGGCCGTTTGCACTTCTGGGTGCGGTCTCTGTGATCTTGGCTTTCGCATACACAGGCAGCCATTGGTCGCTTGCCTATTTGGGACTCGGCGACATCTTTGCATTCTTGTTTTTCGGTCCGATCGCAGTTGCTGGGACATATGCAGCGCAAGCAATTGCGTGGTCTTGGATTCCAGCGATTGCAGGATGTGGAGTTGGACTGCTTGCTTGCGCCTTGATCAGCGTGAATAATCTCCGAGATGAACCGACGGATCGATTAGCGCAGAAGCGAACTCTTGCTGTTCGCTTTGGTCCTGCGTGGGCTCGAATGGAATTCATAACATGCATTCTTGGCGCGGGTTTGATCGCCATCTCATTCGCTGCGTG
>Ga0208960_1001843_pt1 | contig 11100 bp, 10 predicted proteins | sample GreLakmeON33MSRF_FD_187703 | JGI IMG/M metagenome (GOLD analysis project Ga0208960, IMG submission 187703) | Freshwater lentic microbial communities from great Laurentian Lakes, MI, USA - Great Lakes metaG ON33MSRF (SPAdes) | ecosystem: Environmental > Aquatic > Freshwater > Lake | place: Great...
GCCGGAAGGGTATCCAAGTGGCTAAAGGTCGCGGACTGTAAATCCGTTCAGCTTCGCTGTTCGTGGGTTCGAATCCCACCCCTTCCACCAGCAGGACTCATGAGGCCCCTCAAAAAGGGGCCTCTCCGTGTCCAGAACCCTCAAATCCGCGTTGACTCCGAGGGCCGCCCACGGCTTCCCTACTAACTCACATGGCCAACATCAAAGCTAACAAGAAGAGCATCCGCCAGACCAACCGTCGCGCTGAGCATAACAAGATCGTCCGCACCCGTCTCAAGGGCCTCATCAAAGGCCTGACCGGTGACAACGTCGTTGCTTCCGCCCCCCAGGTCGCTTCCGCCGCCGACAAGGCCGCGAAGACCGGCGTGATCCATCGCAACAAGGCGAACCGCATCAAGGCTCGCCTCGCGAAGAAGCTCGCTGCGGCCAAGAAGTAATGCCGGCTGGCCCCCTCACCGACCCCGTCGCCTAGGCGCCGGGGTTTTTTTGTCCCCGGAAATGTCCGACCTGCCCCCAGCCTCCATCGGTTTCGCCGCCGGCCTGCTCGGAGAGGAAGCTGTCCGCATGGCCGTTCTGGCCTACGGCCCGGGCTGGGTCGCGCTCGACAAGCCCAGCGGCGTTGCCTTGGAGGAACACCCTTGGCAAAAAGGTGCGCCCACCCTGCTCGGCCAACTGCGCGCGCAACTCGAAGCCGGTAAGTCGGAGATGGTCCGCCTCGGCCTCGCCGAACCCGCCGCGGTCTTCGGTCCCGAACCAGAATCGGCCGGCATCGTGATCATCGCCGACCGCGCGACCACGATGGCCGACTGGCGCGAAGCCCTCGGCTCCGGTGCCTTCCGCTTTGATTTCGAATTCATCGCGCGCACGGAAGACGCTCCTGAAGACGCCGGTATCTGCGACCTACCCGTGGGCATGGACGACTCGCAGGAACGCGCCTTCGTCTCGCAACGCAATGGCAAGCACGCCCAGACCCGCTTCGAACCTGGCCGCGCCTGCGGTCGCTGGCGCATCTGGACCGCGCACACACCCTTCCCTCGCCGCGACCAAGTCCGCATCCACGCCACCGAATGCGGCATCCGCATCGCCGGTGAACTGAAGTATGGCCGCTCGGGCCGCGTGACGCTCACCGACACGACGCCGAAAGGCCGCCTCAACAAGGGCGAAGACAAGCCTTTGCACCGCGGGCTACTCCTGCGCATCGCGCGTGTCACCGGCAAGGTCGCCGGCAAGGAATTCGAAGTCATCGCGCCCCGGCCGGATGACTTCGCGACGGTGGTGAAGCGCCTGTCGAAGGGAATCTAATCAGCCTTCCGAAGGGAAGCGCCGGCTCATGTGCCGGCGGGCGGATCCTCGCCGCCGTGCGAGACGATGGCTTCGCGGAGCAGGCGGTCATGCCGGTACGACATGATGATATAAAGCCCCACGCCGACGCAGATGCAGGAGTCGGCTACGTTGAAGGCTGGAAAGCGGTAAAACGGCAGATGCACGTCGATGAAATCGATGACGTGGTCGCCGAACAGTCGGTCGCGGACGTTACCCAGCGTGCCGCCGACGAATAAGCCGAAGGCCAGCTGGCCGCCCTGCAGTTCGCGTAGGAGCTGCTTACGCCAGCGCCAGACGAGCGCGAGCACCGCGAGCGCGAGGAGAATCAGGAACGGACGAACGTCATGCTCGGCACCCAGCCCCCAGGCGGCGCCCTTATTACCGACATGGACAATCCAGAGCCGCTCAAAGAGCATGATCGGTGGGCGGGACAGATCCTGAGAGAAGTAGGTGCCGAACGGAATGTGCCGCACGACGAGCAACTTGGTAGCGATGTCCACGACAATCGCGGCCACGCAGATCAGCCAAAAGGACCGATAGGGGCGGAGGCGGGACAGCATGAACCTCAGCCCGCTCAGGTGTCGCTAGGCTCGTCGTCGCCACCACCACCGCCGGTGCCAAAGCCGACTTCATCGCCGATTTCGCCGAGCGGGTTACCGCCGCGGCGCCGATGGGCGCGACGGTTGCGCTCGAGATCTTTCTGACCTTCAAGGGAATAGCGGGTGAAAGGAACGGCGATCAGGCGCGCGGCCGGGATCGGCTTGCTGGTGATTTCGCACGTGCCGTAGGAACCCTTCTTCATGCGGTCGATCGCGTCGGCAATCTCCTTGAGGGCTTCCTGCTCGTTCGAGATGAGCGAGAGGGCGAAGTCGCGGTCGGCGGTGTCGGTGCCGGCGTCGGCGAGGTGCTGCGAGTATCCAGAAAGGTCACCGGCGTCGTCTTTGCCCGACTTCTTGAGGGCTGACTCGGAGTGGAAGGCGAGGCCCTTGTGCAGCGCGTCGCGCATGTCGACCAGGAGGCGGTAGTAGCGGCGGAACTTCTCGGGGACCTGCTTGGACTCGTCGACGAAGCCTTCGCCCTTGCGGAAAGGGTTGGAGCCGCCGAGGAGTTCGGAGATGGAAGCGGTAGCGATGTTATTCGAACGGTTGCCCTGCGAGCGAGCGGCTGCGGCCGCCTTCTCGCGCGCCTTACGCTCCTCGTCCGGAACCCAGACGTTGAGCTTGGTCTTAGTCTTGTTACGCTTCTCGAGGTAGACCTTCAGGTCGTTGATCGTGTAGAATTGAAGTTTGGCACGCGGCACGACCACCAGCGCGTCGGACTGGTGATGCACGTCGCGGTGCTTGTTCAGCAGCCCCTTCTGTAGGGCGTGATCGACCTTGGGAGCCTTCGGAGCTTTAGCGCCCTTGGCGCCCTTCGCGGGAGCGGCCACCGCGCCCTTCACATTCTTCGCGAGAACAACCGGGGCAGCCTTGGCTCCCTTACCCTTGGCGACCGGACCCGCGACGACCTTGACGGCTTTGACGGCTTTGACCGGGGCGGCGGGTTTGCCTTTGACGGGAGCCGCCTTGGCGATCGGCTTCGGCGCCGACTTGGCTGCGGGCTTCGGCGCAGGCTTGGCCGCGAGCTTCGCCTTAGCCTTAGGGGCGGGCACGGGCTTTTTGGCGGACTTCTTGGAATCGTTTTTCTTAGACATCGGAAAGGAGGGTTAGAGTTGCGGGTACTTGGAAAGGAGCGCTTCGCGGCACCGTGGAGATACCATACCAAATCTGCCGGCTTCCACAAGAGCGGGCACCCATCGCCAAGAGCGGGGGCAGCGGACGCCTTCGGCTTTGTCGACGGCGAAGGCCAAGGTGGCGCCAGCCTGCGGCATGAGCTGTACCGAGGAGACAATCCAGAGCTCGGTCAGAAGAGCCTGCTGGGCAACCAATAGGGTAAAGTCAGCATCCGCCGCGTCACCCGTCACGACGACCGAGGCTTCGAGGGACTGGCCGATTTTCTTGTCCTGCCGTAGGCGCTCCATGGGCACATTAACCTGGGCGGCCAAGGCCTGGATGCGGGCGACGGCGGCATGGGCGGCCAAGCCAGAGGCATCCTCCCAACGGGCGTCGATCGCGGGCCAATCCTGCAAGTGGACGCTGGACGCATCCGTATACTCAGACTTGGCGTTGAGGTGCGACCAGGCTTCGTCCGCGGTGAACGGCACGAAGGGAGCGATGAGCTTCAAATAGGAGCGGAGGACGATGTCGATCGCGGTCTGAGTCGAGCGGCGCATCGGGTCGTCGGTCGCGGTGGTATAGAGGCGATCCTTGACCACGTTATGGTAAGTGGCGGAGAGCGTCCCGGTCGTGAAGCCGGCGAGAGCGGACGCGGCGCGGTGGAATTCATTACGCTCGCAGGCGTCGGTGACCTCGCGGACGAGCTTGGCGGTCTCGACGAGTACCCAGCGGTCGATGGCGGTCATCTTCTCCACCGGCACGGCGTGCTGGGCGGCGTCAAAGTCGAAGAGATTGCCGAGCTGGTAGCGCAGCGAATTACGCATACTGCGATACTGGTTTGAAATCGTCTCGAAAATCGCGTCGGAGAGTGGGATGTCACTCTGGTAGTTCTCCGAAGCGACCCAGAGGCGCACGATGTCAGCGCCATACTTCTTCACGGTATCGTCGGCGGTCTGCGGCTTGCCGTCGGACTTCGAGATCTTCTGGCGCTTCTCGTTCACCACGAAGCCGTGGGTGAGGACGGCGCGATAGGGCGCCGAACCCTTGACGGCGATAGCGGTCCAGAGCGAGGACTGGAACCAGCCACGATGCTGGTCGGAACCTTCGAGATACAGGTCGGCGGGCCAATGCAGGTCCTTGTGCTTGGCGCAGACGGCGAGGTGGCTCGAGCCGGAGTCGATCCACACATCGAGCGTGTCGGTGCCCTTGCGCAGATCCTTCGGCCAAGCGGCGGGAACCGGCGCACCGGCGAGAATCTCCTCGACGGAAGTGGCCCACCACCAATCGCCACCGCGGGTCGCGATCTGCTGGGCGATGTGACGCACGACGGCACTGTCGAGATAGGTTTCACCCTTGGACGGCGAATAGAAAGCCGGGATTGGCACACCCCAGGCACGCTGACGCGAGATGCACCAATCCGGACGGCCTTCGAGCGCGGCGCGGATACGGTTTTCGCCGGAGGCGGGAATCCACTTCACTTCGCCGACGGCGGCGAGGGCCTTCTGGCGCAAGTCGCCGCGATCGAGGCCGACGAACCACTGGTCGAGCGCACGGAAGACGACGGGCGTCTTGGAGCGCCAACAATGCGGATAGGAGTGCTCGAAGCTCTGCGCCTTGAGCAACGCGCCCTTGGACTTAAGCAACTCGAGCACAGCGATGTTCGCGGGGTTCTTGCCGTCGGTCTCGAGGACGGTGATGCCCACGAGCGCGGCCGGGACCTTGCCGTCGTCGGCATAGGTGCCGTCGTCGCGCACCGGACAATAGGGCTCCAGGCCATACTTGTTGCCAGTCTGGTAGTCTTCCAGCCCGTGGCCAGGCGCGGTGTGGACGCAACCCGTGCCGGCGTCCGTCGTGACGTAGTCGGCGAGCACAATGGGGGAAGCGCGGTCGATGAAAGGATGCTGCGGCTGCAGGCCTTCGAGCGCGTGGCCCTTGACCTTGAAACCATCGGTAGCGCCTTCGAGCGCGCACGCGGTGACGAACGCTTCGCGCAGCGCGGTGGCCACGAGGAACGAACGCTCGCCGTGGCGGACCTCGACGTATTCGAGCTCGGGATGCACGGCGATCGCGAGGTTCGCTGGCAACGTCCACGGCGTGGTGGTCCAGATGACGACGGAAAGCGGGTGCGCTGGCGCGAGCTGCTTGGCGGCAGGATTAGGCACGGGGAACGCCACCCAGACGGAGTGCGAGCGCTTGTCCTTGTATTCGATTTCGGCTTCCGCGAGGGCGGTCTGACAAGGGATGGACCAGTAGACTGGCTTCTTCGAACGGTAGACGAGGCCCTGCTCGACGAAGCAGGCGAAGCCGGCAAGGATCTCGGCTTCGTACGCCGGATCCATCGTACGGTATTCGGACGACCAATCGGCAAGGATACCAAGGCGCTTGAACTGGCCCCGCTGTTTCTCGATGAAGGCGGCGGAGAACTCCGCGCAGGCCTTGCGGACGCCGAGGGCGTCGAGCGACTGCTTCTTGGCCTGAAGTTCCTTCATCACCTTGTGCTCGATCGGCAGACCATGACAGTCCCAGCCGGGGACGTAAGGCGTCCGGAACCCGCGCATAGACTTATAACGGAGGATGGAGTCCTTGAGCAGCTTGTTGAGGGCGGTGCCGATGTGCACATCGCCGTTGGTGAACGGCGGCCCGTCATGGAGCACGAAGGCTGGCTTACCGGCGGCGCGGGCCTGAATCTGGCCATAGAGACCGTTGCGCTCCCAATGGGCAATGCGGACGGGTTCGCGTTCGGCTAGGCCGGCCCGCATGGGGAAGTCGGTCACCGGCAGGTTGAGGGTATCCTTGAGCTCTTCGGCCATTTTTGACGTGATAAAGTGAATCGGCGAAGGGCTTACGCACCCCTCGGGGCGGGCAGGGTGAACGGGTAAGCCTGCGAGGCAAGGGCGGAGATGGGGTCCCAGCCCCCTTCCGGGCGAGGCGGGATTGACAGGGCGGACGGGAAACGCACCAATGCAGCCCCATGGATAACATGAAGCCCAAGCTCATCACCAAGCAGGCAGTCGTCATCGACCTCGTCCTGACCGTGGTCTTCTTCGTCTGGATCACCTCGATCCTCAAGAAGCACGTACCTTGGGCCGAAGCCGGCCAGACCGCCGTCCTCCTGGGTGCCGCCTATTGTGGTCTCTGCCTCGCCGGCGTGTTCTGGATGGCCCTCAACCTCTTCCGCGTGACCCTGGCCGACCAGATGCTCCAGAAGACGGTCGACGGCAAGCAGTCGAACTAAGCCGCCCTGCCCGCCTACTTGGCGGCCGGTACGACCAAATTCATCGCGGCTTCGACTTCCCGACGGAGTTCGTCGGCCAGTTTCCGTTCCTGCTGATACTCCGCCCACAAGGCTGCGAGCTCTTCTGGCTTGGCCTCGGGAAACCGCTCCAGCCAGGCTCCGAAAGTGCGCCATGCATTATGGAAGACGGGATTCTGCCGCAGGATCTCGCGACGCAGTCCCGCGAGCCGAGCTTTGATGACGGCCTGCACCGCCGGCAAGTTGCGATACTTAGGTAGGTCTTTGCCAGAAATGAGTTCGTCGCCCAGGCCGACGTCGAAGACGAAGCGCGAGATATCGTCGAGCGACTCCGCCGACTCGAACAGACCGAGGCTGACGGGGGCCCGGGAGAGGAGCAGCTCCGCACGATGGACGAGCCACCATTCATCCGGAGACTTGGCCGCCGTCTCTAAGAACTTAAGGATCGAATCCCCATGCGCGGAGGCGATCAGCGCCTTCGACTGCTCCGCCGACGATCCGAGCGTCGGGCGCAAGGCGCGCCAGAACAGGAAAGCCTCCCGCTCCGGTGCCTTGCCCGCCACGATCTCCGCTATCGTGGAAGGAATCGCCTGCCGCCCTTCGCGATACCAGTGATCGTTCATCGACGGCCGCAGCTGCACGAGCACCTCGCAGGCCAAGGCCTGCCGCACCCACGGCTCACTTGCGTTCGCCGGCTTCCCGGCAACCAAAGCGACCCGGGCCAGCCAAGCGCAGGCCGCTGCTTCGGCGGCGCGACCGGGGGCCACCCGACCATCACCCAAACGAACGACGACGAGCACCGTGCCGGCAACGACCCTCGTCTCAAGCGGAGCGAAGCCAGGGATATCCGCCACTTCGAGCCGAGCGAGCGGCGGTGGGGGCGGCGGAAGGTTCAGCGCAAATTCGAGATGGCGCTGCAAGGCCGCGCAATGCGCGGCCACGAAGCTGATCTCCGTCAACTTCTCCCCGGCGACTAACGCAATGGGCGTATCGCTCGTGTAGACATGCGCCGGCACCGGCGGCACGGGCTCGGCCGCGGCCAACCATGCGCAGGCGGCCAGGAGGCTCACCATATCAGACGCCGCCGAAGTGGCCTTCGTCGACCTCCAGCGGTTCGCCGCCGGAAATATGCAGGGGTTCGCCCAGCGGAGACTGGTCGTTCTTCCAGACTTCGACGGTGGCAGGAGCCTCGGGGTCGGGCGAAATCCACTGCCAGCGTCCGATGCCGAGGAAACTCATGGGGACGCCCTTATCCTGGCTCAGGCCAGAGCCGGTGCCACGGACGAACGGCTTGTTGCCGATGCCGATCATGAGGTTGACGATGAGCGCGGTGCCCGTGCCGGCGGCGGTCGACTGCGGGGCGGAAGGGGCGGCGGCCTCCTCTTCTTCGATCTCCTCGATGACCTCTACCTCTTCCTCCACTTCCTCTTCGGTCTCCGCAGGAGCGGAGGCCGCCGGAGGGCTTACGCGGGTCTCACTCACCACCGCGCGCATGGCTTCAAGGGATGCTTCGACCTTATCGACGGAATGGGCAGCGGACTTGGCGGCCTTCTTGATTTCGTCGCGAACGGACTTCAGTTCGCCTGCGAGCGTCTGCGCGAACTCGGCCTTCGCCTTGCCGGCGGCTTCGGCGGCCTCGTCGGCATCGGCGACGACGGCACGGACGGTGGTGGCCAACGCATCAACCTTCTCGGTTAACTCGTCGATTGCGTCGGTGGACGGGGACGCGGCGGCTTCTTCCAACTTCTTCTCTAGCGCGGCGAGGGCGGCCTTCAGGGTATTGATCTCGGCGGACGCGCGCTGGGCCACGGCCACAGCAGCAGCCTCGGCGGCTTTCTGTGCGGACGTCTCCACCTCGGCGATGCGGCGGTTCAAGGCTTCGTTGCCGGCGCGGACGTTATCACGCTGGAGATCAATCTCCTCGGCGAGCTTGGCGCGGAGGCGGGCCGCCTCGGCCTGGCGCTCGGACTTGCCCCCGCCGTCCTTCAGCACCGGAATCACCACGATCAGCGAGGCGGCGAGGATGGCGACCATGATCAGGAAGGTGTCCACGTCGTCGCGCTTATCCGGCATCACGACTAGGATCGCGATCACCGCGATTAGGTCGGCGGCGACCAGGAACCATTTTTCTTTGAGCAGTTTCTCGAGTTCGCGATTCATATTGGGGGTACGGGGTAAGGGGGTGATCAGCGCGGGCGCTCGACGAAGCCGACCTTGCGGTTGACCTTAGAGAGCGTGCGGAATGCGGTGGCCTGGGCCTGTTCGGCGCCAGACTTGAAAATGCGGTCGAGCTCACCGCGGTCCTTGATGAGTTCGTCGTAGCGCACGCGGACAGGGTCGAGCGTCGCGACCACGGCGTCGGCGACGGTCCTCTTGAAGTCGCCGTAGCCCTTGCCGACGAACTCGGACTCGAGCGTGGCGACGGAGCGGCCCGTGCAAGCGGACATGATGGAAAGCAGGTTGGTGACGCCGGGCTTATCGGGGCCGGCATGGATATCGGCAGAAGAGTCAGTCACGGCCGACATGATCTTCTTCCGCACGTCCTCGGGAGGGTCGGTGATGAAGACCGTCGCGGAGTGATTCGGATCGGATTTCGACATCTTCGCGGTCGGATCCTGCAGCGACATGATGCGCGAGCCGACCTTGGAGATGAAGGGCTCGGGCACCTTGAAGGTATCGGAGTAACGGCTGTTGAACTTCTCCGCGAGGTCGCGGGCGAGCTCGAGATGCTGCTTCTGGTCGTCGCCGACTGGCACGAGCGAGGCGTTATAGAGCAGGATGTCCGCCGCCATGAGCACCGGGTAGAAAAGGAGCCCGGCGTCGACCGACTGCTGCTTGCGCGACTTGTCCTTGAACTGGGTCATGCGCTCGAGCTGGCCGAGCGGGCAGAGGCAACCGAGGATCCAGGCGAGCTCGGTGTGGCCGATGACATGCGATTGGACGAAGAGCCGGCTCCGGGCCGGGTCCAGGCCGCAAGCCACATACTGGGCCAGACAGGAATAGGTGTTCTCGCGCAGCTGGGCCGGGACATACGGGACCGTGATAGCGTGCTGGTCGACGATGCCGAAATAGCATTCGTTGTCGTCCTGCATCCGTCCCCAGTTGAGCACGGCTCCGAGGTAATTGCCGAGGTGGAGGCGGCCGGTCGGCTGGGCGCAGGTCAGCACCACGGGCTTGGAGGGCTTTTTTTCGCTAGTTTCGCTCATTCCGGTTCCCCCAGCGTGGCAAGGGGGCCGTCCCGCATCAAGCGGATTGGAGGCTCGGTGACGCTTGAAATGCGGAAAGCGTCCGCCTAGAAAGCCCTTCGCCTAATTCGTCCCCGCCATGCTGCTCGCCCAATCTACCCCTGTCACACCCCCTGTCCCGGCCGCCTTACCCGTGGACCACTTCATCATCGGCGACCTTAGCAAGGTCATCGCCAAGGCCCCTGACGACTGGAGCAAGATCATCATCCACGCCATCGGCTTCATCGCGGTCGCCTATCTCATCGGCTGGGTAGCCGACAAACTCATGCGCTGGGTCTCGACGAAATTCGGCAGCAGCCCGATCGCCGAAGCCACCGTCGCCGCCCTGGGTAAGTCACTCCCCTACATCCTCCCAGCCTACACCCTTCTTTTCCTCATCAAGGACCTCAAGGATGCCCTCGCCTACATTGGCTGGTTGAATTTCGCCGTCACGAGCGGGACCTTCCTCTGCTCCCTGGCGCACACGGCCTCAATCTTCTACCTCGTCGCGATCCCGATCGCCTGGGCCCAGAAAATCGCCGACCAGTCTGATAACAAGTTGGACGATATCCTCGTCCCGATGTTCTCCACGGTCGTCCGCATCACGGTCATCCTCGTCGGCACCTTCAAGGCCATCTCGATCATCGACCCGAAGTCCTCGGACGCGATTCTCGGCCTGCTAGCCGGTGCCGTCGTCGGCCTGGCCTTCGCCTCGCAAGACACGATCAAGAACGTCTTCGGTGCGGTCATGCTCATCGTCGACCAGCCCTTCTCGCTCGGCGACACCATCAACATCGGCAGCCATGAGGGCAAGGTAGAGTCCCTCGGCCTGCGCTCCACGACGATCATCATGCTCGATGGCCAGCGGCTCGCCATCCCCAACGGCGACCTCGCCACGCGCGCCATCGTCAACATCACGCGTCGCGACTTCATCCGCGCGCAGGACCTCGTCCACCTCGAGGCCAATACGCCGGCCGCGAAGGTCCGCGAGGCCGTCGCCATCGTCCAAGAACTGTTGGTCAATCACGAAGGCTTCCAGCCCAGCCACCCGCCCCTCGTGCACGTGACGGAGTTCGCCGACTGGGCCATCAACATCCGCCTGATGTACTGGTATCACCCCGCCGCCCCAGTGAAGCAGCTCGAGTTCAATCAGCTGCTGATCATCCGCATCGCGGAGCGCCTCCAACAGGCGGACATCCGCCTCGCCGTCATGGGCAGCCCGCAATCCCGCTAACTTTTCCGCCATGCCCCTCATTGAAGCCAAGAACCTATCCAAATCCTTCGGTGCCATCCGCGCCGTACATGCCGTCTCCTTCGCCGTCGACCGCGGCGAGGTCGTGGGATTCCTCGGGCCCAACGGCGCCGGTAAATCGACCACGATGAAGATGCTCACGGGTCACCTCCGCGCCGACGAAGGCGCCGCGGTCATCGCGGGCTTCGACGTCGCCGATCAAGCGGTCCAGGCCAAGCAGCATCTGGGCTACTCGCCGGAAGGCGCGCCCGCGTACGGCGAGATGACCGTCCGCGAATTCCTCCGCTTCGCCGCCGACCTCCGTGGCCTGGCCGATCCGGCCGAAAGCGTCCG
>Ga0208960_1001845_pt1 | contig 11094 bp, 9 predicted proteins | sample GreLakmeON33MSRF_FD_187703 | JGI IMG/M metagenome (GOLD analysis project Ga0208960, IMG submission 187703) | Freshwater lentic microbial communities from great Laurentian Lakes, MI, USA - Great Lakes metaG ON33MSRF (SPAdes) | ecosystem: Environmental > Aquatic > Freshwater > Lake | place: Great...
GATACTCCTCGGCTTCGGTGAACCGCACCGCGTTGAAGCTCGCCGAAACCTGCACCGTCGCGTCGCCATCCGCCGAGAACTGCCGGTGCGGGCGCACGTCAATCATCCGATACACATCGCCAAGGTGGCTGCCGGCGGTCTTGGGCTTGCCGGCGTATTCGGCTTCGTAGCCGGGCCTCAGCAAGCGGAGCATTTGTTGGCCGCTTTCCGGCCTGACCTCGGACCCGCCGACAAGCTCCGCGTAATTGCCGCGCCACACGCCCGGTTGCAGCATCGTTTCCTTGCCCACAAGGGTGGGTGCGTTTTCGAAATCCTCCTCCAACAAGGAAATGGGCCGGACGCTGGGCGGCGTGACGTAAGCCCAGACCATCGAAGCGGCCAGCAAACCGACCGCCAAGCCCATCGCCGCCGCCGCAAGCGGCCGCCACTTGAAGTGCCACCCAGCGTTCCACTGCGCCGCCGGCCGTGCGGGCAGCGAAATTGGCCGTTCCGCGTGACGCCAGACTTCCGCGCCGGCCAGTTCCCCGTGCAGTTCAGAATAGCGCAGCCACGCCTCCAACCCGGCGGCGTCCGCGCGCACCAGTTGGTGAAGCTGCCGGATTTCCTCGGCGCTGGCCTGGCCGTCGCACACGCGGCTGAACAACTGCTCTTGAGCTTGGGTATCTTTCATGACATCGCCGCCTCGGCGCGCAAGCCCCGCTCAATGCAGTCCAAAAGCATCCGCCGCACTCGCTGGAGCGTCTTGTATACCGCCTCTTCGCTGCGCCCCGTGCGCAAGGCCAGGCTCTCCACCGGCTCCTCCTCTTCGTAATAGCACCGCAACAACTCCCGCTGGTCTCCGGGCAGCTTCCGCAGGCATTCGCGCAGTTGGTCCTGGCGCGCGGAACCCTCCGGCTCCAAGGCCGCGCGGCGCTGGTCCAGCAAGGCCATCAAATCCTCGTCTGCGAACGGCGCCCAATGCGGCTGCTTGCGCCAGAACTCCCGCACCTTCAGCCGCGCGATGCCGCAAGCCCACGGCAGAAACTCCCGCGTCGCATCGAACTCCGCGCGCTTCGCCCACAGCGTCACGAGCGTCTCCTGCAACACATCGCGCGCATCCGTCACCGCCGGCACGTAGCGCAGAATGAAGCGTAGCAGCGTCCGCTCCTCCGCCATGAACTGGCGAAGAAACGCTTCCTCATCCGGGCTGCGATTGCCATCGGGGTCCATTGGTCTTCAAGAGAGTATTGGCACGCGGTGGACGAAATTGGACAAATTTTATTAGGCCTCGTCGGAAGGCTACTGCGAAACCGGAACCGCTGGCTTTGTCATGACAGGCGGTGAACAAACATTGGGCGTGCTCGTTCCGTGGTTCACGATAAACGACAGCCCGATACAGGAAGATTCTACGGCTTGGCTAGTTGCAGATGTTTATCGAGGAAGCCGAAAACCAGCGGACGGAAATCCTTGGCCGCTGAAACCAGCGCGAACGTGTGCGGTGCCTCGGGCACAATTTCGAGGTGATGCTCCACGCCAGCCTTCTTCAGCGCCGCCGCCATCGTCTCCGCCTGGCTGTGCGGGACGGTCTCATCCGCCGGCCGTGCTGTTGGTGCTCGACCGCGCGCGCAGACTGACGAGGAGGTGACCACCTGAGCCAACTGACAGTTCTTGGGGTAAGCTTCGGTTACTTCGATTCCTTGCGGCGCTCGGAGGCCCCGATGCCATTCGCGTAGACGTCGGAAGACTTGAGGCCCTTGCCATAGCCGTTGCGACCAGGCGGCGGAGTCTTCACTTCCAAGCGGGTGGCAAAGATGGACTCGGGGCGGACATACTTGCTCAACAGGTCGGGATCGTCGGGATAATTGCCGCTGCCCTTCGGGGCCTCGATCAGACGGCACTGGTAGTCTCGGGCGATCTCCGGCTGATTGCGCGATTCGCGCACCTTGACGGCGTTACGCACGACCGCGTTGAAACGGGCGGCGTTGTTGGATTCGAGGTGGCAGGCGATCTGATAAAGCTGGAGGGATTCAGCTTTGACGCCTTCCAACGCATACCAGACCTCCATGCCTTCGGCGACGGTCTCGGGTCGCATGGGGCTGTGGACCGGGAAGTTGCCTTTGCAATTCGCCGGCGGCTCAAAGATGGCCTCAAAAAAGACGCTTCCGAGGTGCGGCCATTCGGCGGAGTGCGGGATGGCAAGTTTTAGCCTCTTGGCTTCCCCTTTCGCCGTTTCGGTCCGGATAACGATTTCCTTGCCGGGCTGATATGCAACGACGCGCCCCTTGCCGGTGACGCGCACCTTTGCCTCGGGGCTCTTTGGCCCACGCTCTTCCTTGTCCTCCTTGTCCCCTTTGCCCGCCGGGGTGGCCGCAAAGGGCAGCGCCAGACAAAGGGCAACGAGCAGGAATCGCATCCAAGCCAATTGTGGCTTCTTCATCATAATAACCTAGCGAATTACCATCAAAGCCTGGAGCGCTGCAAGGACTTTGGCTGTCGCGACAGGACTTGCACGGCGGCATTTGCTAGCAGCTCGGCGGCAACCAAGTGGGCGTGCCGGCCTCGTAGGCACGGCGCAGCGCAGAGTTGGTGCGAAGGGGAGCACGCGGCTTGGTCATGTCCTGAGGGAGTCCGTCGTCGGGTTGCCGCGGGTCGTAGCCGCGCTTCCGCTCACGGACGCGGACGCAGTTTCACCACGGCGACCCGCGCCATTTCCTTGTTCGCCCGTCCCTTGGTCGCGGTTCCGTTCGTCGCCCACCGGATGAACTCCGTCTGGCTGCGCACGGGCTTGGCCCCGCGCCTGGGCGTCGCGCGCAGGTAGGTGCCGTCCGGTTGCAGCACGCGGGCCTTCGCAGTGTCGGCCAGCACAGTGTCCAGCAGTTCGCGCTTCACTCGGTCGCGCAGGTTCCCATCCTCGATGGGGAAGACGACTTCAATGCGGCGGAAGAAATTGCGCGGCATCCAGTCGGCGCTGCCCACGAAAACCTCCGGCTGGCAGGCGTTCTCGAAGTAGAAGATGCGACTGTGCTCGAGGAATCGGTCCACGAGGCTGCGCACAGTGATGTTGTCGCTCACGCCCGGCACACCGGGGCGCAGGCAGCAGATGCCGCGCACGATGATGTCAATCTTCACGCCCGCCTGCGATGCACGGTAGAGCGCCTCGATGACCTCCCGATCCACGAGCGAGTTCATCTTGGCGATGATGCGTGCAGGCAGGGCGCGCTTGGCATTCACGGTCTCGCGCTCGATGAGTTTGAGCATCCGGGCGTGCAGCTCGAAGGGGGCGACCAGCAGCTTGCGCGTGCATTGGAACTTGCAGATGCCGGTGAGCAGGTTGAAGAGCGCCGACGCGTCCTCGCCGAAGGCCGGGCTGCACGTCATTAGGCCCAGGTCCGTGTAGAAGCGCGCGGTGGTGGCGTTGTAATTGCCAGTGGCGAGGTGGACGTAGCGGCGGATGCCGTCGGCATCGCGCCGCACCACGAGGGTCATCTTGCAGTGGACCTTGTAGCCGACGAGGCCATAGACCACGTGGACGCCGGCCTCCTCGAGCCGCCGCGCCCACGCGATGTTGTTCGCCTCGTCGAAGCGCGCCTTCAACTCGACGACGGCGGTGACCTGCTTGCCGTTGCGCACGGCATTCATCAGCGCGCCAACGATACGAGGGTCGCCGCCGGTGCGGTAGAGCGTCATCTTGATGGCGAGCACGTCGGGGTCGGCCGCCGCTTGCGCGAGAAACTCGACGACGCTGCTGAAGCTGTCGAAGGGATGGTGCAGCAGCACGTCGCGCTTGCGGACAGCGGCGAACACATCTGGCTGCTCGCGCAGCGCCGGGGCCGGGCGCGCGATGAACGGAGGGTCCCGCAACTCCGGCGAGTGGTCGCCCTCGACGATGGCCATGAGCCGCACCGGGTTGATTGGGCCATCGATGACGTAAAGGTCGTCCTCGGCCAGATGAAGCTGCGCCAGCAACTCGGCACGAATTTCCGGCGGGCAGTCCGCCGAGACCTCCAGCCGCACTGCCTCGCCCTTGCGGCGGTTGTGCAACTCGTTCTCGACAGCCTTGAGCAGGTTCGACGCATCCTCCTCGTCCACGTAGAGCTCGCTGTTGCGCGTGACCCGGAAGAGCCAGTGGCCGATCAGCTTTGTGCCGGGAAACAAATCCGCAAGGCGATGGCCGATAAGGTGGGCGAGGAAGATGTAGTCCTGCCGCGAGTCGTCGCGGGGCAGCTTCACGAGCCGGGGCAGGCCGCGCGGCACCTGCACCACGGCGAGTCGCCGGTGGGTCTCGCCGTGCAGCCGCACTTCGACCTGCACGATGAGATTCAGTGTCTTGTTGAGCAGTTGCGGAAAGGGATGCGCGGGGTCTATCCCCAGCGGTGTAAGCACCGGTCCGACCTGCTGGTGAAAATAGCTTTCCACCCAGACCCGGTCGGCAGGGTCGAGTTCCGCCACTTCCAGGAAACGAATCCCATTCTCCGCCAGAGCGGGCACAAGCTCGTTGCGCCAGCAGCGGAACTGCGCCTCGATCATCTTGCGCACGCGGCGGTGGATGGCTCGGAAGCTCTCGCTCGCCGTGAGGCCGTCCACGCTGCGCTCGACCACGTCGCTCTCGATCTGCTGCTTGACGCCGGCCACGCGCACCTCGAAAAACTCGTCGAGATTCGAGCTGGCGATGCAGAAGAACTTCACGCGCTCAAGCAGTGGCGTGGTGGGGTCGAGCGCCTCATCGAGCACGCGTTGATTGAAAGCCAGCCAGCTCAACTCGCGGTTGAGGAAGTGCTCCGGTGAGAACTGCGTGACGTCAGCGGCCATATCAAAGAGAACCGATGCTAGGATGCACGCACAGAACTGAAAAGTGACATTTGTGTGACACGGAGGCAGCTCCCGTGCAATGCGGTGCTGGCTCCAGCCCCGCTCAATCAATCCGATGATGCCCTGTTGGTTCGACATGCTGAGGTGGTTTGACATGCCTCAGCATGGGGGAGTTTATTTCGTTCCTCCCCGGCCCCTCTTGACCGACCGCTCACAGTTCAGGATCGGTGTGGTGGGCCATGTGGTTTTGGATGAGCGAGCGAACGCGGCGCGGCAATCGGGCAATGCAGTCGATTTGGACTGCGGCGACTCTTCGGCGTGGGGCGGACACTCCTGTCCGCTATGCATTGGTTGAGCTGTTGTGCAGTAAGCGGGACTGGAGTGTCCCGCTTACTGCTGCTTGGCCTTCTTGGCGGGGGCTTTCTTCGGGGCGTCCTGAGCTTCGAGTAAACGTTTCCAGTTCACGGGCACGTCGTTGGCCTGCTTCGCGCCGGGCGTGCTGCGGCCTTCGCTGACCAGCTTCTCCATCACGCTCATGAGTTCGGCGACGAGTTCCGGTTTCTCGGCGGCGAGGTTCTTGGTTTCGCCGAGGTCGGCGGCGAGGTCGTAGAGTTGCACGCGCGGCGCGGCGTTCTCTGCCTTGGCCGCGCCGCCGCCGAAACCGCCGCCATTCGGGCCGAAGAGGATTTTCCAATCACCCCGCCGCAACGACGGCAGGCCGGTGGACGCGTGGCTGATGGCGAATTGTCGGATGGGTTTGTCCTCGCCACGCAGAATGGGCAGCAGGCTGAAGCTGTCCTCGCCCGCCGTGGCCGGCAGCTTCGCACCGAGGATTTCCGCGAAGGTCGCCATGAAGTCCGCCTGCATCACAAGTTGGTCGCAGCGCGCGCCGGCCGGCACCACGCCGGGCCAGCGCACGATGAACGGCACGCGATGCCCGCCCTCCCACGCGTCGGCCTTGTAGCCGCGCAGCGGGCCGCTGGGGAAATGCCCCTTCGCCTCGAGGTCCTTCGCGCCGATGTAGGGCGCGCAGCCGTTGTCGCTGGTGAAAATGACGAGGGTCTTCTCCGCCGCGCCGCTTTTGTCCAGCGCCGCCAGCACGCGGCCGACTGCCGCGTCGGTCTCCATCACGAGGTCGGCGTAAGTGTTCAGGCCGCTCTTGCCGGCCCACTCTTTGTTCACGGCCAGCGGCGTGTGCGGCGTGGTGAGCGGCATGTAGAGAAAGAACGGCTCGGGCTGCTGCGCGCTGCGCTCGATGAACGCGCACGCGCGGTCGGTGAGTGCGGGGAGAATGCCTTCGAGCTTCCAGCCCGCGAGTGCGGGACCGCCGAGGCTGGCGAGGTGATTCTTGAACTGGTCGGCGGGCAGGAACTCGCTGGGGATGCCGACGGTGCGGTCATTCTCGATGAACGCGTAGGGCGGCCAGTTCGGCACGTCGGTGCCGAAGTAAGTGTCGAATCCGCGGGTGGTCGGGCCACCGGCGATGGGCTTGGCGTAAACTTCCTTCCATGCGGCGCGATGGGCATCTGTGACGGTGGGCGCGTCCGCGCGACCGGGCGCGAAGAGCGGGCGTTGCTCCGGCGCGATGGCCCACTCCCAGCCGAGATGCCACTTCCCAATCGCGGCGGTGAGGTAGCCGTGTTGCTTGAGCAAACCCGCGAGCGTCAACCGGTCCGGCGCAATGAGCGGTCGCTCCAAGTAGCCGACAATCCCCGACTGCAACCGCGTGCGCCAATGATAGCGCCCCGTGAGCAACGTGTAGCGCGTCGGCGAGCACACGCCGCTGCTCGTGTGCGCGTCGGTGAAGCGCATCCCCTGCGCCGCGAGCCGGTCCATGTTCGGCGTCGGAATCTTGCCGCGCTGCGGATTGTAGCACTGCACGTCGCCGTAGCCGAGGTCGTCGGCGAGGATGATAACGATGTTCGGGCGCGCCGGTGCGGCGGGGGCTGGCTGGCAGAGGACTCCCAGCGATGCGAGGACGAACACCCAGAATGGCTTCATGGTCGGCGACCCTAGTTCTTCAGCGCCGCCGCCACGAACTCGAACAGCGCCTTCGTGGACGGGTCTTCCGGCAGACCGAGATTTTCGTTGATGCGACTGTGGTTCGTCTCCTTCGCGCCGAAGGCCTTGGCGGGAACGCCGGCTTCCTTCAACACGCCTTCGAGCCGCCGGGCTTGCATCGTGTTATCCGGGTGATCGGCCACGTGGAGAATGAGAAAAGGCGGGATGCCCTTGCCCTTCGCGACGTGCGTGACGGCGGAGTAATCGCGGTGCAGCTCCGGGGTGTTGCCGAACTTCACGCGATGGCCTTGCTTGGGCATCGGGAAGCCATGCACGCGCAGCCGCGTCTCGGCGGTCTCAATCATCGCGGGCACATCGTAGGTGTCGCCATCCACGGGGAAGCAGCCCTTGAGCACGGAGAAGGGCACGCCCTCGGCCCTCAGGTAACGGTGATCAATGCAAATCAGCGCGGCGAGCTGCGCGCCGGCGGAGTGGCCGCCGACGATGATGCGCGTCGGGTCGCCGCCGTGCTGGGCGATGTTCGCGTGCACCCAGCCGAGGGATTTGGCGATGTCGCGGAAGATCGTGACCATGTCCACCTCGGGCAGCAGGCGATAACCGGTGGAGACGAAGACGAAGCCCTTGGCCACAAACGCCTCCGGCTTGAGTTGGATGGCCGTCCGGTCGCCTGCCTGCCAGCCGCCGCCGTGAATCCAGAAGACCACCGGCAAATTCTTCGCGCCCGCTGGCGCGTAGATGTCCACCTTCAGTCGCGGGTTGGCCGGGTCGCCGAAAGGCACGTTCGCGGCGGTGGGTTTGATGGTGGGCGCGTCAGCGGCGTGCGCAGAGCCCCAAGCAAGGAGGCCGAGCGACGCGAACAAGAGGGTGGTAATTTTCATGGCGTCAGGAAAAGACTCAATTGGCTCGGTGCAATTCAGCCAGCATTTCCAACAGGTGCTTCGTGAGGATAACGGAGGTGTCCTCCTGCACGACGTTGGTGCCGAGCCAGGTTTCGTAGCCGCCAAGCTTGTGCTGTTCGGGCGTGGGCAGGTAGCCGTGGCGGCCGTTGGCGAGGCCGATGACCATTGTGAGGGGGAACGGGCTGCGCTGCTTCAGTTCGAGGCCAATTTCAACAAACGTCTCGAACGGGATGGCACAGACCCCGAGGTCGCCGATGCGAACGACCTGGAGCTTCACGGTGAGCGTTTCCTCCTGCCGCTCGGCGGCGGCAATGATACTTCGGGCGTAATTCTCCGCGAGGCGCGGGAGCTTCTCCTTGTCCACGGGGTCTTTCACGGCGACGACCTTGCGAGCGGCGGCGAGTTGTTCCGCCGTGGGCCGGCGGTATTTCAACGTGACCTCGCGCTGCAACATGCCGAGGCGGGCAGCGGGCTGATGCTGCTCAATCTTCCTGCCTGCGTGCCACGCGGCGTCGGCGGTTTTCGCGGCGACGAGACGGATTTGTTCGAACGGCTCGCGCGGCGGGCGGTTCACGCCGAAGGGGATGTTGTTGATGTCGCCGGAAGTGCCGTTGGACAGCATCGCGACGAAGTTCGTGTCCGCCCGGAAGCGCGATGGCATCACGCGCGCGAACTCGCCGAAGTAATCGGCAGACACCTGCGCGGGCGGCATCCCGCCGACGTAGTGCAGCGAGTAGTTCGCGAACAGCGCGAGCGGGCGGCGGCGGGCGTCCTGCACAGAGAGGATGGTGACGGCGGGATCCGTCGGTCCAGCGGGGCGGTCGAGCACGTCGGGGCTGGTGCCGGGGTTCATCTTCACCGTGTCGAGCTGGCCGTAGGGATTGAGCGGCATCTGGCCGGGCTTGAGGAACCACCGACGGTTGAAGACTTCGTCGGGCAGCGGATGTGCCGCCGCGCCGACCCATGCCGGCCGTAACGCCGCGTCCGCTCGGACGATGGATTCCACGATGCCATTGAGAATGACCTGTCGATACGCCACCGCTGGAGCGGGGCCAGTCTTGGAATTTGATGAAGGCGCACTGTGCGTGTGCGTGGAGGCGACGAGCATCCGGTCCCGAGGAATCTTGGTGCGTTGGGCGGCGAGTTCCTTCGCTTCCTCAATCAGCTCCGGTGAGGCTCCGAGATTGTCCACCACGACCATCGCGAGCTTCGTCGTGCCATCGTCGAGGACGAGCGCGCGGGCGTGGAGCGGGTCGTGCGCGTTGGTGGCCATGTTCGCACTGAAGCCGCCCGGCATGTTCAGCGGGAACTCGCGTGGCGTCATGTCCACAGCGGCGGCCCCGGCGCGGAGGGCGGGCTTGTCGGCGCCGTGTGCCAGAGACGCAAAACAGCAGCAACATGCGAGGAGCAGGATGTGTGTTGTTTTCATGGTTTGAGTTGGGCTGACGTGTGAGGCTGGGGCGCGCTTCATTTGCCCGCCGACTTGAGTTTCGCGATGAGGTAGTCCTGCGTCGTGAGGTGCTTCATGCCGGGTGCGCCGGGGTAGGCGAGTTCGCATTCGACGCCGGCTTTCTTGCATTGCTCTTGGAGCTTCACGCCGAAGTTTGAGGTGTGCGTCGGGTCTTTCTGCTCCTGGCCGAGCGCGGGCGGGGCGGAGTAGAAGAGGTAGATGGGTGGGTCGTCGGCCGTGACGAGGGCGTAGGGGGAATACTCGGCAATCCACGGCAGGATGGTGTCGCGCTGGGCGAGGAACTCATCGAACTGCGAGAGCTTCTTCTCCGGGTCGCCCTTGAAGCCGAAGGCGTGGCCGCCGTATTTGCTGTTGGGCGTCCACTCCTTCATCTGCTGCGGGTCGAGCGTGGTCTGCGCGCCGATGACGGCGGCGCACCAGATCCGCGTGGACTCGCGCGCGATGGGGTCGGTGCTCTTCGGGTCGGCCAGGTCGGGATGGAAGGCGAGCCACAGGCTGGAACACGCGCCCGCCGAGCCGCCGCTCGCGCCGATGCGTTGCTTGTCGAGGTTCCACTCGGTGGCCTTGCTGCGGACGAACTGCAACGCGCGCGCGGCGTCGTGCAACGGGCCTTTCACTGGCGGCACCACGCCGTCGGCGGTGGCCTGCACGATGTAGCGGTAGTTGATGGCCACGACGGAGATGCCCGCCGCGAGATACTTCTCAATGCCGCCCGTGCGGTTCTTGTCGCCCGCCTGCCAGCCGCCGCCGTGGATGAAGAAGAGCACGGGCGTGGGCGTGGCGGACTCGGCCTTCCAAAAGTCCAGCACCTGCCGCTCGTGCTTGCCGTAAGGGACATTGGCGGCCGTGGGCTTGGGCTGCGCGACGGCGGCGGTCTTCTTGGCGGCATCGGCTTTGGCCTTGGGCGGGTCGGCCGCAGGGGACTGAGCGGAGAGGACGCAAAGGGACGCAACGATGAGGAGGAAGGTTTTTGGCAAACGCATTGTTGGAATCATACGTCGGGAGAGACGCGCGGGGCGAGCGGCGGGTTTCGGAGCGCGGACACCTGCGTCTGCATCAAAGCAGGCCGGGAAGACCGACACTGGAGGTGGGCCTCTGAGCTCCAAGCGCAAGGCGGTCGCTTGCCAAACCAACTGCGTTCCGTATCGTCCCCGCATGAAACGCATCTGCTCCAGCCTCGCGCTCGGCCTCACGCTGGCCGCGCTCGTCGGCTGCGCGCCGAAGGAATTGCCGCCCACCGCCATGACCCCTCCCAGCCAACCCGCCTCCTCCGACACGAACCCCGTCACGAAGACCGAGGCCGAGTGGCGCAAGCTGCTCACGCCGGAGCAATACCATGTGCTGCGCGAGGCGGGCACGGAGCGGGCGCACGGCAAGGCTTACGAGGAGTTCAAGGCGCAGGGCGCGGGCACTTACGTCTGCGGCGGGTGCGGGGCCGAGCTGTTTTCCTCCGCGCACAAGTTCGACTCGCACTGCGGTTGGCCGTCCTTTTACGACCCGGCGAACGCGAAGAACGTGCGCACGCGGGAGGACCGGAGCTTTGGCGGCGTGCGGGTGGAAGTGCTCTGCGCCCAGTGCAATGGGCATCTCGGCCACGTCTTCAAGGGCGAGGGTTTCAACACGCCGACGGACCAGCGCTATTGCATCAACGGCGTGGCGCTGAAGTTCGTGCCCAAGCCGGCGGCGGCGAAGTAGGTGGGGGGCGAGGTCGCTCCGCACACAATGGCGGTGGCTGTGGGACTGTCAGCCTCACGGTCCACCCAACGCCGGATCCAGCCAAGGCGAGCCGCCGTAATACCAGTCGTTGAGCCGCTGCTCGACATGGCTGTCCCCGAAAAGCACGAAGCTGCGGCCCTCGTGTCGGCGCTTCAAATCCCATCCCTTGCCCCACCGGTCGCATCTCGTCTAAGCTGC
>Ga0208960_1001847_pt1 | contig 11086 bp, 8 predicted proteins | sample GreLakmeON33MSRF_FD_187703 | JGI IMG/M metagenome (GOLD analysis project Ga0208960, IMG submission 187703) | Freshwater lentic microbial communities from great Laurentian Lakes, MI, USA - Great Lakes metaG ON33MSRF (SPAdes) | ecosystem: Environmental > Aquatic > Freshwater > Lake | place: Great...
CAACAATTTATTGGGTACTTTATGAATTATTGTTTTGCCTGTATAGAGTTCTTCTACATTTTTTATCTTTCCTGTCTGATAATCTTCAGAAAAAAGATTTAGTGCTTTTGCTTTTAGTCTAAGACAAATATCTTTTGAAACAAGAATGATTTTTTTTGTGGGATATTGCTCCTGCAGACTCAATGCCGCATTTAATATTCTATGATCAAATTTTCCTTCCCCAAAGATTTTCTCTGCATTGGTTATACCTGGAATATCATCCATAACCACTTTGAAATTGCCTCTGCCCTTCCCTTTTAATGGTAGCCACTTATTGATCAGGCTATTCCTGGATAGTTCGTCCATGAGCCGTATAAAGCTTCTTGCCTCATAATTTCGGGTATCGTTTCCACTTTTTAAATTATCCAATTCTTCAAGTACCTGGATAGGGATGGCTACATCGTGCTCTTTAAAGTTTTGTAATGCATCGTGGTCATAAAGAATAACAGATGTGTCCAGAACAAAGATTTTACCTTTGTAATCCATTGAGTAGTCTTTTTTCATTTGATGTAAAATTAAAGAAAATCGATGGAAGGATTAAACGAAAACTGGAAAATATATAAAAAAAAACGGAGACCTTACTCTTGCGATTGGGATCTCCGTTTCAAATTTTAGCAATCGTAATTGCTAAAATTATTAAGCTTTATTTACTTTAATCGGTTCTTCTCTTTAGTTTTTTCAAACTTTTAGTATCCGAAGCCTTTTACTTTATCATCGCATCCGTTCCGTAGAATGTTTACAATATAGGTAATGCCCGTCTTTTGGATTTTTTCTTCCAGCCATGATCTCACGATCTTCGGTCTGAATTGAAAATTAAATTATCCAGAATCTTATGAAGCCCGAGAGCTTCAGATTTAAGGATATTGTTTCAGGCTATCAAAGTACTATTTACTTAACACATTAAATGTAAGGTGAAAACAAGCTGCAGGCAAGAAAAAAACAATTTTATTACACACATTTTTTTCACATGATTTAAAGGATTATTAACATTAATCAATTTCATAATACATTGATTTATAATAAGTAATGACTTATTTTTTTGTTTATTAACAATTATGTTTTATTAATAATATTAACAATTGAACCGAATATCATTTTTTGTACTAGCTAAAAAAAAACTATTTCCTGCTTTATTTGTTGCATTTCTATTCTAAAATGAGCCTGGTTTAATAAAGCATAATTTCAGAATAACTATTTTTACTAGGATATTTATAGTATTCAAGGTAAAATGAAACAATCCAGAGAAATAAAGACCTTTTTTTTTAGTCAATACTTTTCTGATGGCCTTAAAATCACTTTTGGGGTACTTCTCCCCTCTTTAATTTTTTATCAGCTTGACTTATTATCAATTGGTCTAACCATTTCTTTAGGCGCAGTTTGCACAAGTATAGCAGATAACCAGGGTCCAATTAATCATAAACGAAATGGAATGCTCTTCTGCACATTTTTCGTTTTCAGTACCGTTCTACTAACGGGCTTGATCAATAATTATCCTATTCTTATTGGAATTGAAATACTTCTGTTATCCTTTTTCTATTCCATGTTTTCAGTATATGGAAACAGAGCATCATCAATAGGTACTGCTGCTTTACTGATCATGATACTTACAATTGATACAGATGTAATTAAATATAATGGTGCTTGGGGCCATGCATTATTTATTCTTGCAGGTGGTATATGGTATATGCTATTAAGTATTTCCTTATCTCAAATTTGGCCTTATCGTTTAACTCAGCAGGCATTAGGTGAATGTATCAGGGATGTGTCTGTCTATGTAAAGCTAAAGGCTGAATTTTATAATACTGATAGTGATTTTGATCAAAATTATAAAATGCTCATTTCTCAACAAGTACTAAGCAATGAACGCCAGGATTCCTTAAGAGAACTTCTTTTTAAAACGAGATTAATGGTCAAGGAGTCGACACAAGAGGGTAGACTTTTAATACTTGTTTTTGTAGATATTGTTGACCTATTTGAACAAACAATGGCCACACATTATGATTATCAGGTCATTCGCAATACATTCGGAAAAACTGAGTCTCTGAAAGAGTTCAATAAGATAATATTAAAGCTTGCTGAAGAACTTGAAAATCTTAGTTATTACATTATTAGTAATGAAAAACCAATCATTCTTCACGATTTTAAACCACAACTTGAAAATCTAAAAACAAGTATTGACGAGGTTGAAGAGCTTGGAATTAATGCCCTTGTACTTAAAAAAATTCTGATCAATGTTAGAAATATGATCAGCCGGGTTGAAAAAATTTATAGCTATTTCAATCAAAAACAGCTTTCTGGTCAGAATGATGTGGACTACAGCAAATTTGTTTCACATGAAGACTTTGATTTTCAAAAAATAAAGCAAAATTTAAGTCCAAAATCATCCATTTTTCGTCATTCAGTGCGGGTATCTTTGATGTTACTGGTTGGGTTTTTAGTTTCAAAGCTTTTTCCAATTGGACATCACAGTTACTGGATACTTTTAACCATTCTGGTTATCTTAAAACCTGCATATAGTCTTACCAGGCAACGAAATACAGAACGCCTTCTTGGAACTTTTATAGGAGGTATAGCAGGGGCATTGATTTTAATTTATGTGAAAGACCAATCAGTTTTATTTGCTTTTTTACTGATTTTTATGGTAGGAACTTATAGCTCTCAACGCTTAAACTATACAGTAAGCGTTCTATTTATGACGCCTTATATTTTGATCTTGTTTAGTTTTTTAGGTGAAAACAATTTAAACATTGCAAAAGAACGTATGGTAGATACATTAATTGGATCCGTTATCGCCTTCTTTTCAAGTTATGTTATTTTGCCAAATTGGGAATATTTTCAGTTTAAGAATTTTATGCGTGAGGTATTGATAGCTAATTACCATTACCTACACAATGCTGCTGAACAATTTTCTGGAAAAAGATCTGATGTGATTTCTTATAAACTTTCCCGAAAAGATGTGTATGTAAGTTCAGCAAACCTGGGAAGTGCATTTCAGCGAATGTTGACTGAACCTAAAATTAAGCAGCAAAATATCAAGGAATATCACAAGTTTGTGGTTATAAACCATATGCTTTCATCTTATATAGCAACATTGATAACTACTTTCCAGCAGGCAAATTCAATCGATATTGATTCTAGTCATATTAAATTGATTCGTAAGTCTTTATACATTTTATCTGATGTAATTAAAAAGATGAACTCGCCGAATTTTATTGAATTAGAAATTACAATTGCTGATGTTAAAACAGAAATAAGCCAATCAAGTGAGGCTAAATTATTTTATGAACAATTGGAACTCGTTCATAAGCTAATTTTGGATATTCAAAAACTAAGTCAGAATTAAATTCCAGCTTCATTTTACTTCAAATTAGTCTGGATTAATCCAGCTAGTTGGTCATAAACATAAATAATTTTAGATAGCTAATTCATGTCAACCAATAGCATTAAACCGCTACAGCCTCTTTGCTAGGTCGACCATTTTTAAATGCTTCACGGGGTTTTAATCCTAGTAATTCAAACATTTGCATATCTTCATTAAAAGAAGGATTTGGTGTTGTAAGTAACTTATCGCCTGCAAATATAGAATTTGCACCTGCCATAAAACAAAAGGCCTGATCAGTCATGCTCATTTCTGTTCTACCTGCAGATAAACGTACCACAGTTTTTGGCATTATAATTCTTGCTGTCGCGATCATTCTAACCATCTCCCAAACAGAAACTTTGGGTTGATCTGCCAATGGTGTACCTTTAACTGGAACAAGTGCATTTACAGGCACAGATTCCGGGTGCTTTGACATTGTTGACAATGTTTTAAGCATAGAGATTCTGTCTTCAACCGATTCTCCTAAACCTATAATTCCACCACTGCAAACTGTAAGCTTAGCTTTACGTACGTTATCAATAGTATTTAAACGATCATCAAAAGTCCGCGTGGTAATAATTCGCTTATAATCTTCTTCTGAAGTGTCTAAATTATGGTTGTAAGCATAAAGGCCTGCTTCAGCTAATCGTTGTGCTTGCGATTCTGTAAGCATGCCAAGGGTGCAACATACCTCCATGTCAAGGGCATTTACCGAACTAACCATTTCAATTACTTTGTCAAAATCTCGGTTATCCCTTACTTCACGCCATGCAGCTCCCATACATAAGCGGGAAGCACCTGCATTTTTAGCTTTTTTTGCTGCATCAGTTACTTGTTCAACAGACATTAATGCCTGAACTTCTAGTTCAGTATGATATCTTGCTGCTTGAGGGCAATAGGAACAATCTTCTGGGCATCCACCTGTTTTTATGGAAAGTAGACTGCTTATTTGAACTTCAGAGTAGTCTTTGTTTTCTCTGTGGATTGTGGCTGCGCGATAAACCAAATCCAATAATGGACTATGATATATTTCGGCAATTTCTTCTTTGGTCCAGTTATTTCTGATCTCAGTCATAGAATTATTCCGTTATTTAAAACGATGAGCAAATTTAAAATAAAATAGTTAGGCTGAAAATCAAGATCCAATAATTTATAAGATAAGATTACTAGCTAAACCTAGTAATAACAAAAATCCAAATACGTCGGTAAACGTGGTTATAATTATCGATGAAGCTACTGCTGGGTCAATTCCTATTCTTTTAAGAACCAATGGAATAGCTGAACCAGCAATGCCTGCAATGATCAGATTACCGGTCATAGCTATAAAAATAACAAGCCCCAGCATTGGATTTTGGTCGTATAATAAGGCAAATAAAAATACGATACAGCCAATTACAGCACCATTAATCAATCCTACTGTAAATTCTTTCAAAACTGTTCTGTATGCTTGATTATCAGAAAGGTCGTTCAATGATATACGCCTTACTGTTACAGCAAGTGCTTGTGTAGCTGCATTTCCTCCCATACCTGCAATCATAACCATATAACCGGCAAGTACTCCCATGCTTGCAATTGTATTTTCAAAATTACGAATAATGGATGCTGCTAAAAATGCTGTTCCAAGATTTAAAACTAGCCATGGTAAACGACTTTTAACAGCTTCCTTCCAGTTTCCAGCTAATTCTTCATCTTCTGATACACCCGATATTTTTAAAATATCTTCGGTATTTTCTTCCTCCATAACATCGATCACATCATCAAATGTTATTCGTCCTAATAAGTGCATCTCATCATCAACTACTGGTATGCTGGTAAGATTATATTGGGAAATTAATTTAGCTACTTCTTCTTGATCAGTATCTGCCTTAACATAAACAAAATCAGATTTGATTAGTTCTTTGATTCTGACATTATTACGGGCTTTAATAATATCTTTTAATGATACTATGCCTAATAGTATATTCTGATCATTAATTACATTAATCGTATAAAATTCCTCCATCTCTTCAGATTGATGGATAATTTCTTCTAAAGCTTCTTTTTTAATTAAATACTCATTGATCTTAATCACCTGAGTATTCATCAATCCACCGGCACTATCGTCCTCGTATTTTAATAATGAACGAATATTAGAAGCATCTTCCTCATCTAGTTCCTTTAAAATTTCTTGTTGTTGTTCTTCTGGTAACTGGCTTATAATATCAGTAGCATCGTCATAATCAAGTTCTTCAACTATTTCTGAACGTCTTTCAGGAAGCAGATTTTCAAGAAGCTTTTCTGGATGGAATTCGGAATCCATCTCTGCAATAACCTCAGACGCCTGTTCTGCAGGTAAAATACTGATTATTCTTTCTCTTGATTCTTGAGATAAACTTTCAAACAGGATTGCAATTTCTGATGGGTGATATTCAGAAATAAGTGCTTTTAAAGTAGTATCATCTTCTTCAAGGGCACGCTTGATCTTTAATAGATCTGATTTATCTAGCTCAAAAGATTGCATGCTACAAAAATAACAAATTGAGATGAGAAAAGATTGATTTTTGTCTTCTGCTGTTTATTTAATTGAATAAAATGCTTTATAAAAAATGATTATATGTCAGTTTTTATAAAGCCATCCTTTACGCCAAAAATAAATCATTTGTAGAAGAGCAATGATGACCATACCTCCTATTGTATATAGATATCCATTTTCATAATAGAGTTCGGGCATATTATTTTTTAATATTTCACCTGTCTGTGGATCCTTAATGGCGAAATTCATTCCATAAACTCCAGCAATAAATGTTAGTGGAATAAAAATGGAAGAAATGATGGTAAGTACTTTCATGATTTCATTCATTCGCTGACTGATTAGCGATAAATTCATATCAATAAGACTAGTGGTAAGATCTTTATAGTTTTCAATAAGGTCGATGATCTGCATGGTATGATCATAAGTGTCTTTAAAATACGCTCTGGAGGTTTTATTAATAAGTTTAGATTCACTCCGAATGATGTCATTGATCTTATCTCGTTCTGGCCATGCTGCCCTGCGTATACTAATCATTTCTCTTTTAATATTCTGAGTCTGAAACATTAGCGATTTATTTGCCCTACGATATAATAACTCTTCAATTGTTTCAAGTTCATCTCCAAGCTTATAGATGAGTGCGAAATAATTATCCAGAATAAGATCAGTCAGCGCATACAATAGATAAGAAGAACCAGCACTCCTGATATTTCCTTTTCCACCACTAAGTCTATTTATAACCGGTAAAAAATTGTCTGAATAGTTTTCCTTAAAGCTGATCAATAATTTTTGAAAAAGTATAAATGAAACTTGTTCATTTTCTATTTCAAGCTGTTTATCAACATAGAGCATTCTACTGACGGCAAATAAATAATCTTCATATTCATCTAATTTTGGTCGCTGCTTGCAATCGGCTATGTCTTCAATTACGAGTTTATTTATATTAAACTTTTTTTCAAGGAAGGTTAAGAGCTTAGCATCACCAATACCTTTGATTTCTATCCACCTATAATGATCTTTATAGTTGTCGATTTGAGTTTCAAGTTCATCAAGGCTATTTATTTTTTTTGAATAAAATTCATCTGAATTATAGGAATAAACCGTGATCTGAGGCTTTAAGGCATCTTCATATAACTGAATAGAACCAGGACTAGTACCTGGAACAGGAGTGTATTTCTTTGTTTTTAACCTTATTCGCCTAATTTTCGACATACTCTATAGATATTTTAAACTTTGTGGCCCCTGATTAAACAGTAGATCAACAATACTCAAATTAGGGAAAAAGCTATTACGTTCTTCAAAAACCTGAAAATAAGTTTTGAATTTTTCCGGTGAATTATGCTTGGGATGTATAGAATCTCTATAGTCGGCAAGATCTAGATAGGTTTTTTCAAATCTATCTGTGTATTTAATAGGGCTATTAATCTTGAGTAATTTTAACAATAGTCTGGTCAGTTCTTCATTATAGTCAAACAAAAAATTCCATTTTTTTTCAAAGAATAAAGTAAAATCATCTTCATAAAACTCAAAATAAGCAGAACTTCTATAGGATGTTTGTAAACTCATTAAGTGCATACGCTGCCATTGAAAATCATAACTAATTCTAACATCTTTCATTTTAGTATGTGATTTAGAACCTTTTATTACTGGTACGGTCAGATCCAATTTTCCATTTGGAGAATGAATTGTTGCACGGTTTCGATAGCTTTGCTTTTGAAAGTTTTCAGCATTTTCAAAAAGAATATTTTCTTTATGAAGCACTATTTTGCTAAAATATTCGACTGGAGGAAGATAAAATAAAGGGAATACTGCGCCTTTTTCCATCGTATAAGTTAAGTTTGTGTAAAGATGCAGAAATTAAGTATTTAACACACATGCAGCAAAAATGTTCTTGATAAATTTTCGTGTTATATTGTTTAACTCAATAATCAGATGAATCTAGTTTTCTTCAAGATCATTTCAGTTTTACTTTTCTTAATTTCATTGCTGCCGTTCTGGATACTTTATCTGTTTTCAGACATTTTGTATTTTTTATTGTTTCACATAGTTAAATACAGGAGAAAAGTTGTAGAACTGAATCTTCAGAACTCTTTTCCTGAAAAATCTGTGGCTGATCGATTGAATATTGAAAAACGGTTCTACAAACATCTTTCTGACCTGATATTCGAATCAATCAAGACACTATCAATTAGTCCAAAATCAATGAAGAAACGCTTTGTTTTCTCTAATTTAAACGAGCTAACAAAGTATTTTGAACAAGGAAAATCAGTAATTGCCGTTTCTGGTCACTATGGAAATTGGGAATGGGGACCTTTAGCAGCTGCTTATGAGCTAAAGGAAAAGGTTCTTGTTGTTTATAAACCATTAAGCGATAAGCGATTTGATAATCTTATTAATACAATGAGAAGCCGATTTGGAGCCATATTGGTCCCGATGAAACATACTCTTCGTAAAATACTTGAATATAATGTACAACCTCATGTATTGGTTCTTGTAGGTGATCAAACTCCACCTCGAGAAGAATCTCAGTATTTTATAAACTTCCTTAATCAGCCTACAGCAATTTTTCTTGGTGTAGAAAAGATTGCAGTTAGAACAAATAAACCTGTTATTTATTTTAGTATAAATAAAATTAAAAGAGGTTATTATGAATGTTTAGTTAAACCTTTAGTTGAAGTACCTAATCAAACAAAAGAATTTCAAATAACGAATATTCATACCCAGGTACTTGAACATATTATTCAAAAAAATCCAGAATATTGGTTATGGTCACATAAAAGATGGAAATTTAGCCCGGATAATTTAAAAGCTCATCATGACTGAACTTCCCAGAGTAGCTGTAGTAATCCTCAATTGGAATGGACTAGATTTTTTAAGAAGGTTCCTTCCTTCTATATGCGCTAGTACCTATTCCAATCTAGATATTATTGTTGGCGACAATGCCTCAAATGATAATTCTGTATCCTTTATTCGTGAAAATTATCCGCAGATCAAAATTAGTATCAATGATCAGAATTATGGATTTGCAAGGGGCTATAATAAGGTATTAAGTGGCCTGGATCATGATTATTATGTTTTGCTTAATTCTGATGTGGAAGTAGAGCCGGGTTGGATTGAACCGGTAATTCAATTGATGGAAAAAGACTCCTCAATTGCAGCTGCACAACCCAAAATCTTATCTCAATCAAATAAGAAGCTATTTGAATATGCCGGGGCTGCTGGAGGATTTCTGGATATTTTTGGTTACCCCTTTTGTAGAGGTAGAATATTTGATTCGGTTGAAGTTGACAATGGACAATATGACAAGAGTTCAGAAATATTTTGGGCTTCTGGTGCGGCTTTTTTTATAAAAAAGTCGAAATGGCTCGAAATGGAGGGATTAGATGAAGATTTTTTTGCGCATATGGAAGAAATTGATCTTTGCTGGCGCTTAAAGAATAATAATTATAAGATCATGTATTGCGCTGAATCAACTGTTTTTCATGTAGGTGGAGGAACACTAAATGCCGAAAGCCCATTTAAAACTTATCTCAATTTTAGAAACAATTTGGTATTACTTCAGAAAAACCTTCCTGCAGGAAGAGCTATTGTGATTATTTTTTTAAGATTTTGGCTAGATCTTCTTTCTCTGTTGAAATATTTATTGGATGGAAAGCTTAAAAATGCTTGGGCAATCAGTAAGGCTCATGTTTATTTTATTCGAAATCTAGTCAGAAACATCCAAAAATCTAGAAAAATTCCTAAACATACCTTTAATAAAAATGGATTATATCCAGGTAGTATAGTTTGGAATTACTTTATCAGCAATAAGAAAACTGTTACTAGTTTAAAGAAAACTTTCTAGTGCCAGGCGATAGCCATTCAATCCGAATCCTGTTAATACCCCTTTACAATTTTTTCCGGTAAGTGAAACATGTCTGTATTCTTCTCTGGCGTAAATATTAGATATATGTACTTCAATCACAGGTGTTTTAATGCCTGCAATTGCATCTGATATTGCAACCGAAGTATGCGTATAAGCTCCTGCATTTAAAATTATGCCATCATAAGAAAAGCCAACTTCATGCAACTTATTTATGATCTCTCCTTCTACATTACTCTGAAAATATTCGAGCTCAATGATGCTATATTTTGATCTTAGTTCTTCAAAATATGTTTCGAAACTACTATCCCCGTATATGGATTTTTCTCTTACGCCAAGTAAGTTTAAATTTGGACCGTTAATTATCTGTATTTTCATGGATCGTTATTCTTAAAGATTAATCAAACTTAAAAAATATTTTGGATTGGCAATCAGGACTTACTGGCTTTAAATCATATTTAAGATTGGAGCGCTCTTTATCTTCAAATACTGTAGAGGCGTATATCCATGATGTTGAAAAGCTTCATCAGTTTTTTATTAGCAAATCTGAAGATAAGGAGCTAAAAACTATTACAAGTAATGATTTAAAAGATTTCTTGGTTTGGGTAAATGAACTGGGCATGCTCCCTCCCACTCAGGCCAGAGTTTTATCAGGATTAAAGGCATTCTTTAAGTATTTAGTGCTTGAAAATTTGATACCTGTTGATCCCTCAGCACTCCTTGAAAGTCCTAAAACAAGCAGAAAATTACCCGACACCTTGAATATTTTAGAGATTAACAGCATGATTGATGCGATAGACCTTTCAAGGCCAGAAGGAATTAGAAATAAGGCCATGCTTGAAATCTTATATGGATGTGGATTGAGGGTTTCTGAACTTACCGGATTAAAAATATCTAATCTTTACCTAGAAATAGATTTTATAAAGATTTTGGGAAAAGGAAATAAGGAACGCTTAGTGCCTATTGGTTCTGATGCAATCAAATTCCTGCGTTTATTCATGAATGAAATTCGGATTCATATAGCAGTCAAGCCTGGTAAAGAAGATTTTGTATTTCTAAATAAAAGAGGTAATCCAATTTCAAGAGTGATGGTTTTCCTGATCATAAAAGATCTTGCAGCAAAGGCAGGGATCAAAAAGAATATTAGTCCACATACCTTCAGACATTCATTTGCCACTCATTTAATTGAAGGTGGTGCCGATTTGAGGGCTGTTCAGGAAATGCTAGGTCATGAAAGTATCACTACCACAGAGATTTATACTCATTTAGACCGTGATTATTTAAGAGAAACAATTATTCAGTTTCATCCCAGAAG